>Ga0209517_10008311_pt1 | contig 12201 bp, 14 predicted proteins | sample PeaSoiMetSII2010_FD_187695 | JGI IMG/M metagenome (GOLD analysis project Ga0209517, IMG submission 187695) | Peat soil microbial communities from Weissenstadt, Germany - SII-2010 (SPAdes) (version 2) | ecosystem: Environmental > Terrestrial > Soil > Wetlands > Peat | place: Germany...
GTAATCTTGGCCGCGGTGGCCATCATGGGATTGAAATTCTGCGCGGTTTTGCGATAGACGAGGTTGCCCCACTTGTCGCCCTTCCACGCCTTGACGAAGGCGAAATCGGCTTTCAGCGCGCGCTCCAGGATATAGGTGCGGCCGTCGAACTCGCGCGCCTCTTTGCCCTCGGCAACTATCGTCCCAACGCCGGTCGGCGTATAGAACGCGGGAATGCCCGCGCCCCCGGCACGAATCCGCTCAGAAAAGGTCCCTTGCGGAACCAAGTCGAGTTGCAAGGTGCCGTCCAGCACCATCTGTTCGAGCAGTTTATTTTCACCGACGTAGGTTCCAATGTGCCGCCGGATTTGGCCATTGGCAAGAAGCAGTCCCATGCCCAAGCCATCGACGCCCACGTTGTTGCTGATGGTGGCAAGGTTCTTGACGCCCTTGCGGGCGAGAGCGCGGATCAGGTTCTCCGGCATCCCGCACAAACCAAATCCGCCGACCATGACGGTGGCGCCGTCGAACACGTCCTGAATCGCCTCTTCAGCGCTCGCCACAACTTTGTGCATAGCAGAAGAATTCTATCGGAATTTCACTGCAGAGGCACGGACAAGGAGAATCCAAGTCAGAAGAAGAAGTCAGAAGTAAGAAGTCAGATTGCAGAAGTAGAACCCAAGACCGCGCTCAAATTGACTTGCACTTCTTCAATTTGACTTCTTACTTTTGACTTTCTCCGAGTCTTCGGGTGAATTCTTCCTCAACTCGTGCGCGCGTTCGAATTCCGCTGCCAGTTCGCGCGAGTCCAGATTTTCGCGGATGTGCGCCAGACGTTGCTCCAACTTTTGCAGCGCGCCGGAAAGGTTCTTCTTGTTGGTGATGGCGATGTCGCGCCACATCGAATAGGGACTGCCGGAGATGCGCGTCATCTCGCGCAGGGCTCGTCCACCAATGTCGAGCACGGGCGCGTCCGAGCCGAATTCGTCGACCAGCGCGGCCGCCAGTGCGGTGGAAATCATTTGCGGCAGATGGCTGATCCAGGCGCAGAAGCGGTCATGATCGGCCGCATCGACTACGGCGATTGTGGACCCCATCTTTTCCGCGCAGTGGACAAATTCTCCGCAGGGTCCGGCGTGAACGTTTTGCCCGGGAAGCGGCGTAAACAGCCAGGCGGCGCCTTCGAAAAGATCGGCGTCGGCAAACTCCACGCCGGCGTGTTCCTTGCCCGCCATGGGATGCCCGGCGAGGAATCTGTGTCCGGCGTTTCGTCCAAACGATTTCGCCGCACGCGCTACAATCTCTGCCTTCGTGCTGCCGACGTCGGTGACCAGAGTTCTAGCCGGCAGGGTTGAAGCAAGCCGCCCGATTAGATCGAGGATCGGAATGACCGGGGTCGCCAGCACCACCAGATCGCTGCCGCGCACAGCATCGGCGGGATTGGTGTTCCCCGCTTCGATGGCGCCGCAGGCCTGGGCTCGCTTCAAAGCGGGAGCGCGATCGCACCCAATGATCCGTCCGGCAAGCCGGCGCTTCTTCAGCGCCAGGCCCAGCGAGCCTCCGATCAAGCCGGTTCCGATGATGGTGACTTGCTTAAAGGGCATCTCTAATTTGGTAATTGTGTAATTTGGTAATTTGCGATCTGTGAATTTGGCAATTTGCAATCGTTGCTTTTCAGATTACAAAATTACCAATTACAAAATTGCCAAATTGCCCTACGCGATCTCGCGCCCCACCGCCGGCGCAATCATGCGGAGCTGATCCATCAACTCCGCAAACTGGTCCGGGTAAAGCGACTGTGCGCCGTCGGAGAGCGCCTTGTCCGGCTGGTGGTGAACCTCGATGAGCATGGCATCGGCGCCCGCGGCAATGGAAGCGAGCGCCATGGGAGCCACCTTGTCGCGGCGCCCCGTGCCGTGCGACGGATCGGCGGTCATGGGCAGATGCGAAAGTTTATGAATGATGGGGATCGCGGAAATGTCCATCGTGTTGCGGGTGTAAGTTTCGAAGGTGCGGATCCCGCGCTCGCACAGAATAATTTCATAGTTGCCGCCCGCCAGCAGATATTCCGCCGAGCACAGGAGCTCTTCGAGCGTGGCGGCGATGCCGCGCTTGAGCAGCACGGGCTTGCGAACCTTGCCGAGTTCGCGCAGCAGATTGAAGTTCTGCATGTTGCGCGCGCCCACCTGGAAGATATCCACATAAGGCAGCATGAGCTCGATCTGCGAAATCTCCATCACTTCGCTGATCACGAGCAGTTGGAAGCGGTCTCCCGCCTCGCGCAGCAATTTCAGGCCGTCAACGCCGAGCCCTTGAAATGAATAAGGAGAAGAACGCGGCTTAAAGGCGCCGCCGCGGAGCACGCGCGCGCCCGCTTTGGCGATCCGTTCCGAGACGGCAAAAAGCTGCTCGCGCGATTCGACCGAGCAAGGCCCGGCCATAACGACGATCTTCTTGCCGCCAATTTCAATCCCGTTCGCAAACTTGACTACGGTGCCTTCCGGACGGAAGCTGCGGCCGGCCAGCTTGTAGGGCGAAGTGATGCGGTGCACGTCTTGCACCCCGGGCATCATTTCGATTTCGCGGGTATCGAAATCGTGAGGAGCCCCGACTCCGCCAAGAACCGTCTGACGCGCTCCGGTGGAGCGGTGGACTTCAAAGCCAAAGTGAACCAGTTGATCGATCACGTGCTGGATCTGATCTTCACTGGCCGAATCTTGCATGGCAACAATCATGAGTACGCTCGTTTTGCCCGGCGGAGGGACGCGGCAGAAACGTCCGCGGCTCGGCCAACAATGCTCTGTGAGTTCTAGTCGTTCAGTTGCGAATCTATCTCCGAGTCGCGCGCCGCGGGCCTGGAGTCGGGAACAATTTCGTGCTTTTGGATGCTGCGCATCACGTCCATGATTCGCTCGTAGATCTGCGCCAGATCGCGTGCGGCCAACGGACCGGAACTGCTCTGCTGCACATTGGCGATCACCACGCGCTCGCGGTCGGGCTCATAAACGGGCAGGCTGGTATTCCGTTTCAATCGTCCAATTTCGACGGCAGCCGCGGCGCGTTCGTTGAGCAGCGCTACCAGCCTGCGGTCCATGTCGTCGATCTTCTTACGCCAATCGGAAATGTCCATAGGAGCTGTCAGCCGTCAGCTATCAGTTATCAGTTTAAACGCCAAAGTCGGAAGCTCATTGCGCAAGGCTCGCAAATTCAATTTTGCCAGACGCGATCATCGAGCGCTTCTCACTGATGGCTGACGGCTGAGAGCTGATAGCTGGTTTACAAATTCTGCCACAGTCGCGGCTTCCCGTCCGGGATTCTGTTCGATCGCGTGGACGATGGCGCTGCCGACGACTGCGCCTTCCGCAAATTTGCCGACGGCCGCGAATTGCTCAGGAGTTGAAATTCCGAAGCCAACAGCTACCGGCAGCTTGGTGAAACGGCGGATGCGCTTGACCAGGGCGCGAGCGTCTCCGGTCATCTGCGCGCGCGCGCCCGTCACGCCGGTGCGCGAGATGGCGTAAATAAAGCCAGTAGAAACCTGGGCAATCAACTTCAGACGCTGATCGGTGGACGTGGGCGCGGCCAGAAAAATAGTTGCGAGGTCGTTCTTGCGAGCCTCGCGCAAATACTCGGCGGATTCTTCAACCGGCAGATCGGTGATCAGGGTTCCGTCAATCCCGGCCAGCCGCGCGACCTGGCAAAACTTTGCCAGGCCCATGCGCAGGATGGGGTTGAGGTAGGAGAAAATCACCAGTCCGACGGATTGCGAATGTTCGCGAATTTCGGACGCGAGCGTGAGCACGTTCTGCAGCGACGTGCCGTGTTTGAGCGCCCGCTCGCTGGCGCGCTGAATCACCGGGCCATCGGCGAGCGGATCGCTGAACGGAACGCCCAACTCGATCACACTCGCACCTGCGTCGATGGCGGCGAGGATGACCTCGCGAGTAGTCGCGATGTCGGGATCGCCGCAGGTTACGTAGGCGACTAGGGCAGGTCTGTGATCGAAGTGGAAGGGCATGGAGGTTCAATAAAACTATCTCACAAACGGCCGTTTGGATCGTGGTGTACGGTGTTTACCAATCCGAGTGAAATCGGCGTTTGACATTTGTCTATACAATTGCATATCATTTGTGCTATTGTGATTTTACAGGCGGACGGCTTCGACTGGGACAGAGGCAACCGAGCCAAGTGCGAGAAACATGGGCTTTCCATCGCCACTATCGAAAGCCTTTTTACGCGTTCGCTGGCCATTCTCCCGGACGCAGCCCACTCGCAGCGAGAAAAGCGCCTGCGCGCGATCGGGCGAACGGAGAAAGGGCGCGGCGTGTTCATCATATTCACGCTCCGGCGGAAGGGCGACGAACTTCTGATCCGGCCCATCAGCGCGCGGTACATGCACAAAAAGGAGATTGAAGCGTATGAAAAAGAAAATCCCGGCCTTTAAGAGCGACCGGGCGGCGGCGGCCTTTGTCGATAAAGCCGACCTATCGCAATACGACCTTTCGGGCGCGCAGTTGGTGCGCTTCGAGATCAAGCGCAAAGACAAGTCCATCAATCTGCGTTTATCCGAGGAGCTTTACGACGCTGTGCGCGAGCGCGCGGCCCGCGCGGGCCTGCCCTATCAACGTTTCATTCGGTTGACGCTGGAACAGGCTCTCGGCGCGCAGAAATAGAGCAGTGTCGCTGACAAGTATCCTGCCCAAAAACCCGCACAAGCGGAGCTTGGACGGGGCACCCTCATGGCTGATCTTGAATGGTGGGGCGGGCCACCCGCCGAAAACTAACAATCGATTGCGGAACATCACCTTCATGCTCGATCTGAAGCTGCCGAATCGGCGCAGCCACTTTGTTGTTCATCTCATGTCCGTATGTATGAATGAGGAAGTTCTCAACCTCATCCACACAGCTTAGGGCCTCCTCGTCAAGTTTGCCAATGTAAAGGCGACCACCATGTCGTAGACAGCCCTCGATCCAATGTCGGTAGCCCGCGTTGTAGCGACCACTAGCTTCCAGTCCATCCCGCCTTCGCTTGCCGCCGCCGAAAAAACTCTTATGAGCCTTGCCCCAGTAGAACGGCTTTCCATTCCACTCATGCAGATCGATGATCCGCGAATAATCCCGCGCTTCTTTGTAACTTCGACAACGAATCCAATTGACCTTCATTTCGCTGACCCGAGCCGGAGCGGACAGTCCTCAGCCTCGCACTGATGCCATCGCTTTGCCGACTTTGTCGCCCGAACCCTCTTCTTGAGCCTCTCTCTTGCGGCCTCACGCTCATAGTTCGTAAATAAATCGCTCCAACGCAGTTGGATAACCAAGTGCTCCACGGTAAGATCGAGCCGGCCCAGTCGCCTCAGTCCGCGCAAACCGGACTGCACATGATGAGCAGCCAAGAGAGACTTCGCTGCGTTACGAGCACCCGACTCGGCGATCATTTTAAGAAAGACTTTTTCATCGTAGTGGCACTCTTTCAAAACGGCCAAATAAACCGTTTCGACTGCAGCAATCTGAAACTCCCGTTCAAGATCGCCCGTCTTCATCGAAACCGCCTCCGCCTGTACTCAATTAGTTTTCAGTATCTTCTTCTCGACCAGCGGCCTGGTGCACCAGGCTAATCCAGCTTCAGATTCTCCCGCAAAATCCCAATGTCCTTATCCCCACGGCCCGAGATGTTCACGATCACAACTTCCGACTTCTTCATCTTCGGAGCGCGCTTGATGACTTCGGCGACGGCGTGCGCGGATTCGAGCGCCGGAATAATGCCTTCGGTTCGAGCCAGCAGCACGGTCGCCTCAAGCGCTTCGGCATCAGAGGCGGGCACATACTGAGCGCGCCCCGTATCTTTCAGCATGGCGTGCTCCGGGCCGATCGAAGGATAGTCCAGTCCAGCCGAAACCGAATGTGTGGTAGCAATCTGGCCAGCCGAGTCCTGCAGCACGTAAGAATAAGTTCCCTGCAGAACGCCCGGCGAACCGCCGCGAAAACGCGCTGCGTGCTGGCCCAGCGCCTCGCCGCGTCCGCCGGCTTCGACTCCGATGAGTTCGACTTTCTTGTCTTTGAGGAAGTCGTAGAAAATGCCGATGGAGTTCGATCCTCCGCCGACGCAGGCGATGATCGTTTTCGGAAGTTTGCCTTCGGCCTTGAGAATCTGGGCGCGAGCTTCGCGTCCAATGACTCGGTGAAAGTCGCGCACCATGGTTGGATACGGATGCGCTCCAAGCACGCTGCCGAGCAGGTAGTGGGTGGTGCGGACGTTGGTGACCCAGTCGCGCATGGCTTCGTTGATGGCGTCTTTGAGGGTGCGCGAGCCGGAATCGACGCCGCGAACTTCGGCGCCGAGCAACCTCATGCGAAAGACGTTGAGCTCCTGCCGCCGCATGTCCTCCGTACCCATGTAAACCACGCACTCGAAGCCAAGCAAAGCGCAAACCGTGGCCGTCGCGACGCCGTGCTGACCAGCGCCGGTTTCCGCGATCACGCGATGCTTGCCCATACGTTCGACCAGCAGGGCCTGTCCGAGGCAGTTGTTGATCTTGTGCGCGCCGGTGTGGAGCAGGTCCTCGCGCTTGAGGTAAATTTTCGCGCCGCCCAGTTTTGCGGTCAGCCGACGGGCGAAGAACAGCGGCGTAGGGCGTCCAGCGTATGTCTTCAGCAACTGGTCGAGGCGTTGCTGGAACCGGTGATCGCGTTTGGCTTTCTCGTATTCGCGCTCCAGCTCTTCGAGCGCGGCCATCAGCGTTTCCGGAACGTAGCGTCCGCCGTAAACGCCGAAACGGCCTGCTGTGGCTTTTGGCGGAAGTTTTCCGGTGTCCAGGTTGCGCGCCTTCTTGGATACGCTCGCGGTCGCCATCGTCAGTTCGCCTCTTCCATCGCCCGCACGGCTTGGACAAAGGCGCGGACTTTTCGCGGATCTTTCTTGCCCGGTTCGCGCTCGACGCCGGAGGCAACGTCCACACCCCACGGATGCAGCAGGTGGATCGCCTCCTGCACATTGGCGGGATGCAAGCCGCCGGCCACGATCAACTTGCTGATGCTGTTGATGATTCCGGCCCAGGGTTGCACGCGTTCCCAGTCGAAAGCCTGTCCCGTGCCGCCTTGCTTTTCCGCGCTTGAGGAATCGAGCAGGACGCCCGAGATCACGCCGGGGCGGAAGCCGTGGGTTTCAAGAAAGAGGTCGCCGTTTTGGGCGACGTGGATCTTGTGCACTCGTTTGCCCTTGTACGCCTCATCCGGCTCTACCAGTCCAACCGCGACCGGATCCCATCCCACCGATTGTCCAACGGGAACGTCGAAAACCTTCGCAGCCCAGGTGCGGAAAATCGTCGGACGCCCGGGTCCGTTCGCGAGTTTCTGGAACAGCGCACGGCTGAATTCCACGCTCTGATCGCCGTGCAATTGCACGGCGGTAAGGCCCGTCTGTTGGACGGTGTCCCCGACCCGGTCCACGGTTTCGTTGACGAAGACGCCGACCTTTTCTATTGGCTGCGGTACCTTGGCGACGATCGAGCACGCAGTTTCTAAACTGACGCGGCGCGGGCTCTCCGGATAGAACACGAATCCCAATGCGTTCGCGCCCGCATCGCTGGCGGCAAGCGCGTCGTCAAGGTTCGTGATCCCGCAGATCTTGATCCAAGTCATAAGAACAGCCGTCAGCTATCAGCCGTCAGCTTTCAGTAAAACCGTTATCCATTTACCACTGTTTTTGCTTCTTCCATTAACTTTGCCAGCGCTTCGCCTGGGTTTTGCGCCTTCATCAACCACTCGCCAATCAGGAATGCGTCGTAGCCGGCGGAGCGCAGACGAGCTATGTCCGCGCCCGATCGAATTCCACTCTCGGCCACGCGGATGCAGGTGGCGGGTATTTTCTCCGCCAGCCGGAATGCGGTTTCGAGATTGACTTCGAAGGTGCGCAGATTACGGCTGTTGATGCCAATCAGGTCGCAACCCGCATCGAGCGCGCGTTGCAGTTCCTGTTCGTCATGCGCTTCGCACAAAACGTCGAGCGCCTGCGATCGCGCGATCCCAGCCAGCGCAACCAGTTCTTTCCGATCCAGGGCGGCGACAATCAAAAGGATGGCGTCGGCGCGGTGGGCTCGGGCTTCCACGATCTGAAATTCATCGACGATGAAATCCTTGCGCAAGCAGGGAAGAGAACTGTGGGACGACGCCTGGCGCAAATAGTCGAGCGAGCCTTGGAAAAATTCTTCGTCGGTCAACACCGACAGGGCCGCGGCGCCTGCCTGTTCGAGATCGCGCGCCAGTTCCGAGGGTCTGAAATCGGCGCGGATCAAACCTCGCGAGGGCGAGGCCTTCTTCAGCTCGGCAATAACGGCGACCGCGCTTCGGTCCCGTGCCACCCGGCGCAGCTCGCTCCGGAACCCGCGCGGCGTGTGCCCGGCGGCGGCGGCTTCCAGCGCGCCCAGGCCGGATTCTCGCCGGCTCCCAGATCTGTGCGCGGACGTGAGCCCGGATCTGCGCTGGGAGAGGCGCTGGCGTGTGGCGGCGACAATCGAGTCCAGGGAGGCGGGCATGGCTGACGCTCAATTATACGAAAGCCGCCCGATCGCCGTAGACCCGAGCCGTGGCCGCTCTCTCCCACGCCTATCTCATGGCTGCTGGCGCAGTTGCAAAACCGCACATTGCAGTGTGATGTGCGCCGTTGACCCGCCTTCCGGCGAGATGCTATAAACGAGTGCTTTACGCCGAGGTGTGGAGCCCGCGGCTCAGGCTCCATGCACACGGCACAGGTTTTCCGACGCGGCCAAATCGGCACTCCTCTTTATTGTTACGCCTGGCGGTGGAAGCGTGTTCGGAGCGTGTTCGAACTTCGTTGGCGGAGCCCGTAGCGGATGGAATCCTGCACCGGGTGGTAACGCGCCAGAGAAGAATCACACGTCGTGACCCCTAAATTGGAATAGGAGGATTTTCATGCGCACTTGGAACGCCCATTTTGCGTCCGTCGGACACTGGTTTGTGAAAAAACGCTTTACCAAAACCTTGGCGACGCTCGCCACTCTGCTGCTTCTCACCGCCGGCTCTGCGCTGGCCCAACCCGCTGAAGAAGGAGGCGAGGCGGCCTTGAAGCTGCCTGACCTTTCTTCGGTTTCATTCCTCGGTGTGAACGGACATAGCCTGCTGATGATCGGCCTGCTGTTCTGCGTCTTCGGCCTCGGCTTCGGCATGGTGATCTTCATGCGCCTGAAGAACCTGCCCGTACACCGCTCCATGCGCGAAATTTCGGAACTGATTTACGAAACCTGCAAAACCTACCTGATCACGCAGGGCAAGTTCCTGATGCTGTTGTGGGCCTTCATTGCCGCCGTCATCGTGCTCTATTTTGGTTTTTTGCGGCATTTCGAAATTCCCCGGGTGATCATCATCCTGGCCTTCAGCCTGGTGGGAATCGCGGGCAGCTACGGGGTGGCATGGTTCGGAATTCGCGTCAACACCTTCGCGAATTCGCGCACCGCTTTCGCCTCTCTCCCCGGCAAGCCTTACCCGGTTTATCAGATTCCGCTGGAAGCCGGGATGTCGATCGGCATGATGCTGATTTCGGTCGAATTGCTGATCATGCTCTTCATCCTGCTCTTCGTGCCGGGCGATTATGCCGGTCCCTGCTTCATCGGATTCGCGATCGGCGAATCGCTGGGCGCGGCCGCGCTGCGTATCGCCGGCGGCATCTTCACTAAGATCGCCGACATCGGTTCCGATTTGATGAAGATCGTCTTCAAGATTAAAGAAGACGACGCCCGCAACCCTGGCGTGATTGCCGATTGCACCGGCGACAATGCCGGCGACTCGGTCGGCCCGTCGGCCGATGGTTTCGAAACTTATGGCGTCACCGGCGTCGCGCTGATTACCTTTATTCTGCTGGGCGTCAAAGATCCTTCCATCCAGGTGCAGTTGCTGGTTTGGATTTTCGTGATGCGCATCATGATGCTGGTGTCGAGCGCGCTCGCGTATTTCATCAATGGCGCTATCGCGAAGGCCCGCTTTGGTAACGCGACAGAAATGAATTTTGAAATACCGCTTACCTGGCTGGTGTGGCTGACATCGATTGTCTCGATCATTGCCACCTACATTGTCTCGCGTTTCATTATCCCCGACCTTGGGGGCGATACGACGCAGTGGTGGAAGCTGGCTTCGATCATCTCCTGCGGAACGTTGGCGGGAGCGCTGATTCCTGAACTGGTCAAAGTCTTCACCTCGGTCGAGTCTCGCCACGTGAATGAAGTGGTGACGTCCGCAAAAGAAGGCGGCGCATCGCTCGGAATCCTTTCCGGTTTTGTCTCTGGAAACTTTTCCGCGTATTACCTGGGACTGGCGATGGTCACTCTGATGTCGATTGCCTACTTCTTCAGCCAGATGGGCTTGGGCGTGGCGGCCACCATGATTGCCGCACCGGTGTTTGCCTTCGGCCTGGTTGCCTTCGGCTTCCTCGGCATGGGGCCGGTGACGATCGCGGTCGATTCCTACGGCCCGGTGACCGACAACGCGCAGTCCGTCTATGAACTTTCGCTGATCGAGCAGGTGCCCAACGTCAAGGCGGAGATCAAGAAGGACTTCAACATCGACGTGAATTTTGACCGCTCCAAGGATTTGCTGGAAGAGAACGACGGGGCGGGCAACACCTTCAAGGCGACCGCCAAGCCGGTGCTGATCGGGACCGCCGTGGTCGGCGCTACGACCATGATCTTCTCCATCATCATGGCCCTGACCAACGGGCTGACCGCGAATGTGGAGAAGCTCTCGTTGCTGCACGCTCCATTCTTCCTGGGCCTGATTACCGGCGGCGCCATGATCTATTGGTTCACCGGCGCATCCATGCAGGCCGTGACCACGGGCGCCTATCGCGCGGTCGAGTTCATCAAGGCCAACATCAAACTCGAGGGCGCGGAGAAGGCATCGGTCGCCGACAGCAAGAAGGTGGTTGAGATCTGCACCAAATATGCGCAGAAGGGAATGTTCAACATCTTTGTCGCGGTCTTCTTCGGGACGCTGACCTTTGCCTTTGTGGAGCCGTTCTTCTTTATCGGGTACCTGATCTCGATCGCGATCTTCGGTCTCTATCAGGCAATCTTCATGGCGAACGCCGGCGCCGCGTGGGACAACGCCAAGAAGATTGTCGAAACCAAACTCAAACAGAAAGGCACTCCCCTGCACGACGCCACGGTAATCGGCGACACGGTGGGCGATCCTTTCAAGGACACGTCTTCGGTGGCCATGAACCCGGTCATCAAATTCACCACGCTGTTCGGACTGCTGGCGGTCGAACTGGCCGTCTCGCTGACCCGCAGCCATGGCACCGGGCTGACGCACATCCTGGCGCTCTGCTTCTTCTTGGTCTCCGTCTCCTTCGTCTACCGGTCGTTCTACGGGATGCGGATCACGTCGGAGTAAGCAAGACTCGCGTGGGGACGGACGCATTCGTCCGTCCCGCGGCGCGAAGCGCCGCAATCTCGGAAACGAAAACGCCATCCAGCCCAGCTGGATAGCGTTTTTGATTACCGGCCAATGCCGTCCCCATCTGAGACTGCGTCACTTCCCCGCCAGAAAGTCGACCAACTCTTCCCGCGTAAATCCCGCCTCTCGCAGCAACGACATCAGAGTTCCCTTCGGCACGTCGCGATTATGCTGAGGGACCACGGCGCGGCGGCGGGAAACGGGATTATAGAAAATGAAGTGGCTGCCCGAGGTGTGGTCCAAAATGAAGCCGTTCTGCTCCAGAAACCGGCTGATCTGACGCGGCTTAACGGCGGGTAACTTCGGCATACTCCAAGTCGAGAGAGGCTACGAGGGTATTGTCGTCGGTGGGGATAGGATCTTTGTGCTTGCGCAGGCTGGCGATGTAGCCCGAGATGGCGTCCTTGGCCATTTCTCGCGCTTCGTCCACGGTCCGCCCGTAAGTAACACAGCCAGGCAGCGCCGGAACCAGCGCGGTGTAGCCACCCTCTAGTTCAGGCCGGAGCATGATGTTGTAGTGGTATCGAGCCTTTGCCATGGAGCGATACTATCGTGCGGTAGAAGCGCGGTCAAACCCATAGGGACAGCCGCGTTCGTCCGTCGGCGGTTGGGCAGGCCACTTCTCGAAAAGCGAAGCTGTGAAAAAACCATCTTTAAGGATAGCCCTGAAAAGAACGCGGGTTGGTGAAAGTGGTGGGGGAACTGGAAGCGTGGTTTGGGTTGCGCAGGGGATTTCTCGATTTTTGTCTCGCGGCTTTG
>Ga0209517_10008312_pt1 | contig 12200 bp, 12 predicted proteins | sample PeaSoiMetSII2010_FD_187695 | JGI IMG/M metagenome (GOLD analysis project Ga0209517, IMG submission 187695) | Peat soil microbial communities from Weissenstadt, Germany - SII-2010 (SPAdes) (version 2) | ecosystem: Environmental > Terrestrial > Soil > Wetlands > Peat | place: Germany...
ATTTCCGCCCGCCAATCGCCCGCGAACAGAAGTTCCAAGCCAGGGCTGAGCGGCGGCAGAGCATGCACTACGCCGAATTGGGCGTGGAATTCTGTCGCAAGTTGAGCTACCCATTTGAGGACGTCCGCGCTTTGCGCGCCCAGATCGATTGCACAGAGGACCTTGGAGAACTCGGCAAGACTTGGTGCAGGCTGTTCTTCCATGTGAACGCCTGTCAAAACCGGACAACTGACGTCATGAAGAACTTTCGCTGTGACCGAACCGATGAGGAATCGCCGGAATACGCCGTAGCCGTGCGTTGGCATGGCGATCAGGTCGATCTTTTCGGATTTCACAAATCCGACAATTACGTCTGCCGGATCGCCATCATATAACACGCGCCGCACATCGATGTCTTGATGTCTCTCTCTGCCTACCTTTGCCAGTTCGTCGTCCTTTTCAACGTGAAGCAGAATCAGCTCGGCACCGTACTCCGCGGCAACTGCTCGAGCGTATGGCAGCATTCCCATACACCGATCCGAGAAATCCATGGGCAGCAGTATTCGGGAAACTGAAAGCATAGTGAGCTCCTGATTGAGATCAAGCATCTGAAGGACCATCCGAACTCCGCCAGACGCTTACCACGGGGCACGGTGACTCACGAATGATCGTGAAGGAGGTCGTGCGTGCAGTTCCTACGTCATCTGCCTTGGGACTGCGGCCGATCACTACAAGACCAGTTTCCCGCCTCTTGGCTTGGCGGCAGACAGCTTCCGGAATGTCTCCGCCCGCAAAAAGAACCTGGACCTCATTTCCGAGTCTCCGCTCGATCTTACCGAGTTCTTCGCGTTCCACATGGCTGAGCCACTCATCCGGGGAGTCCGGCTGTCCTTCCGATTCGAAGCTGCGTATCGCGTGTAAGACAACCACCCGAGCACTGAACGCTGCGGCGAATTGTGAGGCCCAATTGACTACGCCCTCGCTGCCGGGACCGAGATCCACAGCGCAGAGCACGTTTCGGAACATCGGCGGCAACCCCTGTCGTGCGTGGGCGGTAATCCAGACGGGGCAGTTTGCGTCTCGCAGCACTTCTGCTGCTACGGAGCCCATCACAAAACTCTCAAATGGCCCGTCACCGTGGCTGGCCATCACGATTAGATCCACATCGTTCGATCCGGCGAAATCCAAGATCTCCCGAGCGGGATTACCATTTCGGACGATCCGCGAAATCGAAGCCCCCGCGAAGTCGCGACCCAGCAGCGTCTCAAGCTCGCGCGCCTTCACTCCGCCGGGCTCGAAGCGACCGAACTCCGGCTGATCGGGATCGACCACATGTAATACAGTCACATCGGAATGAAAATGGCGGGCCAGGACCTCTGCCTGGCGGGCAGCGTCCACTGAACGCTCCGAGAAATCCACCGGCAAAAGAATCTTTCCAAACGATGCCATCGCAAACCTCCATGGTTCTCAACCTTCAATCCTCCGGCTGGCGCCGGCGACTACGCATTTCCTCCTCTGCTCGGAGCCAGTCCTCTTCTGAGGAGCCACCCTGAAAACCACGGGCTTCCCAATAGGAGTAGGCTAGAACGGCGATGTCCTCTCGCGACGGGCAATTGTCGAAAACAACCTCGGTTTCCATGATTGCCACGCCAACAGTCTCGTTTTCGGCCGCTGTGGTTTCAGCTTTCGCGTTCATTTTCGATTTTCCTTTCTGCTTCAAACTTCGGATATCAGCGCTTCATTATTCGCCGGCGAACAGCGCTCTCGTGTCCAGGTGTCTTCACACATCCGCCAGGCGTTACCGAATACCCGGAGCAACTCGGTTACCTGAAATGGCTGGCTCAGTACATCGTTACCGCCCAGGTTCAGGACCTCCGCCCAGAGGTATTCATCCGCCAGTTGGGCAGTGACTATTAGCATCGGAACCTGGGGCAACTGCTGGATCGCGGCCAACACGTCTTTCCAGTTCCCAAGCGGCAGATCCCGCTCGGTTATGACTACCGGAACCGGGTCGCAGAGCAAGAGATCCATCGCTGATTCGAGCGATCGAGTTTTGTGAAGCATCCAGCCTTGTTGGGAGAAGACTCGGCCTAAGAATCTGTGGTCCTCTTCGATGGCGCTCACCAGCACGGCTGACCTCGTTGTAGTCATGGCCTTTGTAGAGCAAACCGCATTCCATGCGGCGATGCAGGCCGGGATTGGCGCGATTGCCCGCGAGTTCGGGATTTCATGAGCTGCAGTCGCGGGTGGCGCTGCCCTTGTCCGCCGAGCGAGTCCACTTCTGGACCCCGTGTCCAACACTTCGTCACCTTCTTGGGGCACACAAAGGATATCCGAGTATGCAATAAGGACCTCTGCGAACTGCATCCCCCTGACTTCCCGCATATCACTCTTACCAACGACGATGTGCTTGCGGCAGACCGTCAGGCTGAACCAAGCCAACGATGTAGGAGTTATACATGCCGGAGGCTCTCAGGCCGATACCCTCTGCGGCGAGACGGCGTGGCCGTCCTTTCCGATTACGGAAACGTCTCGTAGAACGAGCAGGACTGGTTTGCCCTTAGAGATTGCCTGGTTACAGCAGTCCTCAACGGCCTCGATGTAGTCACCCCCTGCGAAACGCCCATCCACGGTAATAGTCGTGCGCGCCGGCTCGTCCGCTTTGATAATTCGAATCACTGCGAATACACCTCGGTGGCTCGCGATTGCACGCCGCCAACCAGTTCGCCCCCCGGACAGAGTGGACCCTCTTCGTGTTACGGGATCTGCCCGGGTTTTGATCGGCATGGCCATCAGAATGCACTCCTGTGTTCGCTACGCCAGTTCGAGCAGGCTGCGGCACGGGCGGAGCGCCGCAAACTTCAACTCCGGTTGGGGCTTTCGCTAGAACGCCGGGAGGGCTTTATGTTTCGCGTGGTTACGATCGCACGGGAGTATACTTCGGGTGCGATTGGAAGGACCCTCATCTGTACGAGATGATGATCCAGGGAGCTGGGAGTGAAATTAGGTCACGGCAGGCAGACATGCTCGCTCGGATTGAACATCATGTGGGGCCTGGATCGTGCTTGTGTGGCTGCTCTGGCCACATCAGTGAACGTGCTCCTGTAGCGTCGTGACCGGGAAGCGCAGGTGTGATGAACGAAATGGCTATTCAAATCGCAAGCTCCAGTGAGCAGAACGCGCTGATCTCCGGGCTGCGCGGAGACGTCGATCCGGCGGTGGTGGTGTACTTTGCCTCAACCTGCCATTCTCTCGCCGCGCTAAGCGCCGCAATGAAAGAGGCCTTCCCGCGCGCGGCCTGCATCGGTTGCACTACCGCGGGCGAGATTTCGTCGGGCAAGATGACGACGTGTTCCATGGTCGCCATGGCGCTTCCGCCCAAGATTGTGAGTGCCGCCGCCACCGCGGTGGTGGAGGACCTCAAGAGTCCGTGGGCCGTCTCCACAGCCCTGGACAGCCTGTCCGCTCAAATGGCCGCTCCGCTTTCCGAACTCGACCTCGACACGCACGTGGGACTGATCCTTGCCGATGGCATGTCGGGCGCTGAGGAGGCGATCGTGGAGCGGATTCGCGATTTAACGGAGATTTCCTTCGTCGGTGGATCGGCCGGCGATGACTTGGCTTTTCACGCGACGCTGGTTGCCGCCAATGGCTGCACGTTTGAACATGCCGCCGTTCTTGCGCTGTTGCGCGTGCCGGCCGGCTACCGGATCATCAAGACCCAGAGCTTCCGGTTGCTGGGGAAAGCGCTGACCGCCACGAAAGTTGATGGGGCCGGCCGCACCGTGCGCCGCTTCAATGGCGTGCCCGCCGTAGAGGCGTACGCACAGGCCCTGGGCATCGACAGTGCCGGCGTGGCTGGCCGCTTCATGAGCAACCCGCTAGGCCAGATGGTGGGCAGCGAACTATTCGTACGCAGCCCGCAGCGCGTTCTAACGGACGGCAGCATCGTATTCTATAGCCGGATTCGGGAAGGCACGGAACTGGAACTGCTAGAGTCCACCGATATCGTCGCGGACACTAGCAGGGCGATCGGGGGCTCCCATCGCGCTCTGATCGTGTTCAACTGCATTCTGCGCACGCTGCAACTACAGGACGAGGGCCAGTGCGAGGCCTTCGGCGCCCTGTTCGCAAATACCCCGTCGGTGGGCTTCAGTACGTACGGCGAGGCGTACCTGGGACACGTCAACCAGACGGCGACCATGCTCGCGTTCTGCTGAGGACGGGAAAGGCTCTCCGTGCTGGAGAACCTGGTCGGGATCTCCCCATTCTGTGCTCTGCGTCAAGCTTCAACGGCGCTTGATCTTGGAGCTTCGCAATCGCCAAGGATGTTGCGAATCATAGGCGCTGACAAGTATATCTGTCGAAGAGGCTCTTCCGCGGGCAGGGAATTTGCCAGCTTCATGATCGTCTCGCGGCTGAGCGCCAGTTGGCGATCCGCTGAATCTTGATCGCCTGAATTCCGGCAGAGTTCAAAGGCGGTCGCGTGAACGCGCCAGGCCGCCAGCGGCAGCTCGAAACCTTCCATCGCCGCCAAAGCCTTGCCGATGCACTGTTGCGCGTGCGCGAGGTCTGGTTCGGCCAGGGCCACGCGGGCATTTGCTTCCCAGGCCAGTGCCTGCCAGGTGTGTTCCGCGGTTGTCAGCGTGAGGCTGAGAAACCGTTCGGCTTGCGGCCGGGCCTGTGTCAGGTTTCCTTCCGCAAGGCTAAGTTCGGTGAGTCCCCATTCCAACGTCATTCGCCAATACCAGTCGTTCAGCGTTCGCCGGCGATCCATGTCGTCCCTTGCCGCGAAGACGTAATCACGCGCACGATCGAATTGTCCCAAAGCTGCCTCCGCCAAACCTCGCAGAACCAGGGACTGCTGGAAAGGCCAGGGAACCGGGAGTGGGGAGCCAGGCGCAGCACGCAGCCCAGAATCCCGGACCAAAGGAACCGCCGACTCGCAGATCGTCAGGACTCCGGCAAAGTCGCAGGCCATGAGGTGCAGCCAGCCGCGAGCGATGTGCAAGGCGCGCGCCCGGAAAGAATAGTCTCCATTCTTGTGTGCCACCGTGATCGCTTCCTCGATTTCTCGAGAAGCTTCACCCCACTCTCCCAGGAATATAAGATCAAACACATGGAGAAGCTGCCATGGTTCCCAGCCAATACCGAGCAGAGACGGGTGAACGGTGTCAGCCTCGAGCCACATCTTCAGGCCATCGGCGTAGCTTCGACACGACTCGCCGTATTCGGACGAATAGAACTGGATGGAACTATAGTTGAGGAGGTGCGGCGCCACCACGTATGGGTCGCTTATTTTCCGGATCTCACCTATCGCATTCCGGTGCTCCTCGGCCTGCTGAGGATTCCATCCACACATCCACAAGCAGAGAGAAAGGCAGGACGCATAGGCTGGAAGATGCTTCATCGGATCAGAAGTTCGAACGACGTGGAGTGCCCGTTCCAATAGTTGGAGTCCGCGTTCAGAACTCTCCAATGACGCACCGAGCGCCTGCTCGACGAGCGCACGTACCTCAACGTCGATCAGGCCGTAATGAGCCGCTCTGGCAGCCAGAACCGAGTAGGTTTCGGCGGCGCGGATGTCTCCCAGCGCAGCATACATCCCAGCCAGCTTCTCCAGAATCCCGGCCTCGCTTGCGGCGCGCTCCGCATCCGGCAGCTTGTTCACCAGCTCCAGAGCGTGCTCAAGAATCTCTGTGGCTTGCCCGGGTTCAAACCGCCGCGCGGCCGCATCCGCCGCCAGCCGCAGGTACTTGATGGCACGCCGCCAATCGCCCCCCTGCTCGAAGTGGCCCGCCAATTCAGCCGCCACTTCACTTTCATGTTTGGAGAAAAGCTCCTCCAGCCGCTCCCCGATGCGCAGCTGCCGTTTCGCCCGGCGCCCAGGTGTCTGGCGGAGGTAGAAGATCTCCCGGTATAGCGCGTGTGTAAACTCGTAGCGCACGGAGACGGTCCCGTCCGGAAACTCACGCGATCCCGCCCAGCGCACGATGTAGTGACGGCGCGCCAATTCGTCGCAAAGTTCTTCAAACTTCTCGTCGTCCAGGCCCGCGGGGATGGCATTGACGCTCGCCGAAAACATAACGCCGCTAATGCTGGCCACTTCCAGCGCCCGCTGCTGTTCGCTGGTAAGATGCTCGATCTGGGCTTCGATTACCTGACGCAGAGTCTCGGGCACATCGAGACCGATCTGTTCGATGGGGACCCGGAGGCGCCACTTCCCGTCCTCGCCCGAGATCTGGCCGTGCGCGGCCATGTGCTCCAGGGTGGCGAGCATGAACAGCGGATTACCCTCCGAGTGGCGATGAATCAGCTCGGCAAAACCCTCCGGCAGGCCGCCTCCCGGAGACTCCGCGCCCAGGTATTCGGCTATGTCTGCTTTCTCAAGCGGCGCGAGCGTAATTTCCTGACACAGGTGATGCACCAGCAGATCCTGCTTAAGCCTCTTCAGCGGATGCTCGGGGACTGCCATGTCCACCGGCCGCATCGTGATGATCACCATAGTCTTCGCCGTCGTCCGATGGCGGGCAAAAGCGGAGATGAGATCGACCGTCGAGGGATCCACCCATTGCAGATCCTCGAACCCGAACAACAGAGGCGCTTCCGAGTTGACCGTGGCGATCGCCTCGCGGATCTCGCGCAACATCCGATCCCGCGTCGCTCCCAGGATCTCCTGCTGCAGTGCCTGCCGCTGTTCGCTCTTCAAAAGCGAAGGAAACTGCACCAGCCAGGTGGGCGCTTGCGCGGCCAGAATCTCAACCACTCGCTTCCCCTCCGAACCATGGCACAACTGACCGAGCGCTTCCAGCATCGGGTAATACGCTTCTGTCCCGCCATAGCCTTCCACGCATTGGCCGCGGGCGATGCGCAGGGATGGCTGCTCGACGACGGCCTGGCGTTGGAATTCGTCCACCAGAGCAGTCTTTCCAATTCCCGGCTCCCCCGTGATGAAGACGATCTGGTGCTGGCCGCTCAAGGCCCTTCGGAGGCAGGCTCGCAACGCGCCAAGCTCGCGGTCTCTGCCCACCAGTTTTCCGCGGTCCGGGCTTGCCGGCGCCAAGGCGCCTGCCGACTCGCTATCCATCACCGTGGCCACAAATCGATACCCGCGCCGGGGCAGGGTCTCGATAAAAAGAGAATTCCTGGCGCGGTCCCCCAACGTGCTCCGGATGTCGGCGATCTGGTATTTGAGAACCTCCGGCTGGACGAAGGTATCGGGCCACACCGCCTCCAGCAGTTGCTCCTGGGTCACCAGGCGGCCGGCATGTTCCACAAGATGACGTAGGACGGCGAAAGCTTTGGGAGTCAGTAGGACGCGTTCGTCGTCTGGGGCATCGCCGCGGCGCCAAAGGCACTGATTGGCGGTGTCCAGCCGGAATGGCGGAAATTCCTTCATGACCGTAGCCGTCCGCTTTTGCAGCCAGAATTCCCTTTTTGATCCTTGGGTATCCTGTTCGATTCTACACCGAGCCGCTATCCTTCGCTCCGTCCACCATTCGTCATGTTGTCGGCTTTGGGATCTTCGCCTCAGCCGCTGATGCCCCCCAGAATGCCACAGACACCATGCAAGCTTTCCTTCCACCAAAACCTGACCGCGACCTCACGACTGCGACCTACCACTTCCCGTAATCTCACAACAGGAGAAGAAGCAAACATGGCACGAACATTCGACAATCCACTCATCGCGGGCCTGGACGAGGTCCGCAACTCGTGGGGCTGGTTCCTGGCCCTCGGGATCTTACTCACCATCCTCGGGGCGGCCTGTATCGTCTATGACGTAGCCGCCACATTCACCACGGTCTTGGTCTTTGGCTGGCTGCTTCTGATCAGCGGAGTCTTCGCCCTGGTTCAGGCCTTCACTATCGGGTCCTGGGGAGGATTCTTCCTGTATCTGCTGACCGCGCTGTTCCGGGGATTCACCGGATACTTGCTCATTCGCAACCCGGTTATCGGAGCCGAGAGCCTCACCCTGCTACTCGGTTCGTTCTTCATCGTGGGCGGCCTGTTCCGCGCCATCGGGTCCGGGATGGCCAAGTTCCCCAACTGGGGCTGGGCCGTATTCTCCGGAATCGTCTCGGTGGTACTGGGGATCATGGTGATTTGGCAGTGGCCCGTGACCGGCATCTGGTTCATCGGATTCGCCGTCGGCGTTGACCTCATCGTGGACGGTGTAGCGGTGACCAGTTTCGCCTCCGCGATCCACCATTTGCCCAAAGCGACCGTTCTCAAAGCCGCGTAAACCACGGCGGAAATTTCAAACAGAAAGAGGCAGCTCAAATGGAAAGAATGCTAGTTGTAGTTTTTAACGACGAACCGAAAACCTATGAGGGAGCGCATGCCCTCAATCTACTCGATGCCGAAGGAAGCATCGCCATTCACGCAGAAGCCGTGATCAAGAAGAACGCCGATGGCACGGTCACAATCAAGCAGTCGGAAGACGACTTCCCCATTCGCACCTTTGGCGGAACCGCGATCGGCAGTTTGATCGGCCTGCTCGAGGGGCCGGTTGGCTTGGCGGTCGGCGCCACAGCGGGCTTGCTGGCGGGCAGCATCGGCGACTTGCACGCGGCGGGAGTCGACGCGGAGTTCGTCGATGAGGTTGCCGCCACCCTGTCACCCGGCAAGTGCGCAGTGATCGCCGACGTCAGCGAGGAGTGGGTCACTCCCGTGGATACCCGGATGGAAGCCTTGGGCGGAACCGTGTTTCGCAAAGCCCGCAAGAACGTCGAGGACGACGAATGGGCCCGCGACGTGGCCGAGCTCCGCGCGGACATCGATCAATTGAAGGCCGAGGTCGCTCACACTCATGGCGAACGCAAGGCTAAGCTCCAGGCCAGGATTGACAAGCTAAATGCCGAGCTCCAGGCCAAGCTGGATCAGGCTAAGCAACGGGCGGACCAAATCAAGAGCGAGACCGAAGCCAAAGTGAAGGCCTTGCAGAACAAGGCCGAAAAGACCCAGGGTGAGATCAAGGCCACCTTCGATGCGCGCGTGAAACGCATCCGCGATGACCACGAGGAGTCGCAGAAGAAGCTGAAACACTTGCTCGCCGGGCAATTGACGGCAGCGGCGGCGCGGCTGGAGAAGTAAGAACGGGCCGAAGAAAGCAATGCATGGAAGGGATGCAGGTGGAGCATGTCGCAACTGATTGTCGTGGGATTCAAGCAGGATATTTTCCGGGCTTCGGAAGTTCTCAACAAGCTCCGCGAGATGGACCGTGAATGGGTGGTCGACCTTGACGACGCCGTCGCGGTCTATCGCGACCATACAGGCAAACTGAGGGTGGATCAGAGCTACCAACTGACTACGCGAGAGGGGGCCGGGTGGGGAGTATTTTGGGGTTCCCTGATTGGCGCTCTGATTGCGATTCCATTCACGGCCGGCGCTAGCGGCGCGGCTGTGGCGGGCGCCGTCGCCGCCGGAGCCCTGGGGGGCGGCGCCCTCGGAGCGACCGGCGGCGCGCTCGACGCTCGTTGGTGGAAGGACGAGTTCGGCATCCCGGAAGATTTCGCAAAAAGCGTCGGCGGCATGATCCAGCCGCGCGACTCGGCAATCCTGGCGCTGCTACGGACGGTCGACCCGATGGAAGTGGCTGAGGAGTTCCGCGGTTACGGCGGCACAATCCTCCAGACGAGCCTCACCAACGAGCAGTCCGCCAAGGTGCAAGCCATTCTGGACGGCAGCGACCGCCGGTTCTATGCGAAGGCGAGTTCGCAACAGGAGACCAAGACACCTGTGCACGTACTTTCCGAGCACTTGGTGGATGTTCCAACGGTGCGCGCGGGCTCAGCGAAGGACCGTGAAACGTAAGGATGCCGAAGTGGGCGACAAGGTTGCCATCCACGGCCGGGTCACCATCGCAACCTCGGGCGAGATGCGCAAAACGCTGTCTGACGCCTTGCGTGCAAAGCCGGTCAACTTGTCCGTCGATTTGTCCGATGTCTCGTACATCGACACTTCCGGATTAGCCACGCTGGTGGAGGCGCTCCGGATTGCACGCAGGCAAGGCACGCGGCTGATCCTGGACGGGATCCACGATCAGCCGCTCGACCTTCTTGAGATCACGCACTTCAATCGTCTGTTCGACATGGCTGGACAGGAGGCAGGGACGTGAACGTCTTGGAAGCTATCGGCGGCGGCGCCCTCCGCGGACTCGCCTACATTGGCGGACTTGCCATGCAGGGCTGGGCGGGCCTACGTGCCACACCCCGCGTTCTTCCGCTCGTGGGCAAGCCTGGGCGCTGGCGAGCGGCATTGCGCCAGATGGCGGCTGTCGGTGTGGATGCGCTGCCGATGGTCGGCACCATGTCCATGTGCGCCGGATTCATCCTGGCCATGCAGGCCGGGGCCGAACTGCGCAGGTTCGGAGCGCTGCAGTACGTCATGGACACCGTGGCCATCGGCTTCACGCGCGAACTGGGTCCGCTGCTAACGGCCTTCGTCGTGAGCGGCCGCTCGGGATCGGCATTTTCAGCCGAAATCGGGACCATGATGGTCACCAGCGAGATCGACGCGCTCCGGACCATGGCTATCGATCCGATCGAGTTTGTGTTGGCGCCGAAGTACCTCGCGGCGATCATTACAATCCCCTGCCTGAGCATCATGAGCAACGCATTCGGCATCCTGGCGGGCTTCGGGTTTATGTTCATCACCACCAGGTACAGGTTCTCCATGTATCTGCGATATGTCGCCAACTCGATTCAGCTGCATGACGTCTTTGTCGGGCTGCTGAAAAGTCTGGTGTTCGCGGTCATTATCGTCAACGTCGGGTGCCTGGAAGGTTTCCGGACGAGAGGAGGACCGGACGCGGTGGGACGGTCGGCCACTTCCGCTGTGGTCTGGTCGACCTTTCTCGTGATCCTTGCCGACGTGTTCTTCACAGCGATCTTCTACTTGGTGCATAAGAGTTAGCCTATGGCAGACCCAGTGATCTCCGTGGAGAACTTGACGGTCCAGTACGGTGACCATCGCGTGCTGGATGGCGTGAACCTGAACATCGAAGCGGGTGAAGTGATGGCGTTGCTCGGCGGCAGCGGCTCCGGCAAAACCACCGTCCTGCGGCACATCATCGGACTCGAGCGGCCTACCTCCGGCACAATCCGCATCCGGGGCGTCGATATCAATCGCTGCTCGCCGAAAGAACTCAAGGGCATCCGTCGCACCATGGGCGTCGCCTTCCAGGAGTGTGCGTTGTTCAATGCCATGTCCATCGAAGAAAACGTCGCCCTGCCTCTGCACGAATTGACCACCCTGGCGGATCCCGTCATCGAAATCATGACGTCCATGAAACTCGCGGCCGTGGGTCTGAGTCAAGCTGCCAGGCAGATGCCTCAAGAACTGTCGGGGGGCATGAAGAAACGCGCCGCAGTCGCCCGGGCTACCGCACTCGACCCCGAAATTCTGGTCTTCGACGAACCGTCGGCGGGCCTGGATCCTATTGTCGCGGCCGGGCTGGACGAACTGATCCTGCTCTTGAAGCGCGCCTTCCATATGACCATCCTGGTCGTTACCCACGAGTTGGCCAGCGCATTTCGCGTCGCCGACCGTGTGGCCATGTTGGACCGCGGATCGCTCATCGCGGTCGACGACAAAGATGCGTTCCAGAAGAGCACCCAGCCTCGCATCCGGCAGTTCCTCGACCGTGTTCCCGATCCCATTGCGGAAAGCGCGGACGTTCAGGACCGGTTTCGAGAATTGGCGGGGATCACAGGAGGGCGAGCATGAAAACGGAAGCCAAAGTCGGCGCATTCGTTTTGGTCTGCGCGGTGGTGGTGCTTGCCACCATCTATCACGTAAGCAACGCGCAGTTCAAGGGAGCGCGCACTCCCTACCGGACGTACTTGAAGTATGCGGGCGGCCTGGAGCCCGGAGCGGACGTCCTGTTTGGCGGCGTCAAGGCGGGCCAGGTGACCGCGGTACGGCCCGACTCGCAGGACCCCACCCGGATTGAGATCCTGTTGGATGTCCGGGAGGGCACCCCACTTAACGCCCAGTCCGTGGCGAAGCTTGGATCGGTGACCGTGATTACCAGCCCGGTCATCTCCATCAGCATGGGATCGAATGACGCGCCCCGGTTGCCGGCCAATAGCGCGATCCCGTCGCTGGAAACCATCAGCCTCGACGACACTGAGCGCAAAATCGTGGCCCTCGCCGATTCCGCGCAGGGACTGCTGGAAGCGGTGCATACGGACGTGAACGAAGTCACGGGCGACGCCCGA
>Ga0209517_10008314_pt1 | contig 12198 bp, 3 predicted proteins | sample PeaSoiMetSII2010_FD_187695 | JGI IMG/M metagenome (GOLD analysis project Ga0209517, IMG submission 187695) | Peat soil microbial communities from Weissenstadt, Germany - SII-2010 (SPAdes) (version 2) | ecosystem: Environmental > Terrestrial > Soil > Wetlands > Peat | place: Germany: Weissenstadt...
AGCCGAATATCCTCTATGCGGGCGTGGTCCTGCTGCACGCGTTTGGGGGAGTGCTCGCGGCGATCCTGCTGGTTCTTGCGTTGTTCCCCTTGCTGCGCAACGGAACTTTGTCTGCGCGCTTTGGATGGTTTCTTGTAGCCGCTGGCGCCGTTCTTGGAATCATTCTGATCAAGACGGGCACTCCTCGTACCGAATGGCGATGGCTCTACCTGCACATTCTGATCTCGTTGGCGGGTGTGGGCTTCCTGATTGCCGATCAGCTAGGCAAACGAGGATGGTTGGCCGCCAACGCGGGCACGGCGGCGTTGCGCGCTGTGACTTGTCTGCTTATCCTCGCCGGGATCGGCTACGGCGCGCATTACGTTCGCGCAAGCTGGCAGACGCGCGGGCGCATTGAAAATCCGGCTCTACCGCCCGACAGCATGAATGGCGAAGGTGATGGCCCCGGCGGACCGTTCTTCCCCAGTTCCGCGCAGGTTTATGGCGGACAGAAAATTCCCAGCAAGTTCTTCATGGAGTCAGACTCCTGCAAGCGCTGCCACGAGGATATCTACAACCAGTGGTTCAGCTCGGCACATCATTTTTCCTCGTTCAACAATCAGTGGTACCGCAAGTCCATCGAGTACATGCAGGACACGATTGGCACCAGGCCATCAAAGTGGTGCGGCGGATGCCACGATCCGGCGGTCCTTTATGCCGGCCTGATGGACACGCCGATCAAGCAGATTGTGCACCGGCCGGAGGCGCAGGCGGGGCTGGGCTGCATGATGTGCCACTCGATCGCCAAGGTGAAGAGCACCATGGGCCAGGGCGATTTTTATCTGGAGTATCCCAAACTGCACGAACTGGCGGCGACGCAAAATCCGGTGGCGCGCGCGCTGCATGATTTTCTGATCAAGCTGAATCCGGAGCCGCACCGGCGAGTGTTCCTCAAACCTTTCATGCGCGAGCAGACGGCGGAGTTCTGCTCGTCGTGCCACAAAGTGCACCTCGACGTGCCCGTCAACGCCTATCGCTGGTTTCGCGGATTCAACGAGTACGACAACTGGCAGGCCAGCGGAGTTTCGGGGCAGGGCGCGCGCTCGTTCTACTATCCGCCCAAGCCGCAGCAGTGCGCCGATTGCCATATGCCCATGGAAGCGTCCAGGGACCAGGGGAACATCAACGGCTTCGTGCACTCGCACCGCTTTCCCGCGGCGAATACGGCGCTGCCGACGGCGAATGAAGATGTACCCCAGCTCAAGTTGACGGAAGATTTCCTGAAGAATGGCCAGTTGACCGTGGATATCTTCGCCCTGTCTCCGGCGCAAGCGCCGCAGAAGGCTGGAGCGACAAGCCAGACGGAGCTCTCCACCACGTTCGCGGTAGGAGAAGAAGCCGAGAGCAAGGTAACAGAGTCGAGTGCAGAAGTTGCTCCCGTCACCGCTCCGTTGAACCGCGTGCAGCCAGCGCTGCGCCGTGGCGATACCGTGCGCGTGGACGTGGTCGTGCGCACAAAGAAGGTCGGCCACTTCTTCCCCGGCGGCACCGTTGATGCCTACGACACATGGCTCGAACTGAAGGGGACCGACGACAAGGGGCAGACGATTTTCTGGAGCGGAATGGTTGAGGATAACGGTCACGGTCCGGTGGAGAAGGGATCGCACTTTTACCGTTCGCTGCAGATTGACGAACACGGTAATCCCATCAACAAACGCAATGCCTGGGCGACGCGGGCCGTCGTGTATGTGCGGCTGATTCCGCCGGGAGCAGCGGACACGGTGCATTACCGTATGCGCATTCCCGAGGACGCAGGAAACAAGATTGCGCTGCACGCGCGGCTGTGCTACCGGAAGTTTTCGTGGTGGGGAACGCAATTCTCGTTCGCGGGCGAGCCGGACCTGAAGACAGGCGGCGAAGTTACTCCCGATTATGACGATCGTCCATTTGTGTTTACCGCGCCGCTGAAGGGAGTTTCGGCGAAGGAAGAAAAAATTCCTGACTTACCCATTGTCGCTATCGCCGAGGATGAAGTCACGCTTCCTGTTGTGGCGCACAACGCGCCTGCAGCTCCGCCGAAAACAATCGTTCGCAAAGAGGAATGGCAGCGCTGGAATGATTATGGGATTGGCTTGTTCCTGCAGGGAGACTTGAAAGGAGCCGCGGCGGCCTTCCAGAAGGTGACCGAGGCGGACCCGAACAATCCCGACGGCTGGGTGAATATTGGCCGATGCGCCGTGCAGGAAGGCGACATGGCACGCGCCCGGGTCGTGCTGGAGAAAGGTCTGGCCCTGTCTCCGAATCTGGCCCGCGCTAATTTTTTCTATGCCAAAGTTCTGCGTGCTGATGGCAACTATGATGGCGCGGCGGAACGTCTTCGGAGCGTTTTGGCGCAGTATCCGCGAGACCGGGTTGCGCTCAACGATCTGGGACGCGTGCTTTTCCTCGAACGCAAGTATGAAGACGCAGTCAGGATTCTGCAATCGGTGCTCGCGATTGATCCCGAAGACCTGCAGGCACACTACAACCTGATGCTCTGCTACAACGGCCTGGGCAATGAGAAATTGGCCAGGGAGCATCAGTCTCTCTACCTGCGGTTCAAGGCGGATGAGTCGTCGCAGGCGATCACCGGGTCTTACCGCCGGCTTCATCCGGAAGATAACAACGAGCGGCAGGCCGTGCATGAGCACGTCTCGGTGCCGCTGCCGGTGGTTACGACGACCCGTGTGGGGACAGCCGCCTCGGTTGTCCAGCGGGGCAAGACTCGGCCTCGTGAAACTACCGTCTCTGCGGGAGCTTCCAGGTGAGCGTTTTGTCATCGAAGCAGTTCACCACAGAGACACAGAGGCACAGAGAAAGACAAAGGGCTTCTTCTTTAAGGTTCCTCTGTGTCTCTGTGTCTCTGTGGTTAATGATTTTCTCGCTGGCGACTACCAGTGGTGCGCAGCAGATTCACTTCCGCGACATCACCGCGCAGGCCGGCATTCACTTCGTCCATAACAATGGCGCATTTGGCAACAAATGGCTGCCGGAAACCATGGGTCCCGGTTGCGCATTCATTGACTATGACAACGACGGATATCCCGACGTCCTGCTGATCAACGGAAAAGACTGGCCGGGGCATCCGCATGCCGGCGCTACCACGCTCAAGCTCTACCACAACAACCGTGACGGCACGTTCACGGATGTGACGCGTCAGGCCGGCCTGGCTGTGCCGATGTACGGATTCGGCGTGGCCGTCGGCGATTACGACAACGACGGGTTCGATGATATCTTCGTCACCGCCCTGGGGCAGAGCCATCTCTTCCACAACAACGGCAACGGTACCTTTACCGACGTGACGAAATCCGCCGGGATGTGGGGGCCGAACGAATTCTCAACCAGCGCCGCCTGGGTGGACTACGACCGCGACGGCAAGCTCGACCTAGTGGTCGCGAACTACGTGCAGTGGAGCGAACAGACCGATCTCTACTGCACTCTCGATGGCGCGCACAAATCCTACTGCACCCCGGAATCGTACAAGGGCGCGTCGCTGCGGCTGTGGCACAACCTGGGCGGCGGAAAGTTTGAAGACGCCACGCAGAAGGCGGGTCTGGGCGATCCGACTTCGAAGAGCCTGGGCATCGCGATTCTCGACTACAACGGCGACGGCTGGCCCGACATTCTGGTGGCCAACGACACCCAGCCCAACAAGCTTTACCTGAACAAGGGGGATGGAACGTTCGAGGAGCGTGGAGTTTCCGCCGGCATCGGCTTCAGCGAAGATGGCATCGCGCGCGCGGGCATGGGCGTGGACGCCGCCGATTACGACCGCAGCGGGCACGCCAGCGTGCTCATCAGCAATTTTGCGAATCAGATGGTCTCGCTCTATCACAACGAGGGCAACGGTTTGTTCGTGGACGAAGCGCCGCAATCCGAGGTCGGCCGCGCCACGCTGGTGACGCTGGGATTCGGCTGCTTCTTTTTCGATTACGACAACGACGGATGGCAGGATGTGTTCGTCGCCGACGGCCACATCGAAGATGAGATCGAGCGCGTCCAAAAGCGCGTGAGCTATGCCGAGCCGGCGCATCTATTCCGCAATCTCGGGGGAGGAAAATTCACCGAGGTGACGGCCGCCATGGGCAAGACCTTCGCCGCGCCGAGAGTGGCGCGGGCCGCGGCTTATGCCGACATTGACAACGACGGCTTCCTCGATGTTCTGCTTACCACCAACGCCGGCCCGGCCTATTTGTTCCACAACGAAGGCGGAACGAATCACAGTCTGCGGATCAAGCTTGTCGGCACGAAATCGAATCACGATGGCATTGGGGCAATCGTCCGCGTGAGCGCAGGCGGTGACAAGCAATGGAAGATGCTGCGCTCCGGCTCGAGCTATCTGGCGCAAAGCGAACTGGTGCTGACCTTCGGCCTGGGAGCGCAGACCAAGGCCGACAGCGTGGAGATTCAGTGGCCCAGCGGGCAGATGGAAAGGCTTACGAACATCAACGCCAGCCAAACGGTTACGGTGCAGGAAGGGAAGGGAATTGTCGGGACGCGCGCTTACGCCCCACCGCACGCCTATGCGAAATAGCCAAGCACTTAGCAGTCAGCAATAGGCACTTGGCCGCTCGGGGTCTTCTTGCCAGATCGCAAAACGCCACGGCCAAATGCCAACTGCCAAATGCTAATTGCTCGGAGTGCCGCTTTCCCCTGTGCTCCTCAGTGCCCTCTGTGGTTAAATCTTCACTAGATGAATCCGAAAGTCTCATCCGCTCTCATCGCGATACTTTTGGCGGCTCTTGGCCTACCCTCCCCCGACTCGCAACCGAACCCCGTCGAGGCTGCCCGGCTGAACAACCTGGGTTGCGCGTACATGAACCAGCAGCTCTTCGAGAAGGGATTGAAATCGTTTCAGCAGGCCGCGGAAGCCGATCCCAAGCTGGTGATTGCGCGGTTGAATCAAGCGGTTGCCTATCTGAACCTGCAGAAGACGGAAGAGGCGAAGGCCTTGCTGGAAGGCGTCGTCAAGCAGGACCCGAAGAATCCAAACGCGTGGTACAGCCTCGGCCTTCTCGCGAAGAACACCGGCGACGCGCAGGCGGCGGTTGAGGCATTCAAGCATGTGAGCGAGATTGACCCGAACGACGCCGACACCTGGTATTTCGTGGGTACGGCGTACGTGCAGGCCAAAGAGTTTCCGCCGGCGATTGAAGCTTTCGAGCATGCGCTGAAAATCAATCCGCTGCATGCCTCGGCCGAATTCGGATTATCGCGGGCCTATCAGCAGTCGGCCGATGTCGACCATGCCCGCGATCACCTGAAGCGGTTCCAGTACATCACGCAGAACAAGATCGGCGCGCCCATGAGCCTGGCCTACGGCGAGCAGGGCCAGTACTCGCGCGCGGTGGAATCGCCGGCGTCGGCGCTGAAGCCTCCCCCGCAGATCAAGGTGCAGTTTGTGGATGTGACGAAGGAAGCGGGGATTGTTTACAAGCCGACAGATGTTATTGCTCAAGTCCTCAACGAGACACCAACATCATACGGCCCCGGCGCTTGCTTTCTGGACTATGACGGAGATGGGAAGATCGATCTGTTCATTTCAAGTAACGGTCCGGAGAGTGGAATGGTCTTGTACCGGAGCCTTGGGAACAAGTTTGAAGACGTAACGAAGAGCGCAGGGCTCTATCCAAACCAACAAGCGATCAGCTGTACCGCTGGCGACTACGACAACGATGGTGCGACAGACTTGGCCGTCAAATTCACAGCGGGAGTTGCCCTTTTTCACAACGAGAGGAATGGGACATTTCGCAATGTGGCCAGCACGGCCATCCTGGGCAATACGCTCCAGGGGATCGGGGTTACGTTCATCGACTACGATCATGATGGCGACTTGGACCTTTATGCCACCGTTCCAGGCGCTGGGGGTACCGGGCCTGCGAAGCAGGCCATCCCTATAGGTCTTAACACGATGTGGCGCAACAATGGGAACGGTACATTTACGCCGGTAACTGGCGAGACGGGCCTTGCAGGAGGCTTCTCGTTTAGTGCGGTAGGCACAGACTATAACAATGATCGTGCCGTTGACCTTGTTGTGAGCGGGGAAGAGCCGGTTATCTTCGAGAATCGACGTGAAGGCAAATTTATAAAGCAATCCCTTTGGGCGGAAGACAAGCGGCATCCGGCGCGTGGCATTGCCGTTCTCGATTTCGACCACGACGGGTGGATGGATCTGGCTTTTACGCACATGGGCTCGCCGGGTCTTACTCTCTGGCGAAACAATCACGGCAAGACCTTCGATCGAGTCGAACTGCCGGAGACGAACTGGGTCCGCGCCTACGGCGTCGCCGCCTTCGACTATGACAACGACGGCTGGGTCGATCTCGTCGCGGTCGGCGAAACAAAAGAAGGCAAAGGCGAAATCAAGCTTTTTCGCAATCTCGGTCCTGATGGCTTCAAAGACGTCACCGCCGACGTTGGACTCGACAAGATTCATCTCGAAAGCCCGCGCGCCATCATCACCGGCGACTACGACAACGACGGCGCCACCGACCTGCTGATCACGCAGAATCACGGGCCCGCGGTGCTCTTGCGCAACGAGGGTGGCAGCCAGAATCACTGGCTGCGCCTCGCGCTTAAGGGACTGAACGACAACAAGTCCGCCATTGGCACCAAGGTCGAAGTCTTCTCTGGCGGCAACCGGCAGAAGTTTGAGATCTACGGGTCGAACGGCTATCTCGGCCAGAATTCGCCTTATCTCACCGTCGGCCTCGGCGATGCCAAGGAAGCCGACATCGTGCGCATGATGTGGCCAACCGGCGTGCTGCAGGACGAAATCCAGGTCGCCGGAGACAAGCAACAGAACTTGCTTGAGATCGACCGCCGCGGCAGTTCGTGCCCCACGCTGTTCGTCTGGAACGGCCAGCGCTATGAGTTTGTTGCCGACATGCTCGGGGCGGCGGTGGTTGGACACTGGGTTGGTCCTGGCCAGCGCGATATTCCGCGGCCCGTCGAGTACATCAAGATCCCATACGGCTTGGTTCGGGAGAAAGAAAATCCCCGCCCAAGCGGAGCTTGGACGGGGCACCCGGTACAGGTTTCGCCAACGGCCAACGACCGTTCTGAGCTTGCCCTGAGTGGAGCGAAGGGACCGACGACGGTTTTGAGTTTCCGTTTCATGGAACCGCTGGAAGAGGCCGTCTACCTCGATCAGGTGCGACTGTTGGCGGTGGATCATCCGGCGGAGGTTGACGTTTATCCAAATGAGTATTTCGCGTCGAACCCGCCGTATCCCGAATTCAAAGTCGTGGTGAGCCGCGACGCCCGTCCGCCGGCGGGAGCATGGGACGAGCACGGGCACAATGTGCTCCCGGATTTGCTGGCGCATCGTTACTTTGGCGATTTCGCACTGACGCAATTTCTCGGATTTGCCCAGCCGCACAGCCTGACCCTCGATTTGGGCGAGCCTTACGCGGGTGGCCCGCTATGGTTGCTGGCGCATGGCGAGATCGAATACTTCACCGCGAACAGCATGTATGCCGCATCGCAAGCCGGAATTACGGCGACCGCGCCCTACGTGGAAGCGCTGGTTGGAAATGAAAAAGGCGCCACCGAGAAATGGAGGCGCGTGGTTGACGATATCGGATTTCCCGCCGGCGGGCCTCGCACCATGACCGCCGATCTCACAGGAAAGCTTCCTCGGGGCACGCGGAAGATTCGCATCACGACCAATCTGCAGATTTATTGGGACAGCATTCTGATTGACCGCACGGAGCAACCTGGTACGCGCGAGATCCCTCGCCCCGCTGGTGAAGGCGCGGGGCTTCGGGATGACGCTAATCGGGGGGGGATACGTCTCACGCCCATTCCTCTGGTCCGCGCCGATCTCGAATTCCACGGATATCCGTTGAAGATCGAGGGCGCGCCTCCGGGAAGGGTGCAGTACATCTACGAGAAGACCAGCGCGACCGGGCCTTACACGCGTCCGCGAGGAACCTACACCCGCTACGGCGACGTGCTGCCGCTGCTGACGGCAACCGACGACAAGTTAGCGGTTTTCGGATCGGGTGACGAGGTGCGGCTGGATTTCGATCCGTCAAATCTGCCGGCATTGCCTAAGGGCTGGGTGCGCGACTATCTCTTCGCGGCCAACGGCTACGAGAAAGACATGGATTTCTACGCCGCCGAAGGCAACTACGTCGCGCCCTTGCCGTTCCTGAGCATGGGCGAGTATCCGTACGGGGCGCATAAATCGTTCCCGCTGGACAATGCGCACGTGAATTATCTTCTCGAATACAACACGCGGCACATGTCCGGAAACGAGCAGCGGGGGTACTGGTTCGACTACGGGGATCAACGATAGTGCTCACCGAATCGTCTTAATAATTGACATTTTCCCACTCCCATAATCCAATAGCGGTTTCCATGGAAACCACTAATCCTGCTGCTTCCTCCACCGTGTCTGCGCCGCGGCTGCGCCGGACGCTCACCCTTTGGGATTTAGTGCTTTACGGCATCATCGTCATTCAACCCACGGCACCCATGCCCGCCTATGGAGTGTTCAGCAACGCGGGCCAGGGACACGTAGTCACTTCCATTTTGATCGCGATGATCGCCATGGTATTCACCGCCATGAGCTATGGCCGCATGGCACGGGTGTATCCCAGCGCGGGCTCGGCCTATACCTACGTGGGCCGCGAACTGCACACTTCGCTCGGATACGTCACCGGCTGGAGCATGACCATGGATTACATGGTCAACCCTCTGATCTGCACCATATGGTGCGCGAAGGCAACGGCTGATTTGTTCAGCGGCACTCGGTTGCAGGTCCCTTACCCCGGCCTCATCTGGCCGCTCTTTTTCGCCACGTTGTTCACCGTGCTCAACTTGCGTGGAGTGAAGACTTCGGCGCGCATTAACGCGATTCTGTGCGCCATCATGGGGGCCGTCATCCTGGCTTTTTTCTGGTACACGATCCGCTACATTTTTCACATACCGCAGTTTCCCGAGTCTTTTTTCCTGCGCCCATTCTTTAACCCGCAAACCTTCACGGTGAACCGCGTCTTTCACGGAACCTCGGTTGCGGTGCTGACCTACATCGGATTCGATGGCATTTCGACCCTATCCGAGGAAGTAGACAATCCCAAGCGCAACATTTTTCTGGCCACGGTGCTGGTTTGCCTGATTACCGGCGTGCTGGCATCGGCGGAAGTCTACGGCGCGCAGTTGTTGAGCTTCCACCGCTTCGGCACGGATTTCGGCGTCTTCTCCCAATTTGGGGATGAGAACGTGTTCAGCCATGTCGCCGGTATTGCGGGCGGCGTCCTCATGACCAAGGTCATCAGCGTGACCCTGCTGATCGCAACGGTCGGTTCGGGCATGGGATCGCAGCTGGGAGCGGCCCGGCTGCTTTACGGAATGGGACGCAGCGGCGCGATTCCCAAGAAGTTTTTTGGGGCGATCCACCCCAAGACCCATGTTCCCGCGAACAACGTGCTGTTCGTGGGCGTGGTTGCACTCATCGGGGCGTTTCTGATCAGCTACGACAACGGGGCCGAATTGCTCAATTTCGGAGCGCTCATCGCATTCATGGGCGTCAATCTAGCGGCGCTGACTCACTATTACATTCGAGGCAATGACCGCACTCTCGGGCATTTAGTTCCGCCCGTGCTGGGCTTTTTTATTTGCCTGTTCATTTGGATTCACCTGTCCAAATTGGCAATGATCGTAGGTTCGATCTGGATGGTGACGGGGGTCGCCTTTGGAGCGTGGAAGACCCGTGGCTTCCAGAGTGATCTGGTGAATTTCGACGTGCCGCCAGAGGAGTGAGGAGATTGAGTAATTTGGTGATTGAGTAATTGGGTAATTTGAAACCCGCCGCGCTCAGCGGTTTTCAATTACCCAATTACCCGATTTCACAATTACAAAATTTCTTTATTCCACGTTCCAGCCGCTGACCTCGACTGCAGCCTTCGCCGTGCCTAGTTCGCTGGCACGGTAGGTTGCGGTCACTTCGCGCTTCTCGCCGGGCAGCAGCGAAATGTAGTTGTCTTCCCAGACGACGGGGAGAATCTCTTCGCCTTTGGGGCCCTTGTCCACTTTCAACCGCACGAAGAACGCCAGACTCTTGCTGGGATTCTCCAAGGTTACATGCATGACCGCTTCCTCGCCCTTGCGTTCGGTACGGTTGCTGACCTTCAGCTTAACTTTCGGCAATTGCGACAGGGCAGTGAAGTCGGCATAGGACTCAGTTGGCGTCATCCACCACGTAGTTTTCGCCCAATCGAGAGTTTCGGGCTTGGTAGAGAGCCAGTAGAGATTCGAGCCGACGAGCTTACCGGCGGAATCTTCCAGACGCAGCATGAGAAAGTAGGTCGGGCTGAGGCCCTCAACGTCAGGCAGTGCGAAGATTTTGGCCGTGCTGTCGGCAGCAGCGTCCACCGTGTTCTGCTGCGAGAACTTTTCGGTCATGTCGAGGTTGTAGATTTTGGTGGTGAGCTTGAGTGTTTTCGCGTCGTCATACTGGCTGCTGACCACCCAGATAGAGTGATCGTCGTAGCCATAGACGGGATGCAGCGGCTCCATCGCGCGCTTGGCGCCGAAGTATCCGCCGCCGGGGCGCAGGTAATAGTCGTAGAGGTGCCAGATCATGGAAGGCCAGGCGTTGTTGAGCATCCACTGAATCACGCCGGTCGCTTCATATTTGTTGCGGCTGTACGCTTCGTACATAGCGCGCACGCCTTCGTAGGTTTGCAGCTGGGACTTCGTGGCGAAGTCCTGCACGTTGTCGGATTTGCCGTAGCGGTTGGCCAGCGCTTCGCTGAATACGCCGATGGTTTTGAACTCGCCGCCGCCGGCGTGGTAGTTCCAGACGTCATCAATCGGCCACAAGTGATCTTTGCCCACCATGGCGCGGATGCTTTCCACGGGCGGAACGGCCGGTCCCATGCTGGTTTCGGTGTTGAAACCATAGGCGCCGCCACAGCCTCCAGGATTGCACTGGCGGCGGCCGGCCTGGCCCCCGGGAGTGTCCAGCTCCCAATAGCTCGGAGCAATATACTCGTAAGGTCCGGTCATCTTGACGCCGCTGTCACCGGTGACCTCGGTCTTCTTTCCTGTGGCCGAGGAAATGACCGGGTTGGGCCAGAGGAGTTCCTTCTCGACATCGAGGTACATCTGCTCGACGTCCGGTGGCGGCGCGTTGTCGCTGCCATTCAGCCACATGACCAGGCTGGGATGGCTGCGCAGGCGGTAAATCTGGTCGCGCAGGGACTGCTTGGCAATTTCAAAGTCCTCGGGCTTCCATCCCGGCCAGCGCTCCCAGAAGTCGCAGCAGCACCATCCCGCCATGACGAGCGTCCCCTGGCGGTCGGCTAGGTCGAAGAATTCCTGCGTCTCCAGCTTGCCTTCCAGCCGGATGGTGTTCAGTCCCATGTCGTGAACGTAGCGGAATTCGTCCTTCAGGCGCTGCGAGTTCTCGCGCAGCATCATGTCGGGGGTCCAGCCGCCGCCGCGAATCAGAATGTTTTTGCCGTTGATGTGGAAGGCGCGTCCGCCCACCGGGTTGAAGTCGGACGTGATTTCACGAATGCCGAACTGTGTTGCCGAATGGTCACTGACCGCGCCCTTGGCCTCAAACTCCATGGTGAGCGGGTAGAGAAACACCTTTCCCATTTGCGCAGGCCACCACAGGCGCGGATTCGAAAAGACAAGCTGCTCGAATTTGTCGGGCGTGAAGGTGACATCTCTTACCTCGTTTGGCGCAAGTTCGACTTCCTGCTCGAACTTGACGTTTTCGATTTGCCCTTTGAGCTTGCCCTTCACCGGCCGATTGGTGGCGTTTTTCAGTTGGGCGGTGACGGTAAGCTGAGCACGATCGTTTGTTGGGGGATTCAGCTTCGACACGACCGTGGGATAGCGCAGCGCAACCGGACCGCTGGAGGTGAGATAAACTTCGCGCCAGAGCCCCATGTTCTTGTCGGGAGGCGCGGGGTTCCAATCCACGAAGGTGATGGCCAAATCGTGTTCGGTGGGTGCGAGGATCTGCACCGCGAGAACGTTCTCCACGCTCGGCTTCGCGGCCTCGGTGACGTTGAATTCGTAGGTGCGCCAGGCGCCGGCCACATCGTCGGATTTGGCGATCTGCTTTCCGTTCAGCCAGATGTTTGCTCGGTAGTTGATTCCGCCGAAGTTCAGCCAGACCGCCTTGCCTTTATAGGAGGCCGGAACTGTGAACTGCTT
>Ga0209517_10008316_pt1 | contig 12197 bp, 7 predicted proteins | sample PeaSoiMetSII2010_FD_187695 | JGI IMG/M metagenome (GOLD analysis project Ga0209517, IMG submission 187695) | Peat soil microbial communities from Weissenstadt, Germany - SII-2010 (SPAdes) (version 2) | ecosystem: Environmental > Terrestrial > Soil > Wetlands > Peat | place: Germany: Weissenstadt...
CGCGCTGCGCGGAACCATTTCAAAGAAAGGAGACCACTCTGATCAGGTGTACCTTTTTCAGGATCATCCTGCATTGGAAACGGTTCGTCATTTCAGGATCATTCTTGGATTGGAATATGCTGACCGTACTTCCCCCGTGACCGGAAGACCGCGCTGTACCTGCGTGCGGGAACGTCTGTGCGCGGGGGGATCTGCGCTCGCGATGTCCGCACCAAACGGAGGCCGCGGCGGCCATTCCCGAGTGCTGCCACCGACGAACCGGGAGTCGGAGTGGCCGGCCTACCCCTACGTCGTCTTCACGGATCCTTGTCTACCCTTCCCCCGTCTGTTCACTGAGGATCGTGCGCATCGTTGCCACCGGCGGCGTGAAGAGCGACAGTTGGTCTGGATCGGCGAATATGGCTGGGTAATCTTCAGGTGTAAACGCTCGTGCCAGCCGCGCCGCGAACGTGTCGCGCAGCAGGCGCGCATAGTGATCGACGTCGTAGTCGCGACGGTCGGCGCCCTCGATCACGACCGCCTCTTCGCCGCCCTCCTCGACCATGCCACCCGAACCGCCCTTCTTGCGATAGACCCGGACCCGGTCGCCGATGCTCCACGACGTGCGTCCACTGGCGAGCATCGCTTCGTATGGCAGCTCGCGCCGACTGTCCCGGGTCTCGATGTACCGCGCCGGCGTCTTGGTCAGCCGCACCCTTGACGAAACCTCGTACGTTGGCAACTCGCGCCGCCGGAGCGCGTCCAGAGTGGCGAGGTAGGCATCCCGCACGCCACCGACATCACCCGCCAACAACCGGTCGATCGAGCGGCGCAGGAACGCTTCGCCGAATGGCTCCGCACGGCTCGACCGAAACGCCACACCGCGCAGGAGGAGCGTGCCGTCGTACGCCAGTAGGGCGTAGTTCTTAGGCTCGTGCGACAACATGGCCGCATATCTCCCGTCGAACTCCAACTGCACAAGCGGAGGCAGGAGGGCGGCGACCTCCCCCACCACCCTCCGTTCGTCCTTCTCGCTCCACGCCTCGGGTACCGTGAAGTAGACGCCGTCGGTGTCGGCCTCAATCAGGGTCACCCCGCGGCCGGCAAGCTCACGACACATCAGGTCCAGTGTCTCGCGTCCGCGACGGGTCACCTCATTGGCCGCGTGGACGTCCGCGAAGCGCGTCAGGTCGCCGCCCGCGGCAAGGTACCCGTACGCGGAGTTCACCACGAGCTTCATGGCCGCCGACATCGCCTCATGCGCGTATCGTTCCGCTGATCCCGCGGGCGCCGATCGCGCGCTCGCCTTCGCGGCCAGCCGTTGCTCCACCAGCCGGTCCACCAGCGCGAGCATCGCCCCGAGATGGTCACGCGCCGGGCCGATCCGGTGCGCGCGCATCAAGGAGGGATACAGGCTCGCGACGTCCGCCTTCACCACTCGCCGCGCCACGCCGGTGGCGAACAGGTGCAGGGCTGCGCCACTATGCGGCGTGCCGTCGCCAGGTTGGTGCGCCGGCAGCGCCATTCCCGCGCGGAGGTACGCCCGTACCAGCAACGGATCGATCACGCCCGTGGCCGCTCCGGCGTCCGCGAGCCGCTCGTACCGCCGCGGGGCCATCCGCGCCAGCGCGAACGCAGCACCGCCGAGCATCCGCGCCAGCCCGGCGACCTCCTCGACATCTGCGGTTGCGTAGCGGCGCACGCGGGCCGGGTCGCGGCGGTATACCGCGTAAGTCTGGTCGCCCCGGATGTACTCGCGGTTCGGACCGGCAATACCAAGGTGCCGCGCGACTGCCTTGAGCCCATGATCCGGTAGATCTCGGGTCGCGAAGTCATAGCGCAAAACCGCGTCAAGCGTGTCGATCAACTCGCGGCCCGGTGCGACGAACCGCACGCGAAGACGGCCGTCCGTGCCGCTGGTGATCCCGCGCCTGGCTCCACGCTGCCGCAATCCCGGCGGCCCGATCCGCCCGAGGGCAAGGGGCACTCTCAGGATGCGCGCGCGCCGATCCAGGAATGGCAGGTCGAACCCGTGCAGGTTGTGGTTCTCGATCACATCCGGATCCGACGCTTCCACCTTCGCGACCAGCCGGCGGATCAGTTCGGCCTCACCGGCATCCCCGTCACCGCGCGCCTCGATCACCTCCGTTGCACCCGCGCGGTCGCGTACCGCCACCATGAAGATCCGATCCCGTTCCGGGTTGAGCCCGGTCGTCTCCAGATCTAGCTGCATCCGGTGCAGTTGGTCGAACGAGAGATCGCGGAAATATGTCCGCCCAGTCGAGACCAGGTACTGCTCCTCTGGGGGCAGCGCTAGTACGGATTCTTTCCCCAACTCCCGCAGGTGACCGGCCGGCCGTCCGAGGCGCCGCGTCGCCCCCTGCAACACCGTCGAGCTCAGAGTCTTCCCGTCGTCGGCCGACACCACATACCGCAACGCACCGGGCCCGTCCAGCTCGCGATAACTCACCCGCGCGCCTACCACCCCTTCACGCCCAAGCTGCGCGCCGAGGTGCCGTAGATCGTCGAGTCGATCGAGCAACAGCCACGGCCGGAACCGTGCCTCTTCGCGCACCAGTTCGCCGGTGTCTGCGATTCGGCGCCACACGAACGCGTGTCCATCATCCTGGGCCCACACCGATACGATCCCGGGTGTCGGATCCCAGCCCCACAGCCATTCGTCTTCGTTCCGGGTCGACTTCGAGCGCTCCGGGGTCAAGTCGTGTTGCATGGCAATGGGTTGCTCGTCGTGGTCACCGTATTCGAATCGGTGAACACCATGCCGTCCATTCTACCCACCAGGAGTCCGTTGAAGTGGCCGTTTGCTTATGTGCGAGCGGTTCGGCTCTTTCGGCCCGCATCGAAAAGCTCTGGAACCGAAACGCCAAACGCGTCCCCGAGTCGCCAATTCTGGTGGCCAGTCTAACCGACCTGATTGCCGCGGTGCGCGCACAGGGCCTGGAAGGGGTCTCCTCCCCGCAGTCGGGCCGAGGTGCGCGCGGGCTGGTCCTAGGGAGGCCCTCCAATAGTACAATCGTTCTGACTCTGCGTGCGACCGGAGGTTGCGAGAATGTCTGGGACCTGGAAACCGTGGGAAGGCCACATCGTCGATGGGAAATTCCTTTTGCGGCGGTACCTGGGTGCTGCTGACAATCAGTCCGCTGTGTTTCTGACTCAGTCCAGTGGTCCCGCTCCTGAGCCCGCAGCGATTAAGCTCGTTCTGGCCGATTCAGAGGGTTCGGAATTGCGGCTGTCGCGATGGGAGAGAGCCGCACAACTATCCCATCCGCATTTGATCCGGTTGCTCCACATTGGAAGCTGCCAGTTGGATCAGGTGAGGCTGCTCTACGTCGTGATGGAGTATGCCGAGGAGGACCTGGCGAAAGTCATTATTGAAAGGCCGCTCACCGTGGTGGAAGTACGGGAGATGCTGGAGCCCGTTCTGAACGCCCTCGCATACATTCATGGGGAAGGCTTCGTGCACGGACACCTGACACCCGCCAACGTCATGGCCGTCTCCGATCAACTGAAAATCTCAAGCGATGGGATCTGCAAGGTAGGCGAATTGGCTCACGGCCCCAGGAAGCCGGACGTGTACGATCCACCTGAGTTCCAGGTCACGGGGATCTCGCCGGCTGCGGACGTATGGTCGCTTGGTATGACGTTGGTGCAAGCCCTCACGCAGCGTCTTCCCAATCAGGGTGGCCCGACACTCGAATCAGTCCTGCCGGAGACCTTTCCCGCAGTGCTCCGTGGGATCGTGGCTGACTGTTTGCAGCCCGACCCTCGGCAGCGCTCGACGGTGGCTGACATTGCGGCCCGGTTCCGGCAGACCTCGTCCGAACCGGACGGAAGGAGTACTGCCTCGCCACACGAGGCATCCAGTAGGCGGCGTTACTTGGCGCCCACGGCCACGGTCGGCATCGCACTAGCAGCGACTCTTGCAGGCACCTTGCTCCTCCGCCGGCCAGTACCTTCGCGAGTGCCCGAACAGTCGAGTGTTCAACCCAAGCCGGAACCGAAACCAGTGCAGGCGGAAACCGAGCAGTCCGCAGACAGAACCACTGGCGCAAAGGAAAGTTTCGCTGGGAGTGCTCCATCTCTGGCGCCTCTCCGGCCTGAAGCAACTCCGAAGCCGTCCGGCGACTCAGCATCGGGGCAGGTAGTCCATCGAGTCCTGCCTGACGTGCCTCAAAAGGCTAGAGACACCATCCGCGGGAAGGTGACGGTCGGCGTACGTGTCGGCGTCGATTCGTCAGGACAGGTAGTGAGCGCGGAGCTCGTTTCAGCAGGGCCGAGTAGGTACTTCGCTGACCTGACAGTGCATGCGGCGCGGCACTGGGAATTCCGCCCGCCGAAGGCCCGGGGGCATAGTGTTTCGAGTGACTGGATTTTGCGGTTCGAGCTTACGCGTACTGCCACCGAGGTCCGTGTCGTGCGAGTACCTCCGTAACGGCCTGCTGGCGATGACGGCCATCAGGAACTGGCCAAGGTGGGGGAACCGCTATTGTAGTACCGGAACCACGCCGCCAGCGCGCGACTCGTTGGCTACCCGGAGCAGTTGATCCCATGACCATCGCAATCCGAGCAGCGCCGTTGACCAGCAGGCACCAATCGCTCCGCACCAGCCAGTCGGCTGCTCCGCCGGTCCAGAAGTAGAAGTAGCCGCCGCCCTCGCCAACATGGCGCCGAGGCCGGAGTCGTTTCTGAGCAGTCTTCTTGGATAATCAGGAAGCCGTTACAATCAGGGGGTTGCCCAATCGGGGAGGTCAGCAGCATGCGATACAGATCTGTTTTGACTGCAGCCTTTGCGTTTTCGCTGAGCGCGACTGCTATTCGCGCCCAGGTGCAGCCGCCGCCGGCACCGTGGCGCGGAGCGGGGCCGACCCCCTGCGTGGATTCGGACGGCGGCGTCTTTCAATGCCCGCCGGCGGCGCGAGTGATCGCGGTCCGCGCCGGCCGCTTGTTCGATAGCAGGACCGGCCAGATGTTGATGCGGCAGGTGGTCATTCTTTCGGGCGAGCGAATCACTGAAGTTGGACCGCAGGCTCAGGTCAGGATTCCGGCGGGAGCGCAGGTGATCGACCTCAGCCAAGCAACGGTCCTACCCGGCTTGATCGACGCGCACACCCACATGTTCAACACACGCGGACCAAACGGAACGACAGAAAGCTCGATGCTCATCGCCGTACAGAACGCGCAGGCAGATCTGCGGGCAGGCTTTACCGCCGCGCGAGATATGAGCTCCCACGGTAACGGATACGGCGACGTGGCGATCCGCAACGCCATCAACGAGGGCCGCATTGACGGCCCACGGTATCAGGTGTCAACCCGAGGCATTGTCTGGGCAACCAGCGGCGCGAATCCGGCCGTTCCGGACAACCCGCTAGCGGCCGCCGCGGTGCGCTCGGCTGAAGAAGCGCGAGCAGCGGTGCGGGAGCAGATTGCGCGCGGCGCGGACTGGATCAAGTTGTATCCTGCCGGTGGCTACTCGTTCAGCGCCACCGGCCAGGACCAATACCAGGTGACCTATCCGCTGGCGGTGCTTGAGGCGTTGATTGACGAGATACACCGACTGAGCAAGAAAGCAGGCTGCCATGTATATGGCGGCGAGGGGCAAAGGAATGCGATCGTCGCCGGCTGCGACACCATCGAGCACGGATTCGGCCTGAATCAGGAGCAGATCAACATGATGGCCGCGAAGGGGTTGTATTACGATCCGACGCTGGTCCGGTACATGGAGCCGTACATGGATGACGTGGACGCGAAGAATACCGGCGGAAAGTTCCGGATCATTCCGATCTTCGAGAAGGCCGCCAGAATGGCTGCGGCAACCAACGGGATTCAGGTGATGATGGGCAGCGGAGTGGATGGATCGACGTTTCCGCATGGGACTCAGGGGCTCGAGTTTGAAGCGCTCGTGAAGCGCGCGGGTCTGACTCCGGCGCGGGCGATTCAGTCGGGAACGACGATTAACGCTAGGATGATGGGATGGCAGGACCAGGTCGGATCCATCGACAGGGGTAAATACGCCGACCTGATCGCTGTCTCCGGCGACCCGCTGGACGACATCACCGAACTTCAGCGTGTCAAGTTTGTGATGAAGGGCGGGAAGATCATTAGGAACGACGTCGTGCAAGGCGCTTCCAAGTAACCCGTTCCGGGGCGAAGGCAGGGCCGCAAAATCGCCCTCCGCAGATGTCAAATCCAGTTTCAGGCCGGTGAAGTTGCCGTCCGGAAGGCAAGAGAACCGCGGGTGGCCGAAATGGATCGTCTTCCTGGAACAGCACCAACACGGCGAAATCGGTCTGGTCGGCTCCTGCCCGGCCTTGAGTGGCCGAAGCAACCCGCCCACGGGCATTTCTCGCGGCTGCCATCGGCTCTCGCTGGACGTGCCGGACCTCCGCCGGAAGTCGTTCCTCGGTATTCTATGAGAGTGCGCCGTTGGATACTCACGATCTTTGTGTGCGCGGCTTGCGGACAGACGCTCGAACTGCCGCGAACCACCCAGCAGGGCAACACCTTGCGAATCCGTGGATCAGGTTCAGCCATTACGGCCCGGATGAACGGCCGAAGCATCCTCCTGTTTCCACAGACAGACGGCGGATCGTTCGGCCTCATGCCCGTCCCCGTGGATCAGAAACCCGGCGATTACAAAGTCGAGTTGCTCGACAATGGGGGCACAGCGGTCGCGAGCGCGTCCATACGGATCGTCGACGCGCATTTCCCCAAGCAGAACGTCGTCATCGAGCAGAGCCTGGCCGAGCTGAAGCCGTCGCCTGGAGAAACGGAGACGGTCACAGCGTTTCGCAATGCCGTCTCTGAAGCGCGCTACTGGTCTGAGCCCCTAGCGCTGCCGGTGCGCGGCTGCATGACCTCGCTCTTCGGCGTGCAACGATATATGAACGGTAAGCCTACCGGGAATTTCCACGCCGGGCTCGATCAGCGGTCGCCTGCCGGCACGCCGGTTCACGCGGTGGCCGGTGGCGTCGTGAAGATCGTGCGAGAGTGGAAGCTCCATGGCCGGACGGTTGGCATCGATCACGGTCAGGGTCTCGAATCGATCTACCTGCACATGTCGAAACTCGCGGTTGTCGAAGGTGCCACGGTCAAGAAGGGTGACGTGGTCGGTTACGTCGGGTCTACCGGGCGCTCGACGGCTCCGCATCTTCATTGGTCGCTGTATGCCAACGGGGTGCCCGTTAATCCGCTCGATTGGGTGCAGGTTGCACCATGCTCGGCCGCAAAGAAGCCACCGCAGAAGGGGCAAGGCGTCGACAGCCGCTGACGCGCTGTGTTCGGCCTCCCATGCTTCGAACCCGCGTTTCAACGCCCAAGCCAAATCCCGCCGCCAGGTCCGCCCCGCCTGACTCCCATATCGAGTTCGCCCTCGGTATCCGGCGAGGCGGCTTCAAAACCGCGTGAAACCCACCAGCGCCATCACCTCGCGCAGGCGCTGCACCATGACGACCTTTTCAATTCCGTTCATCCACGGGCGATCCCATTCCGCTTTCTGCAAGGTCCGAGCGTAGAAAACGCCCTGCTCAGGAACTTCGGATTAGCGCACCGCGCCGCGTCTGAATCTCGGCCCAGACCTCTGCATCCGATACGCCCTCCGGCGCGTCTCGGACCTTGGTCTTCCGCCGCACGCGGGCGATCTGTCTCATTCCGTTCCGGAAGCGAGATCACGCTGATGCGCTGCGGGAAATAAGAGTTCGAGGCACTCCGCACGAGCAGCGGTCATCTCATCGCATTTTTCCTTCATCGCCGGCCCGAGCCACGGCCGCGCGCCGTCGCACCGTCCCTGGCGATTGCACTCGGCCAGCGGCCCAGGCGCGCCCGCTAGGAACTTTTCATAGAAGTCAAAGTTCTCGTTAACAAACGCTCGCGAAAGAAGCGGCGCGGCAGCATTCCGGCCCCCGAACGGCCCTCCTCTTCCGCTCTGATGAACTGCGCACGCTTCTGCTGCACAGCCAGATCGCCACCCTCGACGAGCTGAAGCACGCGCTTGGTACCCCGGTGGATGTCACCATCTTCCGCAAGCTCAAACCGCTGGATTACCTCACCAGCTACTCTGCTCCAAGGCCCCCGGGTTCGCCACCGTCGACAAGTCCCCCAACGGCTCTCCCAGGTACTTCTGACGGATCAGGCGCCGCACGATTTTACCGCTCTGCGTCTTGGGCAGTTCCGCCACCACGATGGTCTCGCGCGGCCGGAACGTGGGACCGAGCACCTCCACCACGGTGGCGCAGACCCCGGCCGGATCCACCACCGCTCCCGGCTTCGCCACCACGAATCCCACAATCGCTTCGCCCTTCAGTTCGTCCGGCGCCCCGATCACCGCCGCCTCCGCCACGCCCGGATGCATCATCATCGCTTCTTCCACTTCGGCCGGTCCCACCTTGCGTCCGGCCACGTTCATCGATTCATCGGCGCGTCCGTGCAGGAACCAGTGGCCGTCCTCGTCCACGCTGGCCCAGTCGCCGTGGTACCACATCCCGGGAAATCGCGACCAGTAGGTCTCGAGGTAACGCTGCGGATCGTTCCAGATGCCGCGCGTCATGGAAGGCGAGGGCCTGGTGCACACCAGGTAGCCCTTGCGGCCGCGCACCGGCGCGCCGTCGTCATCCACCACCTCGGTGGCCATGCCCGGCGCGGGCCCGCCCAGCGTACACGGCTTCAATGCCTGAATGGGCAGCGGGAACAGAAAGCTCCCAGCGATTTCGGTCCCGCCGGAAATGTTGATGATGGGGCACCGCCGCCGGCCCACGCGCTCGAAGAACCAAAGCCAGGACGCCTCGTCCCAGGGCTCGCCGGTCGATCCTAGCAAGCGCAGCGATTCCATCGGCGGAAGCTCGCCCGCCGATTTGCTCAGCAACCGGATGGCGGTCGGCGAAATCCCGAACGTGGTGATGCCGTGGCGCTCGATGGTTTCCCAGAGCCGCATCGGGCCGGGGAAGTCAGGCGCGCCATCATACATAAAGATGGCGCCGCCGAACAGGTGATTGCCGAGAATGGTCCAGGGGCCCATCATCCAGCCGATATCGGAGAGCCAGAAGAAGCGGTCGTCCGGGCGGTGGTCGAAGCCCAGCCAGATCTCCTTGCCCATCTGTGCCAGGCATCCCGCATGCGTGTGGACCGCCCCCTTCGGCCTCCCCGTAGTGCCCGAAGTATAGAGGATGAACGCGCGCGCCTCCGATTCCAGCGAGGCGGTCGGCCCGTCCTCGGGCTGGTCCGCAAACAGCGGGGCCCTGCCCACCACGATCGCCCGCTCGATCGTGCGTGGCATCTTTTCGGCCAGCGGAAGTCTTTTGCCGCGCCGCTCCAGGTGGTCTGCGGTGAAGAGCACGCGCGCGCCGGAATCCGCGAGGCGCGTCGAGATGGCGCCCGGGCCGAAGCCCGCGAAAATCGGCGCCACTACCAGCCCTGCCTTGAAGCACCCGTACAGAATCGAGAGGATCTCGGGGACCATCGGCATGCACAACGCGACCCGGTCGCCGGCTTCGAGGCCGAGCGCGCGCAACCCGTTGGCCACGCGATTGGCTTCCGTCCGCAATTCCGCGAACGTGACCGTGCGGGTGGCGCCGTTCTCGGCTTCCCAGATGCAGGCGATGCGGTCCGTGCCGGCCCAGCGGTCGAGACAATTGTGCGCGATGTTCAGCCGCCCGCCGACGAACCATTGGGCCCATTCCGGACCGCGGCTGGTATCGACCACCTGCCGGTACGGCTCGAACCACTCCACGCGCATTTCGCGCATCATCTCGTCCCAGAAACGCTCCGGCTCCTCGCGCGAAAAGCGCAGGAATCGCTCGCGGTCCGAAATGCCGAGGCGCCGCATGAATCGCCACACGTTGGTCTGTTCCATGAATTCGCGCGATGGTTCCCAGATCATACCGCTACCGCAGTTTCGTTCCCCAGACCGCGCCGCGCTGGATCCACTCGGTCAGGATCTGGATCTCCTTCGACGGCAGCTTCGGTCCGGGCGGCATTTGCAGCTCACCTTCGTGCCGCAAGGCAACCACGAGCATGCTCGCCCGCGGCTTTCCAGGCACGATCGCCGGACCGCGCCCGCCGCCTTTGAGCAGGCTCGCGCGATCGCGGAACGAGATGCCGCCATCTTTCAGCTCTTCATTGTGACAGCCCAGGCAGCGGCGGATCAGGATCGGCGCCACCTTGCTGTCGAAGTAGCTCGCGGAGCGATCCGCGCCGAGCGCCAGTGCGGCCGCGCAACAGAGAAAGGCCAGCCTCTTCACTTTTTCATGCCGACGCCGAACTGGTTCCCCGCGCGAATCACCTTGCCGCCCGAGATCGTCATGTCGAGCAGCTTCTCGCTCTGCACGTCGCGCCCGGTTTCGTCCTTCAGGGCCGCCACGATCTTGCGCGTCGCGACATCGACGATCTCTCCCGTGGACGAGTATGCCACCCGCCCATCCATGCTGAAACTCAGCCACCCGACGCAATCCCTTTGCTGGATGTCGGCGACCTGCTTCGGCGGCATCACGGTGGAATCGAACACGTGGATGGCGCTGTTGGCGCAATCCGCCAGCCAGAGCTGCTTTTCGTCCGGGGTCAGCGCGATTCCATGGCTGGGGCAGCCATGACGCTTCACCGGACCCTGCTTGTAGCCCGCCACCTCGACGTGGTACAGCTTCTTGCCGGTCCGCAGATCGCCCACCTCGAAGCCCAGCAGGCCATTGACATTGACGAAGACCAGCGTGTTGCTTCCGTTCACCGTGAACGGCCGGATCACGTTCTCGAAGGGCCCCACCGTGCTCGCTACCGTGTGGGTCTTCGTGTCCGCTACCGAGAGCAGCGGTGACTTCAGTCCCGCCAGGTAAGCGTGCGCGCCATCGGCGGAGTAGATGGTATTGTGCGAGCCGGACTTGGTCTCAATGCTGGCGATCACTTCGCCCGTAGCCGCGTTGACGACGTGCCACATCGGCCCCTCCAGTTGCGGAACGTAGAGGAGCTTGCCGTCGGGCGAAATCGCCAGGCGGTCGCATCCGCCCTCATACGCTTTGTCCCAGATCTTCTTACCGCTGACCGCGTCGATGGCGATCATGCGATTCAGCGAGGTCACATAGACTCTGCCGGTCTGCGCGCTGGCGGCGATTCCTTTGACGTTCTCGGGCTCCTTGCCCTCCGGCACGGTCCACGTGGGAATGCGCCGCACAAACTTGTATCCGTTGTCGATGTCGAAGACCAGGATGCCGACGCCGCCATATTCCACGTAGTTGCGGGTGCCGGGACTGGCCACGTACAGCAGGTGCTGGTCCGCCGCCACCGCCGGGACGGCCAGCGCGGCCGCGATCAGGAAGTGGGTGAATCGCACGTTTATTGCCCTCCAGCGAGATTCATCAGAGTATCCCAACGGGCGCCCGCGCGCTCGGTGATCGGTTTCACGTCGCGCTCCAGCAGCAGGCGCTGGCGCACCAGGGGCTCCGTAGCCGCCGCTACTTTGCGCAGATACGCATCGCGGCTGGCATAGCGCTCTTCAATCGACTGGCGCGGATCGCCGGTCTTCTCCCGCTCGATCCGTGTTCTCGCAAAGGGAAGGAACGAGCCGACCATGTCCATGCCCACATCGGGCGCGCCGATCTGCGCGTCGCGCAGGTTCCATCCAGTGTAAGTCGCCAGCGGCGCCGCCAGCTCCGGTACCCGGATGCCCGAAATTTCATTGCCGTCCTGGTCCACTTGCGGAACTAGAATGGGGAACGGCTTTCCAACCTTGGGGGGCTCGAAGGCCACGATGCCCTTGGTGCGGAAATCGGGACCGAAGTCGAGCCGGTAGGCGGTGTACGGCGCCTTCGGCAGATGCACACCCGGGATCTTGGGAAATGCCAGCGCCCCGGGCGCCACCAGCTCATCCTTGCCGATCAGCGGAATTCGCGAATCGGGCGGCAGCGTGCCTTGCGCGATCCACTGGTTCATCGCCACCAGCAGCGCGCGCATGGGATAGCGATAGTCTTGTGGGTTGGCGCGGTTCTCGGTATTGTGCCGCTCCGGGCTGACATTCGGCCCGTGCTGCGTGCCCGCCAGGTAATAGATGCGCGTGTCCGGGCCGGGGCCGAAATCGCGCTTGCCGTCCAGGCTGATGTGAATCAGCGATGCCGCGCGGCCCCAGTACTCGTACGATCCGTTGGTGTAGAAAATCTTGGGCACGACGCCCGATTTCGCGGACCGCGCCAGGATCGAGTCCGTCAGGCCCAAGTCGGTCT
>Ga0209517_10008317_pt1 | contig 12197 bp, 11 predicted proteins | sample PeaSoiMetSII2010_FD_187695 | JGI IMG/M metagenome (GOLD analysis project Ga0209517, IMG submission 187695) | Peat soil microbial communities from Weissenstadt, Germany - SII-2010 (SPAdes) (version 2) | ecosystem: Environmental > Terrestrial > Soil > Wetlands > Peat | place: Germany...
CGTGTGGCGCAAACACGGAGCACGCGCCGACGAACAGCACCACGAAAGCGAAGATGAGTCGCATCATGCTCGCCTCCGCACACCGACAAGCTGGGAGGAAGTTGCCATTGGCAAGAATGTTAGGGATATGAGGAAGCAGAGTCAACGAGGGCAGCAAACCATTAAGGATGCAGAAAGAGCAAATCCAGCAATTTCATCGTATACAAGCCCTCGCCAATCAGGTGGTCCGAAAGGGCATCTGCGGCGACTTCATTTTATGCGGACTTTCGCCCCCTGTTTCGGCAGATTGGTCGCTGGTGCACAGGTATACCTTGTGGAACGCGCAGGATCGCAACCGCAATAACGAAGTCTGGGCGAGTTTCATTGCAGCTTCGCGTACTCCGCCTTGGCTTCCTTCAGGATGGGAATGTCGGGGTCGGCGTCTTTCCAGAGGGTGAGGAAATCCTTGTAGGCGGCGTGGGCCTTCGTTTTGTCTCCAGCGAGCGCATAGGCACGCCCCAGCTGTAAATGTGCCAATGCACCCAACGGAAAATTAAACAGACACCCGGGATGATCCAGGAGCTTTTGGAACTCCCCGGCCGCATTGCTAGCCTGACCAAGACGCAAGTAAGCTTGGCCGCGTACATAGACAGGGTAGAGGGTGCTTGGGGCCAACGGAAGAGGCGCAGCCAGTTCGTAGCCGGCCGTACCCTGAAGTATTTCGATGGCTTGGGCGGGATGGCCCAGGTCAAGCTCGGCAGCAGCACGAATGGTGGGCAGCCAATAGAAGCTCAGAAAAGTATCCAAAGGGTTGGCTTTAGCCAGGTCGTTTGCCAAGCTCTGAGCCCGGTTGGCCGAACCGGCACGCGCAAGTGCCAGGGCGACTAGAATCCGTACGTTTCTTGAAGGCATGAGGGCAAGTGCCGAAGCCGCAGCTTTGAGAGCACGAACGGAATCACCGAACTCAGCTTCGCGGAGAGCCGCGTTGCCCATGAAAACCGCTACTTCCTCATGCAAGTTGTCACGGCGAGCCGCTTCCACGGCCTTTTGCGAGAAGGCCCAGGCTGCTCGGCGATGGCCATAGTACGCCTCCGTGTCCGATTGCAAGGTCAGAAGTAATTCCTCGAATTCAGGTCTTCCGGAGGCCCAGGCTAGCTCCCGCTGCATGCCGGGCGAATCGTTTTCCAGAAAGTCGATGACGTACAGCAACGTGTGTGAGCTACTGGGGTCCAGCTTGCCTGCCAAGCCCTGTTCAACGGCCTGTCGTGCCTCAATCGGGCGATTGAGACCGATGTACGCGGACACGAGGTTTTCGTAGTTATAAAAGCCATTTTGAGCGAGCCTCCGCTCCTCAAGAAACATGTCCAATGCCTCCTGATACCGACCAAGAGACAAGTAATCGTTGCCAAGAAGATCCAGCGGAGCTGTATCTTGCGGGTATGTCTGCGCCCATTGCTGGTAGATTTCGTCGGCCTTCTGCAGGTCGCCGTTGACGAGACCATAGTAGTTGGCAGCAATGTGGAAGCCCTCCCTCGTGCTCACGCGGTCGCGAAGCGCAAAGGCTTTTTCCAGGCTCGGGTTACCTTGCGCCGCTTCACCGATATCCCAATACTCCGTTCCGAGCGCTAGGTGCGCCATCGCGAACTTGGGATCAAGTTCGACTGCCTGCCGGAAGAACGGAATAGCGGCAAGCCCGCTTTTTTCATGTGCGGCTTTCACCCCAAGACTAAAAGCGTTCAGGGCTTCCAGAGACGGTGTCGTAACGTTTGCCAGCGGTGTGTCATATTTCTGCACCGAGTCCAGCGATTCACCCAGCCGCTCGCGCATCTTCGTGGCTGCGTCGCTCAGTGCTTTGAGCACTTGCTCCTTACCATTCGCCGTTACCTGTTCCTCCGCCAATGGGTCACCGGTGCAGCAGTTGACCGCCTTTAACCAGAGCACATATTGGCTGCCCAAACTGGAAATGGAACCTCCTATCGCCGCCGCGCTCGCCGTGCGCTGGCAAACTTCGCTGGCCAGTTTGTCCGTCAGCCGCGCATCCTTGGGCTGAGACATCAGGGAAAGTGTCTGCGCGATACGCTCGTCCGACAGCAGATTTAGAAACGGCGACTGCTCCAGTTGCGCTGAAAGTCCTTGCCGCAGTGTGCCGTCAAAAACAGCGTCGCCTGTCCTGTTGTCGAAGTCGGCCAGCACGATGGTGTCCTTCTTGGTGAGCTTGGGCGCTGCACGGTGGAAAAAGAAGTAGCCCGCCGCGAGAACAGCGACCAGCACGACAGCCGCGATGCTCAACCGCGTGCCGGGTTTGCCTACGGAAGCTTCGACATTCCCCGCTTTCAGGGCAAGCGAGTTGACCGACCCGGTATCCCGCTTCAGTCGTTGCAGGTCGGTGCGAAGGTCCGAAGCGTGCTGTTGCCGCAAGTTTCGGTCCTTCTCCAAGCACTTGTTGATGATCTCTTCCAGCGTTAACGGGGTATCGGGGTTTATCCGCACAGGTGGTACAGGCGCTCGGTTCAAGATCGAATCAAACATCACGCCTGTCGTGTCACCCCGGAATGGCAGCGTTCCGGTACACATCTCATACAGCACCGCTCCGAACGAGAAGAGGTCCGTGCGAGCGTCGAGTTCCTTCCCGCGAACCTGCTCAGGAGACATGTAAGCGACGGTTCCCAGCGCACTGCCGGGACTCGTCAGATGTTCCTCTGACTCGATAGTGGGGGCGCTCAGGGCAACGCTTTCCGGCTTGAGCGTGACCTTCGCCAGCCCGAAATCGAGAATCTTTGCCTGCCCTCGATTCGTCACGAAGATGTTCGCGGGCTTGATGTCCCGATGCACGATACCCTTCGAGTGTGCGGCGTCGAGAGCGTCGGCGATCTGGATGCCCAGATCGAGCACCGTTTCGATCTCCGGCGGCTTGCCAGCGATCCGGTGCCGGAGCGTCTGCCCCTCCAGCAATTCCATGGCGATGAAGGTTCGCCCATCAAACTCGTCGATTTCGTAGATCGTGCAGATGTTCGGGTGGTTCAAAGAGGACGCAGCCTTGGCTTCCCGCTGAAAGCGGCTGAGGGCTTGTGCGTCGTGGGCGAGTTCGTCGGGAAGGAACTTCAGAGCGACGTGGCGGCCGAGCTTCAGGTCTTCCGCCTCATACACAACGCCCATGCCCCCGCCGCCGATCCTGCTGAGGATGCGGTAATGGGAGACCGTCTGACCAACGGGTTGCGAGGGCGTGGACACTGGTTAGGACATGTTAGGTGGGGGGTCGGCGAGGGGTCAACCTGAACATGGCTTCAGCGGCACGCCGAAGCAGGCTTGAACGTCATCTTGTCGGGATCAATCAAGCCAGCCTGAATGTTTGCGCTCCAGTAGTCTTCGTACTCCCACTGCTCCGCAAGTTTGCCGTTTACGAGGCGATGTAGAGCCAAAGCGGGGATTCTGACGGGCCTACAATTTGCTGGGAGCAGTGGTTGGTATCCGGGAATGGCAGGTATGTCGCCCTTCTGCGTGCCAGTCGAAAGGAAGCGCGTCACCACGACGTCGCCTTCCGCCACCATGTCCAGAACCTCTTCGTTGTAGTCCGGGTATGCTGAACGAGCGTCGGCTATGTCCTTCTTGCGGCTCGCCAGACCGTAGTAGTCTCCGGTTGAGTCGTGAACAACGAAATCCGGGGTGTATAGTTCGTCGGCGGCTTTCAGCGCAGCCTTCAGGTCGGGGTTGCTCCAGACCTCTTTGTGGATTCGCCGGAGAATCTGCTTGTTGCGCTCCAAGCGGCTATGCTCGCGGACAAGCGCCGTTTTGTACCCTGCCGCAAATCCAGCAGCCAAGCAAATGACTGTCGCAAGCACTGTGCCGATCATTTTCATTTCAGCACCTCTCATTTATGGTCTGAATCCCAACGTGCCAGTCAGCCCGGTACCAGTGCTGGTCTTTGGGGGACTCCATGGATCGTTCAAACTGGCGAGCATTAAACAGCAGAGCAGGATGATGAGCACTTTCATCGCAGTTAACCCCGATTGCAGTCGCTAATTAGGGCAACTATATACTTGGCTCACATGTATAATTGTCCTCGCCGTGACAGGGCTAGTGCTTACGCCGGGCGTCTTCTTCCATTTTTCGCTCCCGAGCCGCCATCTCGCAGGGGGGGAAATAGTCGATGTTGGGGTCCGGATTACGAATCTTCGTTTGAAAGGCAGGACACTCTTCCTCGAAGACCAAGGCGAAACGATTAAGTGGTTCCCGAAAATATTGGAGCGTGAAATTTCGACAGGAATATTTCCCCAAACTATCACAGTAATCAAGTACTCCACTGAGTTGGAGAGGCGGTTCGGTTTCTGTGAGCATCTTGTTCAATTGTTGTGCAGGGAGTTGAATTATTGGAACGCTATACAACGAATTTCCGCCAATCGTGATTGTCCCGCTACCCCCCACCCCCCCCGTCTTACGAGTTACCCCAGCCCACATTGGGGTAAAGGGTTTATCCGATTTAATCTCTATAAATCCTCCTGGTATCTTCGGAATAAAAGCGAGTCCCCACCACGGCCCTTGGCTCCCCCAGTTAAACTTTGCTGGCAAATGCCCGGTATTTTGAAAGTACATAATTACGCTGGTATTGGCTCCAATTTTATCCCTTATAACTTCGGCCACTGTGCCGTCGGCTCTCCCTACGGTCACATGGCTTGTTGGCTCACACTCAAAGATTGTTGGGTCAGTTTGTTGGAGTTAAGCATTTCCTGCCACTGATTACGAGCAATGACAGCATAGGCCAGAATGACAATGAAAGTACCGAGGGAGAGCCAAGCCCCTCCCGCCTTCCGAAACCTCTGTATTGTTTGGCGTCGTTTTGTGGCGTGTTCGCGCTTGGCTTTGGCTTCTGGCGTCTCAGTTACAGCGATAATTCCGGCGGGAACATCGCTTTCATTCTTGCCAACGCTGCGATTCCTATCGGTGCTATCTTGTGCTTGTATGGGTTCAACGGGTTGCTTAGATGGAGCGTTGGACTGTGAGCGAAACCATGGAGCGACACCCAGAATACCGAGCAGGGCCAGAGGCCAGAGGGAAGGCTTTGTCTCAGATTCCACGGAGCATCCTATGAAAACACCGGAATATATCGAAGGCTCAAAAGCCCGAGAGAACTTTGAACGCGGCATGATAGCACTTTTCAAGGTTCCCAAAACTGCAATCGGGAAGGCAAGGAAAGAGGGCAGGAAACTCACTGCCCTGCGTAAGAAGAAAGCGAACGACAAGGACTAGAACGGGACTTGCGTTTCCCGCGTCCCTGTCGTTTCGTAGCGCGGCGATTGATCTTTGCCCGTGAGTTGGCTGTAGGTAAGCCGTTTGCCGCCGATCTGGGACATGGCGAGAGCGAAGCGTTGACCGTCGTTCATATTCTTGCGGTTGTTGTACCGGAAGGTTTGCTCATCAAGGTAACGATAAAGATGAAACGGTTCCACACTCACGTAAGTTCCCGAAATACCGCGTTTGAACAACGACCAGAAATTCTCAAGGCCGTTCGTGTGTACGCGACCATCCACGTATTGAACGGCGTGATCTACAACCTTGTGTGCGTAGTCGGTTGCCAGTCCTTCGTAGGACATGAGCGCATCGGAATAGAGAGCCGCGCCAGCTTCGACATGCTTGCGTACCTCGGATTGCAGAGCATGTTTCTTGCGATTCGGTACGACCGTGGTGCGAATCTTTCCGCCACGTTCCAAGATGCCCATGACGGCGGTTTTGTCCTTCGTTCCTGTACCAGTGATGCGCCGCTTACGCTCACTCAGGTGCATATTGCGCGCCTTGCCACCGATGAACGATTCATCCGCTTCTACCTCGCCACCGTCGCCACCGAGCTTGCTGCCAAAGAAATCATCTTGGAGAGTGAGCCGAAGGCGTTGCAGCATAAACCATGCCGCCTTCTGCGTGATGCCCAGAGCGCGATGAATCTCCATGCTGCTCACACCGTTCTTGCAGTTGACCAGCATCCAGAAACCAGCCATCCACTTATCAAGGCCGAGCGGGGAATCCTCGAAAACGGTTCCGAGTTTCAGCGTGAACTGCTTCTTGCACTTGTAGCAGAACCAGATACGGCGGGTCTTGATGAACGAGTGTTTAGCTTTGCCGCAGCGCGGACAGACGACCTTGCCGTCCGGCCAGCGAAACTTCATAGCGTAATCGAAGGCGCGCTGCGGATCGGAGAAGTAAATGATTGCTTGTTGTAGTGTTTTAGGTGCGTCCATGACTAAAATATACCCTAAAAGCACATGTGTGTCAAGGATATATTTGCCCTAATTAGCGTATTGTACACAGCCGAGATGCGGCGCACTGCCTCGAATCGCTAGGTCAAGCCACCCGTGGGTTTACAATTTCGGTCAATGCGTCTCGCAATCACTCTCTTCGTCATGCTGCTCTCATTTGTTGAGGCACAGGCAGCATCCCCCATCGTCATCACTCACGTCACCGTCATAGACGTGCGGACTGGCGAGCATCAGCGTGACATGGTGGTTCTGGTGACCGACAACAGGATCACTGCCGTGGAACCCGCGAAGGGTCGTCATCCCGCGCCGGGCGCTCGCGTGGTGGACGGTACGGGCAAGTTTTTGATACCCGGCTTGTGGGATATGCATCACCACTCCGGGAGTGATGCAGATACGCGGAAATTCATATTTCCGCTTGAAATCGCAAATGGTGTAACGGGTGTGAGGGATTGCTGGGGCGACTGTTGGGGTAACTGCCCAGACGACAGTTTACCCATTGACAAGGGTACGATGCGCTGGCGGGCAGAGATTGCCGCAGGAACTCTCGTCGGCCCGAAGATCGTGGCATCCAGCCCGCTCATCGACGGCCCGCGTCCTTTCTGGCCGGGCGCAGTCGCTATTCATTCAGTCGAAGAAGCACGGGCAGCCGTGGACAACGCTGTCGCCCGCCGTGATGACTTCATCAAGGTGTACTCGTTCCTCCACCGGGATGCCTACTTTGCGCTTGCCGAGGAAGCCAAGCGCAAGAAGATAGTCTTCGCTGGTCACGTTCCATACTTCCTGCGTGTAACAGAAGTGTCTGGCGCGGGACAGAGGAGCATCGAGCACATGTTGGACAACTTCAGCATCGCTTGTTCCACCGAGGAGCAACAGCTTTTCCAGCAACGCCTCGCCGCCGCTGAAGACTATGAATCAGGTGTGGACAGTGATGAGAAGCGGCATAAATTCTTTGCCCTTACGCTGAATCGGCCAATTCCACGTTGGCTCGCAACCTATGACCCGTCGAAATGCCAGTCCGTTGCACGTCATCTGGCGTCCAACCACACATGGGTTACGCCAACATTGGTCCTGAGCCGGGGCTGGGCATTCGGGCGGGAAACCTACAAACAGGATGACTCCCGGCTCCAATTTGTGAAGAACGATCAAATTCAAGATTGGTCGTCACCGGACAATATCATTCTGGGCGGTCGCTCGTCGGAGGATTGGAAGAATTGGCACGCTTTTTTTGAGCAACAAGTGGAAGCCGTGCGCGTTCTGCACGAAGCAGGAGTACCGCTGTTGGCGGGCACAGATGATGGTGAACCGTACGTCATCGCTGGATTTAGTCTTCATGACGAACTGGCGCTGCTTGTTCAAGCGGGACTCTCTCCCCTAGAAGCATTGCAAACAGCAACGATCAATCCTGCAAAGTATCTTGATGACGAGAAGGACTACGGCTCCGTGGCAGCAGGAAAGGTTGCTGACTTGGTGCTGCTTGATGCAGACCCAACAGTGGACATCCACAATACGACCAAGATTAGTGCGGTGGTGGCGAACGGGCGGTTGTTCACGCGAGCCGATCTCGACGAGCTGTTGAAGGGCGTGAAAGAAGCGGCGGTGGTCAAAAAGAGTGTTTCCGCAGCAAGCCGCAAATGAATGACGAGCCATTGCAGCTTCGCGTATTCGGCTTTGGCTTGCTTCTGAGGGTGAGGAAGACCATCTGCGATTACTTCCGGTTTGCCGACAATCCGCCCGGAATTGTCGGATCTGACCCACGAAGCCTCTTACGAACAAAATGGGTTGATCGCAGCGCGCGCGTCCTGCGAAACGGCGCCGCCAATGGTTCCCTGATTGCGAATCTGTGAGGACGCCACTGCCTCTACGGCCTGCGCCAGCAGATCGTATTTCTGCTTGATGACTACAGGAGATGACGCCGGGATTCGGAAGTTCCCGACGCAAGAAGCACAGACATACAACCCAGCGACTATCTTTGACGCGCGTTCAGCTTGTCCAGCGCGCGCTTCAACTCTTCGAGCTTCTGTCCAGCCTCGCCGAGTTTGCCTTCCGCCGTCAGGCGTTGGTAGTCGGCTAGGTCTTTGGCGGCTTCTGCGATCAGCGCGTTGAGATCGGCCGAAGACTGGGGCAACCTGACGGATGCCCCTGCTCCTCGCATCGCTTCCGCCGGGACTGCCGCGGGACTCGTCGTTGAGGCGGCTGACGGGGCTGTCATGGACGAGGCCGCTCCACCAAAGAGAGCAGCCATCGCCCACTCGAAGGTTGGTCCGTAGGCCAGTTTGTCTTGCAGCGCGAGCACGACCAGGCGCAACTCCGGCATCGGACTCCGCTCGGCCTGCAGGTAAATCGGCTCCGCATACAGCAGCGCACGCCCGGACGGAATCACCAGCAGGGTCCCTCGCCGCACGTGCGAGCCTTGCTGATTCCACAATGTCAGTTGTCCGGAAAGCTGCGCGTTCTGATCGATGCGCGCCTCGATTTGCAGCGGTCCGTCGACCAGCTTCGTCTTGGGAAAGTTGTAGACCACCGACGTACCGTATTGTGCGCCGTCGCTGCGCCCCGCAATCCAGCCAATCAGATTGTTGCGGTTGGCGGGCGTGAAGGGGAGAATCTCCACAAATTCCTCACCGATTTCGCCAGGCAGTTTCATCAGCACGAAGTTGGGCTGCATCGCCTGTGTCGTCTGCCCGCCTGCATCGCTCATGCCGACTTCGGTGGCGACCGTCCACAAGTCCTCCCGATTGTAGAAAGCCTCCGTATCCGTCATGTGATACAGGCCGTACACTTCCGCTTGTAGTTTGAGCAGCAATTCGGGATAGCGCACGTGCTTGCGCAGACCGGGCGGCATCGTGGACGCATCTTTGAACAGACTCGGAAAGATGCGGCGATAGGCTGTGATGATCGGATCCTCAGGATCAAATACGTAAAACGTTGTCGTGCCATCGTAGGCGTCGATCACCACCTTAACGCTGTTCCGCATGTAGTTGATGAGATCGTCGCCCAGATGGTAATGAGTGGAGTACGGATAGCTATCTGAAACCGTGTAGGCATCCATAATCCACGACAACCGGCCATCGTCACCGAGCACGATGTACGGATCGGGATCGAAGGTGAGGAATGGCGCTAATGCCGATACGCGATCGCGCAGGTTGCGCCGCATCAACAGTCGGCTATTCTTGTTCACGTCATCGCTGAAGGGCAGCTTCGCGAGGTCGTCGCGGTCGAGCGCGATAAGGATGCGACGCAGGAAGCCGCCGAGGACGATGCCGCCGTTGCCTTCGTAGGATGTGAGGTTGTTGCTCTGGCCTTGCGGGTAGTTGAATTCCTGCTGCCTTGTCTTCACGTAGACGTCGGTATTGGTCAACTCGCCGAAATAGACCTCTGGGCGCGTCACGGTCAAGCCGCGCACCGTGCTCTGGACGGGCATATTGCTCAAAATCAGCGTGGGCAGGCCTTCCGGCGTGAATCCATTGACTGGGTTCATGGTGATGCCGTAGCCGTGGGTGTAGATCAGCTTCTCGTTAATCCAGTTGCGGCTGCTTTCCGGGAGCTTGTCGACGTTCAGTTCGCGCGCAGCGAGCATCACCTCGCGCGTCGTTCCGTCGATGTCATAACGATCAATGTCGATGTCGGGGAAGTCGTAATAAGTGCGGATTTCCTGAATCTGACGCAACGTATCCTGGAGTGCATGCCAGTCCCATAGCCGGATGTTTTGCAGCGTAGCCTGGTTGTTCGTCGCGTCGGCAGCCTCGACGGTTGTCTCGGCGGGAAACTCGCGCTGCGAGACCCGGTTGAATCCGTAGGCCTGCCGCGTCAAGTTGATGTTATGGGCAATATACGGCTGCTCGCGAACCAGTTCGTTTGGCTTGACGATAAAGCTGCTGACATACCAGCCGACTACTTGAACCGCAACATAACAGACCGCAGCCGGAAGGATCGCCGCGACCAGCCGGCGCCCGCGCGGCACCTGCACGGCGTTGACGACTGCGATCACCGCTCCCAGAACGAGCGCCGCGCAGACGACGAGCAGCCCGGTGAGCATGACGTGCGCGTCAGTGTAGGTCACACCCCCGAAGATCGTATGATCGTCGAGCAAGAGCTCGAACCGACCGATATACACACGCATTGCGAGGATTAGCAACAGAAACGCAAACGTCATGGAGGGGCCGCGCCAAGGCAATGTGACGTGGCGGCTGAGACGTCCGGCGAGCATACGCGCTCCGCCGGTGATGAGGATGAAGAAAACGGCGAGAGCACAGGTAATCAGGGCTAGCGTAAGCAGCCAGCCGAGGATGACCTGCCACGCGGGCAAGGTGAACAGAAAAAAGTTCAGCGGCTTGCCAAGAACCGGGTCTACGATGCTACCAGCAGTGCGAGGTGCGTACCAAAAGAGCGCGAGCGTCGGCCACTCCCCCATCATAGCGGCGCCGGTTGCAGCGGCAACGGCGAGTGAAACACCGAGCGCGATGAGCCGGAGAACAGGCCCTACCGGCAGCTTCACCGGCTGTCCGCCGATGAGAATCGTATGACCGTCCGGCAAATCGGGGAGATGTGCCCGCTTCAGAGCCAGGAACGATCCGTACAGGATGAGAAATGTGGCCGCCGCAAAAGCCGTGAAGACTTCCCACTGGAGCCTCAGTGCTTTAAAGAAGACGTCCCCGTAGCCGAGCGACCTAAACCAGATCACGTCCACGTAATACGACAACGCGGCCCGACCACCTAAGAATAAGAAGATGACGGCAAGCACGGCGAGAATGAGAAAAAAGCGGCGGCGACGGCGAGGCCGCCCCGGAAGCGACGGCGGCCAGTCAATGGACTCGGGCATTTCTTCACTCCGTTTTTCTTAGCTCCGAATTAGTCATCCGGATAATACTCCATCCGCTTCCGCAAGTTGATCATGGCTCGAGCATCGTCACAGTGTTTAGTTCCCAACCGCCCAGGAGCGCGTTTCTCCACCCGTCGGCATACAGGAATCACGGCGACGGTGTCTCCAACTTCTACCGTTTCGAACCGGCTTTTGACTCCCAGGATTGCCACGACCAAATGCTCGTGAATTCCGTTCCGCCGGGATCGCAGTCACCATGAAACCCGAATCGCACTCAGCTACCACCGAGCCGCTCGCTCATTACTCTTTATCCAGATACTCGCCGGGAACATCATCCTGCGGCACCTCGTGCGTGCGAACCTCCTTCTGGTCAGTGTCACCAGCGTGTTCCACGCCTGCCACTGCGTCGGCCTCGAACGCGTTTCCTTCCTCGATCAACTCGGCGACACTCTCCGAATCCGCACCTTCGATGTTGGACAATCCCTGTAAATCTCCCGATTGCCCGCCCGACCTCTCTCTCAGCACTTCGGGTGCAAATGCCTCCGTATCCACGCTCTGTTTTTTTCTCCGAACCCGTGTCCTGAGTGCGGTCGGCATCCTCGCACCGGTTGTCTTCTGGCCGAGGGCCTTCGTTTTCACTGCCGCCTTTTTCAAAGCGGGCTTCTTCTTCGGAGTTCCCCTCTTCTTAGCCAGCCTCTTTTTAACCGTCTTCCTCAGCGGCTCCCCTTTCTTCCCGGCAGATCGCTTCGGCTTCGTGCGCTTCTTATTAGTTTTGTTCTTGGCCATACGCGCAGTCTACCACCGGCACATGCGTGCTCACGAAACCGAGCTAGACGCATAGCGAGGAAACCCACGGGACCAGCGACCCAGTTTCCGCCATTAGTAAGCGCCGCAGGACCCGAGGCAACCATTCTTTTCCAAAACTGTCCACGGACCTCACCCTTCGGGAAACGTGGCATACGGCGTTCAATTCACAGGCGAGCGGCATCGTCATTGGGGTTTGCGAGGCGAGTTCCCCCGTGGCATGAGAGAGGCAGGATTTTGGGCGGATGACGTTAGGACTCTATCGGAACCGCTCCCCTTCAAAATCGCTCGGCGAGACACATCCGTTTCGGGGAGCGGTTCGGATAGAGCCGTAAGAAGGAAGCCGGTGG
>Ga0209517_10008318_pt1 | contig 12197 bp, 5 predicted proteins | sample PeaSoiMetSII2010_FD_187695 | JGI IMG/M metagenome (GOLD analysis project Ga0209517, IMG submission 187695) | Peat soil microbial communities from Weissenstadt, Germany - SII-2010 (SPAdes) (version 2) | ecosystem: Environmental > Terrestrial > Soil > Wetlands > Peat | place: Germany: Weissenstadt...
TGTGAATTCCAAGGCGACAAGATTATATACCTATTCCCTTCTTTCAGTTTTGTTGTTCGTGCTTGTCCATCTGGCCATGTGGCGAAGAAATCCATTGCCGGTGCGGCACCCGGCCCAAAAGTCCTCGGTTTTCAGTTGTAAGTTTTAAGTTTTCGGAGAAGAACGGAGCGCCCAAGCGGCGGGCCTTAACTCAAGGCAACAACCGCAGGCTTTATGAACCAAACCCAAAGGGTGCGGCGCCCAGGTTTTGCCTTTTCGCATAGGGTGCGCCGCCCGGGCCAAAAGTCCTCAGTTTTCAGTTGTAAGTTTTAAGTTTTCGGAGAAGAGCGGAGCCCCCAACGGCGGGCCTTGACTCAAGGCAACAACCGCACTCTCTATGAACCAAACCCAAAGGGTGCGGCGCCCAGGTTTTGCCTTTTCGCATAGGGTGCGCCACTCGCCTGAAGGGTCCTCAGTTTTCAGTTGTAAGTTTTAAGTTTTCGGAGAAGAGCAGAGCGCCCAAGCGGGGGGCCCTGACTCAAGGCAACAACCGCGCTTTATGAACCAAACCCAAAGGGTGCGCCACCCGGCAGGAAGCACTCCGTCTCTTCTTCCACGCTTGGCTAAGCAGGAGTGGAATCTTCGAAACACCAGCCGGATAGTACCGTTGCGAAACCACGCTCGGGACACTACGATTTGAGTAATGCAGGTTGAAAAGGGGAATCCTATTATGAGAGCGAAAATAATTCTATTAGCAGTGGTGTTTCTGGTTTTCGTTGGGGTGGTGCGCGCGGGGGACATTTTTGACGCAATCAAAGCGCATGACACTGCGCAAGTGAGAGCAATTCTGGCGACAAACCCCGAGATGATGAATACGGCGAAGGATAGCTGGACGCCTTTGATGCTGGCTGCGCATGACGGGTTTAAGGATCTTGTGGACCTATTTCTGGCCAGCAAAGCAGAGGTCGATGCAAAAGACATTAACGGCTACACGGCATTGCATTCGGTTGCAATTACCGGCAACAAGGAAATCGCGGAAGCATTGCTCTCACACGGGGCAAATGTCGGAGCGACGACCAGCAACGGCGCCACGCCGCTGCATGTCGCGGCGTCCTGCGGCAAAAAGGGAGTTGTGGAAGTTTTGCTGTCCCATGGAGCCGAGGTTAACGCCAAGGAGGACAACGGCGACACACCCTTGGACCAGGCATTATCGGGCAGCCACAATGATGTGGTAGCTGTTCTCCGCGCCCATGGTGGAAAAGCGGAAAAGCCGATGCACGACGCTGCGTACGCCGGGGATATCGCAACCCTGAATGCCTTGCTGGCGGGAAATCCTGGCATGGTGGATGTCAGAGATGGCACAGGCCACACGCCGCTCCATATGGCGGTCATGTCAGGGGACAAGCCAGCCGTAGAATTCCTGATCGCCCACGGAGCGGACGTGAATGCCAAGGACAAAGATGGCACGACTCCGCTGCTTAGCGCGTCGGTGCTGGGGCGCTCGGAGATCGAACAGATCCTGCGCCAGCACGGTGCGAAGGAATAACGCGGCACGCAAACAAGATGAACCGGCTCAGGCATCGATCGTTTGCCGGACACCATTGGTTAAGCAGCGGGGGATTTCAAGCGCGTAATTTTCCCGAGCTCCATCCGCTGGGCTGCCCCGGAGCCGCTGACGGTCCACTTACCACTTAGGGAAAGGAAGCAGCCATCGTGATGAGACGACCTGCACACCGGCGCGCGAACCTGGGGATCACTGGGTTGTGCCTGGCAGCTTGCCTGCTTATCCCCACCGCGGCTCTCGCTCAAGCGGGTGGACGGCCGGAGAAACCGCCTACGCCAGGGAACCAGCCTGAAATCATCCTGGGATGCGGCGGCGGAGCGCAGATATTCCGCCAGCAGTTGGCGCACCAATGCCTGGCACCGGCGCGAGGCGGTTCGTACTCCTGGACGATACCGAACAAGTATTCGGGTACCGGCTTTAGAATCTTCGCGGCAGCGCCGGGCCGCACATCCAGCGCGTTGGGCGCACCATTCAAGATCGAATGAGCTGACAAAAGTAATTCGTTGCGGAGCCGCGCGGCGTCCATAGTGCGGGGCTCGAGGAATCTACTTTTGTTTTCAAGATTCGAGAGAAAAGCAGATTCATCGCACAAAAGACGTGCGATGGAGGAGAGTGCCTCGCTTCGCTCGGAATGACAATTTCCCCTGTTTGGCGAATTTATGATACAGGAGACTAGAAGGCGAAGCGTACGGAGAACTGCAATGCGCGGGGAAGGCCGTTGGGGTTAATTTCCTGCAGCGTTCCGAAATTACCCGGGCCGGAGTTGGGCACCAGAAAGCAGGTTTGGTTGGGCGAGATGCCATCGCCGCACGGGTACTGCCCTTGCGAGGTTCCAATTGGGTTGTATTGTAGAGGGTTGACGCCGTTGCCGTTCTGGACGTAGTAGTTGGCGTGATTGAAGAGATTGAACGCTTGCACTTCAAAGCGCAGCTCCTTGCCTTCCTTAATTCGGAAACTGCGGGCCAACGCGAGATCGATTCTCTCCAACCACGGGCCAAAGAAAGAATTCAGGCCGACCCCCGGCGTGGGGCCGCCACCATTGATGCCCGCCGCCGTGTTTGCGGTATCTTGCAAGAATGCGGTGTCGTTCAGGTTGTTATTGGCACCATCGCAATTGCTAAACGACAGGGTGGAACTGGTGCACGCGGGACTCAACAAACTGGCATAGGGACGGCCGGAAGAGAATTCCATGACGCTGCTCAGCCGCCAGTCCGAGAGTAACGCGCGTCCTGCGGATGAACTGGTGAGTCTTTGCAGCCCGGGCGAGTAGACAGCGGCAAAGCTGATGCGATGCCTCTGGTCGAGGAGCGAGGGACCCTGAGTGTTGCTGAAGTCGAATTGATTGTTGAAGTCCATGCCATCGCGCATGAGGCTCTTGGCAAAGGTGTAGGAGAATTGCAATAAGAGGCCTTGTGACATGCGGTGCTGCAACTGAAGGAACAAAGAATTGTAATTGTTCTGCCCGGGACTGATGAGTTCGTTGATTTGGCCGAGGTTGGGGTTGATGCGGCCATCGGTCAACAGACCACTGTCCATGGTGGGCAGAGCAATCGTGGGCCCGGTGCAGGGCAGAACCTGCGTGCCGGGAGGACAGACCACATAGGTGGTCGTGCCTTGCAAGGGATTCAGGTTCAAGTCATAGGCGCTGCCGGAAAATAGATGCACGCCGTGATTCCACATGGTGCCAATCGTGAGAGTGGTGTTGCGGAAAATCTCCCGCTCAATCTGCAAACTTGCCTGCAACACATAGGGCACGCGCAACTGCGGAGAGACGAAGGAAATGTCCTCAGAAGCCCCGAACAGGGGGGAGTTACCCGGGAGGATGTTGGGAAACGTGGGCGCCGATTGGTCGGGGGGGCCCGCGGTGTAACTGGCGTTTGCCGAAGACTGCTGTGACGCCAGCCCGTTGGAAACCACGGCGTTGCGGTAGTTCAGGCCGTTCATGTTGCTATAGAACTGCCCGAATCCGCCGCGCACTACAGTTTTGGAGAGGGGCTGCCAGGCAAAGCCGAAGCGCGGCGCGAGGCGCACAAACTGGTTGGGATATTGGCCGGTGAGGGGAAAAGCGGGATTTTCCGCCGGCTGCGGATAAACCTGGAAATCCTCCCGCAAGCCCATCTCCAGCGTCAACTGCGGCAAAGCGCGGAAGGTGTCCTGCACGTAGAATCCGTAGTAAGGCACGGCAAAGGAGAAAGTGGGATTTCCCGAAGACTGACTGAAGGTGGTGTATTGACCGAGAGCAAAAGCCTGGAGATTCGGAAACTCATAGCTGCCGAGGAACGACCCGAACTGTACGGAGGCGTTGGGGTCCGCGCCGCCATCATTGTTGTCCGCATCCCAAGCGCGGCTCCAATCCACACCGAATTGCAAGGTGTGCTTGCCAATCACGAAGTCGACCCGGTCGGCCAGAGACCACTGTCTTTCAAAAACCCTGCCCACGGAGAAAGGAGCGTTGCCTAGAATGAAAGGGGCGGGACTATCCAATATGATCGTGGGCGAGTTGGCAGCCTGGCCGGTGGGGGTGGAAATCTGGTTGTCGTCCGAACTGCCGGCGTGGAATTCGTTCAAGAGTTTGGAAGAGAAGGCGTGGGTCCAGCCCAAGCTGACTTGGAAGGTATGCACGTAGGCGTTGGCCAGCGTTTGCGTCCCGTAATCACCCACGGTAGGGTCGGTGATGACGCCTCCGGGAGAGCTAAAGCGGTTCACATTGAAGCTGAGGAACAGGGTGTCGCGGGAACTGGCCTGGAAATCCAGGCGGGACATGATGGCGAAGTCGTTGCGCTTTCTGGGTTGCACGCCCAGATTGGAATTCAGCGCGTTCACAGTATTCGACACTTGCTGGAGATACTGCGGGTTCGTCGGGTCAGCGGCAACATCCGCGGAGGTATCGCTGCCCGGCACCGGCAAGGGCCCGTTCGGCGGAGGCAGGGCCGTGCCGACCGGAATTCCAAAATAGGTATTCAAAAAAACAGGCAAGTTCGCGGGCGTCGTCGCCAACGCCGTGTTGATGACAGGAATCGGATTGTTGCGGAGTTGCTGTTCATAATCCACGAAGAACCATAAGCGGTTGCGGAGGATCGGACCACCCAGCCCGGCGCCGAATTGCTGCAAGGCATCTTGCGGCTTAGGGTAGCCACTGGCCTTGGAGATGGCGTCGTTGGCTTCAAACGCAGAGTCGCGGTTGTAATAGAACGCATTGCCATGGAACGCGTTGCTGCCAGAGCGGGTCACTGTATTGATGAAGCCTGCACCGCCTCCATAGATTGCGGAGTACGGGCTGACCGCGACTTGAAACTCCTGGATGGCGTTCTCGCCATAGAGGTAGGGGATGCGGTAACGGCCCAGAATGTCAGCGAAGTAGTTGCTGGTGGCGTTGGTGCCGTCCACTGTGAAGGAATTCGAGCCATTGCCATTGGCGTATCCGGAGTCCTCTCCGCCTTGTTGTCCGGCGACGCTCACCAGGCCGGTGTCGCCGTCCGAACTGGTGTTCGGTGCAAGCAGGGTAAAGTCGGTGTAGCGACGCCCGTTGAGGGGTAATTCGTCAATAAACGAACGCTGCATCACCGTGCTGGCGGAGGATTCCGTGGGTCGCAGCAGGGGTGGAGTCCCGCTCACGCTGACGCGGTCTCCACCGGCTCCGACCTGCAGCCGGATGTCCTGCGAGGTGGTGTTTCCGACAAGCACTTGTACCAGGCACTGCACATCGCGAAAACCTTTGAGAGTGGCCGTGATGGAATAGGATCCCGGCGTGAGCACCGGAAACGCGTAGAGCCCCGTGTTATTTGTCGCAGCGGAGAGTTTCACGCCGGTCCTGACGTTCTGCAAGGAAACCAACGCTCCCGGCACAACAGCACCACTCTGGTCAGTGACGCGTCCGTTGAGCGCGCCGGTCAGAACTAAATTCTGAGCGGGCAGCGACAGGCAACCCGCCAGCACGAGAAGAAGGGTGCACACCATTTGGCGAATCGCCGCGGGAAGTTCTTTCTGGGATCGTCGAATCACGGATTCTCTCGTGAGCTGAATTCTTATTAGCAATTGACCGGCTTCCAGGAAAGACATTCTAGAGGAAACCTGGAAATCCTGCTTGGTTGCTCGCAGCATGTGCTTCCCCTAATTAGAGTATTGGATCGTCCATCGCCCTGCCTTGCGATTTGCATGAAGCCAGCCGGATTACTTTAACAGGCAAAATGCCAGGGTAAAGCTGAACCCGAGGCCACCCGCACGGTGCTGACTGCCGCATCCGAGCGCCCGCCAGCCGGGGTACGATCAGGCAAGGAAGGAGCGCAAGCACGGCACAAAAGCAAAAGCTGATCATTTGCGGCATGTTGCCTCCCTCGGATGTTCAATCTTTAGTTCTTTTCGGCCTTGCCAAGCTTGGAAAAGGAGGCTCCGGGATCAGAACGAGGGGGATTCTAGGTTCCGGGTGTTACAACCAGTTAAAAGCAGGATGGATTTTTCACGCCGCTGCGGGGAGGCAGACCTCGACCTAGATGGCTGAACTGAAGCCCACCGGGCCTTGTGCAGGCAGGTTCCGGCAGACCTGAGCTGCTCATCGAGTGTGACAAATCAGAAGCGGGGGATAGCTATTTCATGAATTCTTCGAGCTAGCCTCCTGCGCCCCTCAGGGGGTTAAACCCTTGAATTTGCGGACCTTTTCGAGACGGCTGCCCTTCGCAAAAGGTGCTCAGGGCAAGAAACCGTGCTCTTCCGAGAGCCACTGGCGAAAGGGCTGGAGGGGCCTGCCGAGCTGCCATCGGCAGGAAGCTCCAGGCTGAGTCGCAGTAAAACCCGGGAGACTGTCAGCGGGGGTCGTCTTCCTGGGGGGCTTCCCCGTGGCGTCGTTTGGCCGCTCTAAACCCTGAGTCGCTGTGCAAGGCCGCTGGGGCTCATCGATTTCTCGATCATGCCCCGAATAGCCGCGCCCTCCACCCTTGAGTGCAGACGTGCCGGTCACTGCACGTTCATCACGTTGTGAAGAGGACTTGCACCTCGCAGCTGACGAACATGCTCGGCACTCTTAAAAAGCCCTCTCCCCGGTCATCGGGGAGAGGGCCGTTGTGGTTGGGACGAATATTAAATGCCGTCGTCGTCTTTGGTGGTGGCCGGTGCCGGGCGGTTGAAGTCGCTCGCAGGGCGAACGGCCTTCTCGCCGGGGAAGGGGACCTTAAACCCAGTGGCCTCGTACCAGTCGAAGTGGCTGACGGTGTCCGGGTCCAAGGAGTCGGGAACGTGATATTTGGCCGCGAAGACCTGCGCCTTCATGTTGAGCCAGCCAGCCCGCAGAGCTCTGACTTTGGGGCTATCCTTCAGAGCCGCGGACACGGTGCTGCAGGTGTTAAAGCTGGGGGGGATGGTCGACGGGGGCGTATATCCCGCAACGCCGTAACACAGCGGGACCTGATTGGCCACGTGGTTCCACGGCAGGAAGTTGTTCGCAGGCGGGTTGTCGACGAAGAGTGGCTTCATCGGCGAGGCCACCAGGTCGAACTGGTTCATCGGCGTAATGCCGAGGATCTGCTCGATGGTGCGGGTCACGTTGACCTGGGTGTAGAAGGTGCTGTCTGCGACGACGCCAGCGCCGGTGCCATCTTTGTTTACCTGCTGCTTGACGTAGGGGCTGACGATATAACCCGGGCTGCGGTGACCGTCCACGTGGTCAACGCCGTTTTGGGCGTCATCTTCCTCGATGAAGATCGCCGAGTCATTCCACACGCTGCTGTGGCTGATGATGTCGATAACGCGCCCAACAGCCAGGTCGTTATCGGCCTGTTCGGCTGTGGCATTCGGCGGGCCGGTCGTGTGGTCGCTCATGATCCACAGGAATTCCAACTGGGGCACCCTACCGGCCGCCAGGTCCTTGGCGAAGTCCTGCTGCCATACATCAACCCGGTACTGATCGGGGATGCCCAAATCGAATTGCGGGTAGTTTTGGACCGTGATTTTGTACAGATTCGGGAGCGGGGTGACCGAGCCGATGGCGTTGTAGTATTGGAGTTGCGGCTCCTTGCCCGCTTCGTACAACAGAGCGTCGTTGTAGAACTGGGTCCAGCTTGGCTCGCAACTGTTCGAGACAATAAAGGGGAGCTCCGCCGCGTACCCGGGGCCGTTAAAAGAATTGGACTGGGTAAAATTATTCGGCGTGCAACCCGGCACGGTGAAGGTGTTGTACTCGATGTACTCGCCGTAGTTCTTCACCTTGATGCCGGCCGCGGCCGCCACATCCCAGAGAAAGCCCTTCTTTTGGTAGGCGATAGCATCGCCGCCGTTGGAGGGGTAATCGCGGAGCCAGTCTGGCGACTGGATGTCGTCGGAGTAGGGCGCCATGGCTTGGACGATCCAGTTGTGACCGTCGGCCGACTGGCGGCTCGGGTCGTAGAAGTTGTCTAGAAGCGGGAAGCGCTGCACCAGCGTATGCGCGTTGGGCGTGACGACGGGATATTCGGCATAAGAGGAGTTGTCGCCGAAGACTGCCAGAGAGGGGTCGCCGTTGCCGCCAACCACGTCGCCCAGGATCTGATCGTAGGTGCGGTTTTCACGGATGATCACGAACACGTGCTTGATCTTGGACGGATCGCCGATCTTTGCAGGGATGGCGACGGGCTTGGCCCATCGGTTGCCTCCAGAGGCAGACTGGATGTTTTCCCACAGATCCCAGTGGTTGTTCTTGTAGACCTGATTCGTCATTGCCCAAAGCATGGAGCGTTCTGGCACAGGAATGATACTGGCGGTGCCAAGGTCCTGGTGCGTGTTGAAGGAGTGTACGCCGTAATATTTAGCGTACGAATTTTCGGCACTATTCGCCGGAGGGAGCGCCACGTCGAAGCCCGTGGTACCGATGCCCTTATCGTTGGCAACGAGCAGCGCGTCGTCGGCAGAATCCAGTACAACCGAGCTCGGCGCATAACCGACTGGGATCATGCCGATCACGGCATTCCCGCCACCCCAGCCCTGATCGCCCCAGCGGTCACAATTTTCGTAACTGTCGAGGTCGACTACGGCGATCGCATTGGAGTTGTAGAGCGCAACGTAGGCGAGTTTCTTGGCGGCGTCGACGGCAATGGAGTTCGGACCCGCGCCATAGGCCGGCTCCCATTCGCCGGGCACGCGGATCGGCAGCCCGAGGTCGATCTTCCCCAGTTCCCGGTCACAGGTAGTGTCAATCACGGAAAGGGTGTCGCTATAAGCGTTGGCAACGAGGAGATACTTGCCCCAGAGAGCCATGCCGGTCGGGTGCAGGCCGGTCTCAATTTGGCCGCTAACTGCAAACGTGGCCAAGTCGATCACGGAAACGGTGCCGTTGGCCGTGGAGCCAGTGGGATAGGTAGCGACGACCGGGGTGCCGTTGGAGTATTCCTGGAAGTCTTTTGCGGTGGCAATCCGGCCGGCCTCGTTGGAGACATAGGCGGTCTTGCCATCCGGCGAAATCACCACGCTGTGCGGGACGTTGCCGACGCGGATCTCCGCAACCTTCGACGGAGGAGTCGTGGTCAGGTCGATCTTGGCCAGCGTATCGTTGTTATCGAGCACGACATAGGCAGTCTTGCCATCCGAAGAGACGGCAATGCCGGTAGGATAGGAGGTCAATACCGCATCGGAGAACATGGAGACGCTAAAGCCGCATGGGATATTGAAGCTGCCATTAGTCCCCCCCGGGCTGTTGGGGAAGCAAGTGACGTTGTTCAGATAGCCCTCGGCGTTGACGGCCATTGGAACGGGTACTTGGGCATAGTCTGAAAGCATGCCGCTGGTCGGATCGACCTTAGCGATGGCAACGAACGAGCCTTGTTGCAGGCTGCCATAGTAGTTGTTGCCGTCCTGGCTGAACAACAAATACTGGCCGTCTGGGGTGTAGGAGATACCAAGGCTACTGCCGTCGGAATCGGGCCCGTATGGTGTGAGGTAGGCTGGCGTGTAGTTCTGCACGATCGCGCCAGTCTGGGTATTGAAAATCGTTACAGCCTGGGGAGCTTCCATTTGAAGGACTGCGGCTGTGTGTGAGCGGGCATTCGGGTTCAGCGCGATAGCCTTGGCGCGGGTGGTGATGCCGAGGTAGACCTGGGTGCCGGCCGGTGTGATGATCTGGCCATCACTGACGACCCACGGTGCGGGCAGGGTCGACGGATAGTCCGGGCCCTGTGGCCCGTTCGCGTTCTGGCCTACCTGGTAGGTCGGGAACGGTACGGACTGAGCGGCGGCGAGCCCCGCAAAACTCAGCCCCGCCACCAGCAGGGTGGCGAGCGGACGCAGAAGGTTGATCCTCGAATTACTTCGAGGGGAATTTCGCAACATAGACGGTTCTCCTCCTTTGATTTTTCTTCATCAGGGGCATGGGCTCCTTGAGGCGTGTGGAGTCTAGCAGCGGAGCGCAAACTGCAAGATGACGTGCGGATTACATTTTTGTCATCTGGCGAAGGAGGCTGGCATGTGGAGAGTGACCCGGGTGCCATGCCCGGGCTGGCTCGAAATCTGCACATTACCGCCGTGGAGCAGCGCAATGCTCTGCACGATCGCGAGGCCCAAGCCAGTGCCCCCGGAGCCCTGGGAACGCGACGAATCAACACGGAAGAAACGATCAAAAACTCTCGGCAAGGCTTCCGCGGGAATGCCGACGCCTGTGTCGGAGACTTCGATGCGAACCGTGGAAAAATCGGCGTGCGTCCCCAAGACGACGGCTCCGCCGGGTGGCGTGTTGGCCAAAGCATTCGAGACCAGGTTGCCCACGGCCCGCTGCAAGAGCGTGCGGTCGAGTTCGGCAATGACGGGTTCATCGGCGAGAGTCGTGGAGAGCGAGACTCCGCCCTCCGCAGCCGAGGCTTCGTAGTACTCGCGCACGCCACCCAGCAATTCGCGAACATCCATCCGCTCGCGGCGCAAATGGGTCAAGGGGCTCTCCGAGCGCGCGAGAAACAGGAGGTCGCCAATGAGAGCAGAGAGCCGCTCGGCTTCCTCGAGGCAGGACTCGAGCACATCGCGATATTCGGGGGCGCTGCGCGCGCGGGCCAAGGCCACTTCCGCTTCGCCGCGAATGTTATTCACCGGCGTGCGCAGGTCGTGCGCAATGTCCGCCGAGAACCTGGAAATGCGCTCGAAGGACTCTTCCAGGCGGTCCAGCATTTGGTTGAAGGTACTGGCCAGGGATGCCAGCTCGAAGGGATAGCCTTCCGGAAGAATGCGTTCGCGGAGGTTCGCCGAACTGATGTTGCGCGCGGTGGTGGCCATTTCCTCCACGGGACGAATGCCGTGGCGTGCGATGCGGTATCCAACCAATGGAAAAATTGCGAAGGTCGCCAACAGAATGGCGCAGAACCAAAAGCGATAGCGCGCCAACAATTCCTCTTTTTGCGAGGTATCAATGGCGATCTGAATGGTGTCAGTTTGAGTTGCAGGGGAACCCACCGGCGCCGAGGCACGGGTCACGCGAAAGGCTCGGCCGTCCTTGCCCCTGATGAAGATGTTGCGAGCAGGGCGGCTTTGAGTTTGACTGGCCAATTGCGCCAGGTCCAATTGATCCGCCATGCCGGGGGTCATCAAGAGCGGTGTGTTTCGTTCATCCAGCAAGCGAATATAGAATTGTTCGTAGCGCCGCGCGGCCGATTCCAGCTCAACTTCCTCCCGTAGCGCGTCCCAGTCGCCGGGCCTCTCCCGCAACATGGTGCGTAACACGTTCACCTTGTCCGCGAGGAACAAGTCGGTGCTTTTGTCGAGTTCGCTCACCAGCACTAAATAAAGACTGGCGGTAGCGAAGAAGACCAGAAACAAACCTGCCAGCGCGTAAGCGGCCGTTAACCGGAAGGCCAGAGTTCCCCACAAGCGAGAGACCCGCGGGAGGCTACTGGCCGGATTCCAAGACATAGCCGGCGCCCCGAACGGTATGGATCAACTTGAGGGAGAAAGGATCGTCCACTTTGCTGCGCAGCCTGCGCACATTTACGTCCACGACATTGGTGTCGCTATCGAAGTTCATGTCCCAGACGGCTTCGGCGATCAGGGTTCGCGAAAGCACCTCGCCGGCGCGGCGCGCCAGCAGGGATAAAAGGAGGAACTCCTTGGAAGTCAGATCCAAACGCTGACCGGCGCGCGTGACACGCTGGCGCAATAAGTCGATTTCAAGGTCGGCCAAGCGAAGCGCCTCTTGCGCGCGCGAAGGCCCCCGGCGCAGAAGCGAACGCACGCGCGCCAACAATTCGGAAAAGGCAAAGGGTTTCACCAGATAGTCGTCCGCGCCGAGTTCGAAGCCGCGTACGCGCTCGTGCACGGCATCGCGAGCGGTCAGAAAAAGAACCGGCGCGCGACGGCCCGCGTGGCGCAAGCGAGTGAGAACCTGCCAGCCATCCAGGCCTGGGAGCATTACGTCGAGAATGACGAGATCGAACTGCAATTCCTGGGCGAGGTGCAAGCCATCCAAGCCATCGCGTGCGACATCAACGACAAAACCAGCCTCCCCGAGCCCCTTCTTCAGGAACTTGGAGGTCTTGGCTTCATCTTCGATGACCAGAATTCTCACGAGCGGCCAGCCTGAAACGCCACTGCTAACAACGTGCTCAGAGCCTGCTTGCAAGTAGGCAAGCGGGCAAGGTGTCTTGCGGAAGACAATTTTATTTGTGTCCTTCTGCCGTTTTCAGTCTCAAAGAGCTGGGCGTACTCCGGGGAAATC
>Ga0209517_10008319_pt1 | contig 12196 bp, 11 predicted proteins | sample PeaSoiMetSII2010_FD_187695 | JGI IMG/M metagenome (GOLD analysis project Ga0209517, IMG submission 187695) | Peat soil microbial communities from Weissenstadt, Germany - SII-2010 (SPAdes) (version 2) | ecosystem: Environmental > Terrestrial > Soil > Wetlands > Peat | place: Germany...
ATCGTCGACAAGCTTTAGGCGCCCGGTTGGAGACATTGGTTCGGAACCGATCAGCTCGGCCGTGACGTGCTGTCGATGATCATGGCCGGTGCGAAGAATTCGGTGGGAGTAGCCTTGCTGTCCGTCGTCATCGGACTGGTCGCTGGCGTGCCTGCCGGGCTGGTCGCGGCCGCGCGCGGCGGCGCTGTCGATGAAATCATCATGCGCGGCAATGATCTGATTTTCGCCTTTCCGTCACTGCTGTTGGCGATCCTGATCACCGCGGTCTCCGGCCCCGGCGCGGTCAACGCCGTCGTCGCCATCGGTATTTTCAACATCCCGGTATTTGCACGCGTCGCCCGCGGCGGAGCCCTCGCGTTGTGGACCCGTGAGTACATGTTGGCGGCGCGCCTTGCCGGCAAGGGACCGCTGCGAATCTCGTTCGAGCATGTCCTGCCCAACCTCGCCGGACTGCTGGTCGTACAAGGCACCATCCAGTTTTCGTTGGGCGTGATCGCCGAAGCAGGTCTTTCGTACGTAGGCCTTGGCGCACAGCCACCCACACCGAGTTGGGGACGGATGTTGAACGATGCTCAAACGCTCACCGCTCTCGCGCCCTCGCTGGCGCTGTATCCGGGACTCGCGGTGCTGCTATTCGTGCTCGGCCTGAATCTCCTGGGCGATGGCTTGAGTTCGCGGCGCTCGCAATGACTTCGCAACCGCTGTTGTCGATCGACTCGCTCGGCGTATCGATAGGCGACCGTCAAATAATCAATAATCTATCGCTGCAAGTGCGCAGCGGAGAAATCGTCGGATTGGTAGGGGCATCCGGGTCCGGAAAATCCATGACCGCTCTGGCGATCATGCAGCTGCTCCCGGATCGTTCTCGATTGAGGGGCACCATCCATCTGCACGGCGCGGAGCTGACCAACAAGAGCGGGGCGGAGCTGCAAGACATCCGCGGGAAAGACATCGGCATAATCTTCCAGGAGCCGATGACGGCGTTGAATCCGTTGCTTCGAATCGGCGATCAGGTAGCGGAGACCGTTCGGCTGCACGGCAAGGGATCCAAGTCGCAGGCGAACGCGCTGGCGCGCGCAGCCCTGGATTCGGTCGGACTGCGCGGCAGTGACGGTGCGCTTGATCGGTACCCGCACGAACTGTCCGGCGGTCAGCGACAGCGCGTTGCCATTGCGATTGCCGTGGTACTCCGCCCCTCTCTGCTCATTGCCGATGAGCCGACCACGGCGTTGGATGTCGTCACGCAGGCGCAGGTGTTGGCGCTGCTGCGCGACCTGGTGCGTGAGCGCGGAATGGGATTGATCCTGGTGAGCCATGACTTGGCGCTGATCGCGCAAGTCACGGATCGCGTCGCCGTCATGCATGACGGCACGATCGTGGATGAGTGCAGAACAGCGGCGGCGCCGGTTGAGCTACGCCATCCGTATGCCCGGGCGCTGCTCCTCGCCGCGGAACTGCCGCCGAAGCGACCATCGGCCCGGGTGGAGGCGGGAGCACCCGTCTTGGAGGTTCGCGGCATCGTGCGCGACTATCCGCACAAACGTCGCTCGATCTTGCACGCACCGCGTGCATTGCGCGCAGTGGATGGGGTGTCGCTCACGATTCATGCGGGCGAGAACGTCGGTCTGGTCGGCGAATCCGGCTCCGGCAAGTCGAGCTTGCTGCGAGCCATCTTGGCGCTGGATCACCCTCAGGGGGGCGAAGTGCGCCTGCTGGGCGAAGGGTTTTCGATGGCGAGGGGAATTAAATTAAAACGCCTGCGCCGCTCGATCCAAGCGGTTTTTCAAGATCCCTATGGTAGCTTCGATCCGCGATGGCCGGTGGAGCGCTTGATCGCGGAACCCTTTTTCCTGATGGACGTGCCGCCCACCACCGCCGAACGGCGGCGCAAGGTTGCCGCCGTGCTCGAACAGGTCGGTCTCTCGGCATCGGATGGGTTGCGCTACAGCCACGAGTTTTCGGGCGGTCAACGACAACGGATCGCGATCGCACGTGCGTTGATCACCGAGCCCGCCGTGGTCGTGTTCGACGAAGCCGTGTCAGCGCTCGACGTGGTGGTCCGCGCTCAGATACTGGAACTGCTCGCCAACTTGTCGGAGCGATTGAAGCTCGCGTATCTGTTCGTATCGCATGATCTGACCGTGGTGAGAGCCATCGCCGACCGCGTTTACGTCATGCAGCAAGGCCGTATCGTCGAGCACGGGGCCGCGGCGGCCATTTTCGCGTCCCCGCGGCACGAGTACACGCGGGCACTGCTCGCGGCCACGCCACGGATGGGATAGCGCGTCGGCTCGGCGCTAGCGTGCCAGCTGAAAATTGGTAGACACCACCCAGCCGGCATTGCCCAGTTCGTCGTTGACTTTCCACCACACACCCGACTTATCGCCGGTCGGATAGAGCGTCATTCCGCGATCCAAATCACGCACCACGGCAGACTTCAGGTCAGGGTTGCCGTACATTTTCCCGGGTTTGGCCATCGTGACGGCCTGCTGGACATTGTCCGCTTTGGCATCCGGCGGAATCGCCTTGATATCGGTCACCATCTTGGTGAAAGCGTCCAAGTACGCCATCGCGACCACTTGACCGATCTCGGTATTCGCGTAGCTGCTGGCACCTCCGGCCGCGAAGGCGCCGAAGAACCCGCCGCCGCCGCCGCCCCAGCCGAGGTCGGTCTTCTTGGCGTGTCCCTGTTCCAGGGAGACTTGTTCGGTGGAGCGCACGTCGGTCAGGGTGAGTACCACATCCGCCGTCTTGCTCTTGAGGTTCACGCCGCCGATGACGGCCCCGAAGCCATGCGGGATGAAGCCGCCGAGCGCGCCGCCGATGTTGGTGCCTCCGGAATTGCGATTCTTATTGGCGATGTCGGGTACGAGCACGTAATCGGCCGCCTTCATCTGTCCCTTGCCGATGTTCGATCCCACGCGCTCCTCGCCGCTGGCGGCGAGCTGGCGCTCGGCTTTCGCCGCATCCAGGCCCTTGCCGCGATCGACCAGGGTGAAGCACTTGGACTGCGAGACGTACACTTTGATGAGCGAGGCCGGGGATTCCAGCTGCCATTCGTTCCACCAGGGATTCTGCGGTTCGGTAACGGCCAAAGTGCCGATCTTCTTGTCGCACGTGGGAACCTGTGGAGGAGGGCTATCCGCGTAGGCGTTCGACAGGCCGATGGTCGCTGCCGCCAGAGCAACCACCCGCGCGATGGAAACCTTACCCAAGAATGAGGAAATTTTGTCTTCCACTGGTGTCCCCTTTTGCTAATTTTTCTGCCTGGCCGGCAGATCCCTTGTCCGACGTGGCCTAGTGCTCGAAGCCAGTACTTTCGTATTATCACGCGGTTGGCGCAGATAGCCAAACGGAAGCTGCGGTGGGGTGCCCCGGGGATTAAGTCGCATGCCTAGCGGGCGTGATATACGGCACGCGCAATGGCTCGCGCCATGCAGTCCGCAGCGGCCGACCCGATGCGACCGACGTGAGCGGCGCGGCGTTGATTTTCGTCGAGCGCGACGGCGCCCCCCGATAGTGCGAATACGGTGTCGCCATCGAACGGAGTATGTGCAGGGCGCACCGCCCGTGCAATGCCGTCTTGCGCCATCATCGCAATGCGCTTGCATTCCACGGTCGTCAGCGCGGCGCTGCAGGCGACCACGCCGAGCGTAGTATTGGCGCCGGGTTCCATCCTGCCCAGGGCGAGCAACCGGGAGTCATCGGGGATGGGGTTGCCGATGCCCGGATGCGCGGTATTCAACGATGCAGCCGGCGGTTTCGCGCCCCCAAATTCGTCGTCGAGTTCGAATGGCCATGCCCAGTACGTAGCGCCGTCCGGCATCAGTGCCGACCCGATCGAGTTCACCGCAGCCAATGCGCCGACGACGACCCCCAGCCCAAGGTCGATGGAAGCGGACCCGATGCCGCCCTTGGTCAAGCCGGCCATGGCGCCGCGGCCGGCGCCGACCGATCCCAAGGTGAAGTCCTGGCCGGCAGCCTGCATTGCCTGTATGCCGAGGCGGCGATAGGGTGGATCGATGCCCCACGATTTGTCTCCGCCGTTGCCCAAATCATGCAGCACCGCGGCGGGCACGATGGGAATTGCCGGTGAACCTTTGCTTAAGTTGAGTCCGATGCCGCGGACAGACAGGGCTGCGGTGACACCGTCCGCGGCTGCGAGGCCGAATACGGAGCCTCCGGCCAGCACGACGGCATGCGCGCGTCCGATGAGATTCTCCGGCGCAAGCACGTCGGTCTCGCGCGTTCCGGGACCCCCGCCCCGCACATCGACAGCCGCGGGCCAGTCCCCACCGCACGTGAGGACGGTCACTCCGGAGATGATGCGATCATCGGTCGCATGCCCCACCAAGAGACCCGGCACATCCGTGATGAGGTTTCTGATGCCGGGCCGAAACATCCTTACGCCTGCACGGGTTGCGTAGCGATGACCGCCAATCCCTGCAAGACCAGATCCGGCACGATTTCACCGTGGCAGCGCATGGTGCCGGTGATCATTCCGGCATCGCCCCCGGTGATGAATAACTTGGGTTTGACGCCGGTGCTTTGTTCGATCACTTCGGCGGCTCGATCGGCCATGCCGGCCAAGGCGAATACGGCACCGCGCGACACCGCGCCAATCGTGTTGTTCGCCAGAACGCCGGCAAGGGAAGGCGTGCTGTGTTCGGCCGCTTTCGCAATGTCGCTGGTCTTGCTCATGAGCACTTCGCGCATCATGTGAATGCCGGGAGCGATCAAGCCGCCCAAGTGCTGGCCGTTGGCGTCGACGCTGTCTACCTTGACCGCAGTGCCTGCGTCCACCACGCACAGCGCCGAGCGAGCCAAAGTCCAGGCACCGATCAACGCGAGCCAGCGATCTGCACCCAGCAGCGAAGGGTCCAAATAGCCGTTGGTCAAGCCATGGAATTCGTGTGCCGCAGTGACGAATTCGACCTTGACACGGAACTTCTTTTTCGAGAGTTGCGTGAGCGTCTTTGCCATGCCGGAGCCTGCGACGTTTGAGACCAGCACGCGGGCCGGCTTTTGGCCGGACTCGAACAGGGCTGCCGTCCATATGCCGGGCTTCGCGTCCCGATGCACGATGGCCTGCTGATTCGACAGGCCGGTGCTCGTCAGCCAAGCCCACTTCAGGCGCGTGTTGCCCACGTCGATGACCAAGATCATGCTGAACCTATCACTCTAGAGCCGCCGGCGGCGATAAAGCGGCCAAGGATAGCATTCTCATCCCGAGCGAGCCGGAACTCCGGCGCCGACGCCCGCGGTCACATTCGAAACGACCTTGGCCAGAGCTTCGGTTACACGCTCGTCGATCTCCGCCGCGTGCTGCAGATGCACCGGATAGCGCACGTGCGCTTCCACACCCCCGGCGGAGAAATGCAGCTGGACTTGGGGTTGGGCATCGCCGCCAGAACTCGACAAAGTCGTGCGTTCAATTTCCTTAGTCTGTCTGAGGATCTCAGCGCGATAATCCTTCAATGCATCGGTCGCCGCAGCCATCAGCTTTTCCTTGATGACCGCGTAATCGGCGCCCGACGGCAGGTTCAGCACGACTTCGCGCCAAGCGAAATTCACGCCCGGGATCTGTTTGAACAGGCCGCTAGATACCTGGAAGACCACCGAGTTGGCAAACGCAACGACCCTTCCAGTGGGTCCCATGGTCCCCTTCGCGCCGAGTTCCATTAAATACATCCTGACTAATCCTAAGTCGATGACTTCGCCGACGACTTCGCCGATTTGCACTCGGTCACCGACGCGAATGCCGTACTTACCGATCAAGAAAAAATAACCGACGATGGATACGAGAACACTCTGCATTGCCACTGCGATGCCCGCCGTAATCAGGCCGGCAAACGTGACGATGGAGCCCAGCTCGCTTGCAAATGCGAAGCCGATCACGATCACGACCAACGACCACAGCGCGATCCGACGCAATAGCAGCAGCTGATAGCGGCGTCGCGAATCCTGGACGTAGCGCAGCACCATGCGCCGCCATAGTCCGGCAGCGCCGAACAAGAGGGCCAAAACCGCCAGTACCACGCCCAAGCGAATTCCAAGGATCTTGAGCGCATCCCGATATTGGGAATCGATCGCTTCGCGCCAGTTGCTCAAGTTCCGGCGGTATTGGCTGAGGAGAATGCTCTCGCGACTCAGTGGGAGAAGCAGCGCCGAGGTTTGCTTGAATTCGTCCGCGAGTGCGTCCAACTCATCATGGACATCATTGAGCGTTGCGCTGTCTGCCGAATCCGACTGGGCGGCCAATGCATCGCCGCGCGCCGAGAGCTTCTTGATCTGATTCAGGAGCGGAGCGCGAATCTGCGCGAGCGTCGCTTGCAGGGCAGCGGTGCGTCGATCGATCGACGTGATGGTGTTCGCCTTATCCGACAGCCGGAAGACATTCGCAGCCAAGTCCCATAGTCCGAACCGTCCAACCGTCGCCGCAGGGGTGTTCGTCGGGCCGAGCAGCGACGGCGTGGCGGAGGCGTTCCCCGCCGGCGAAGCGGTTGATGCGGCCGAGTTCGCCGTCGATGGAGCGGCCGTCGACGGCATCGCCACTTCCATGGCATCGATCTGCGCCTTGAGCGATCCGGCGCTCGTACCACCTGCGCCGGTGACGAGGTCGGTCATGGTGTTGAGGATGTTTTTCTTGGTGTTGATCAGATCGCGCACGCCCTCGAGTTCGTTGATCTTCGCTTCCACCTCGGTCTTGGATTTCGTCGAAGCCGCGTTGAGATCGCGCCGCTGGGCGTCCAGCTCCGCTCGGACGGACGCGCTCTGCGACTCGAGCTTCTGCTTAAATTGCAACAGGGTCTGCGATGAAATGCCGGTGTCGCCGGTATCTTGGGAAGACGGCTGCTCCTTGGACAATAGGTCGGCATTGGCGCGGGCGATATCGAAGGCCAACGACATGACCTTGCTTGCGGTCTGCCGATTATCATAGAAGAACAGCATGTCGGAGGGCTCGTTGGCGGCCTGCTGTTGAAGCCCAAGCGTGCGATACCAATCGACGGTCTGGTCAAGAACCTGAATGACTTGCGATGCAGTCATCGGCGGAGCGATTGGCGGAAGGGCGGCCCGTACCGCAGCGGCCGATGCCGCGTCAGGCGAGCCTTCGGTACCCGGCCCCGCGGACCCCGAGCCTGACGTTTTTAACGCCCCAGCGGTGGCGGATGGGGACGGTGCGGATGGCGGCACGGCACCGGCACCGTGCCGGGAATGTCGCGCGGCCTCGGCCGCCGCGGCATCGGCTCTCTGGATGGAATGCCATAATGCGAAAAACGCGAGGCAGACGCCGACCACAGCTGCTCGTGAGCCCTGCTTGTACATGCCGGGATGCTACATGAACTACCGGGGAAGGACATGACCGGCCGGTTCGGATAAGTTCCGCAGTCCTTCGTGGTTTAGTCCGAGTGAAGCGACCGCGCACCGCCAGCGATGGGATATCGCTCAAGCCCGCAACCCAAAAAATGGGCGCGCAGCGCATGCCCACGCATATTATCATTCGCCGTCTTGCGCAAAGCCTGCACTTGGCTGATGTAATCTCGAGCCGGCGAGTATCGAGCCGGCGGACCTGTTGATCGGACCACTGTTGAAGGGAGAACCGATGAATTTCGAGCTTCGCTGTCTGCTTTGCGTGGCGCTGCTTTGCACGAGCACGTGCCTGGCGGCCGCCGTGGCGGCCGGCCGTGTCTCGCCAAGCGATTCAGCCGACACGAAAAATTCCGTTGTGCCAGAGCCCACGGAATCCCCGCGCTACCTGCATGATGACCACCAAACGACACAAGCTTCGATGATGATCGGCGGCCATGCCATAAGTTACCAGGCCGAGGCCGGCGTTCTGGTCGTGCATGTAAAAGATCCGATGGACGACGATGCGCCGCTTCCGAAAGAGGACCGCACCGGGCCGCCGCCGCCGCAACCGGCGGAAGCCAGCATGTCGTATGTGGCCTATTTCAAGGGCGACAAGGAAGACCCTCATCGGCCGATTACGTTTCTGTTCAACGGTGGCCCCGGTTCATCGACGGTGTGGTTGCACATGGGGGCCTTCGGTCCGAAGCGCGTGGTGACGGCGGACGACAAACACGTGCCCGCCGCGCCGTATCGCTTGATCGACAACGAATACAGTCTCCTCGATGCGAGCGACCTGGTATTCATCGATGCGCCGGGCACCGGATTCGGTCATCTGCGTGGCGCCGACAAAGAAAAGGCGTTCTACGGCGTCGATCAAGACGCACACGCGTTTGCCAATTTCATCGTCGCGTTCCTGTCGCGGCACGGCCGCTGGAATTCGCCGAAATACTTGTTCGGCGAGAGCTATGGAACCACGCGATCGGCGGTGCTCGCGAACATTTTGCAAAACGAAAAATCTCTGGATTTGAACGGCGTAATTCTTTTGTCACAAATCCTCAACTTCGACGACAGTGTGGACGAGCCGCAATTCAATCCGGGCGTGGATCTGCCGTATGTACTGGCCTTGCCGACCTATACGGCCACCGCTTGGTATCACCACAAGCTGCCGAATCAGTCCGCCACGCTCGACCCGTTGCTGCGCGAAGTCGAGAGCTTCGCTCTCACGGAGTATTCAGAAGCGTTGGCGGCCGGTTCTACCCTCGCACCCGAGCGTAAGTCCGCCATCGCCGCCCACTTAAGCGCTTTCACCGGACTTCCGGCCGATTATATCGAGCGGGCCAATCTCCGGGTCAACGGCGGGGAATTCGAGAAGACGTTGCTGGGGAGCGAGATCACGACCGGACGACTCGATACGCGCTTCGCCGGTCCGACCATCGATCCGATGAGCAAGGAAGCCGACTACGATCCGCAGTCGGCCGCCATCTCCTCCGCCTATGTGTCGGCGTTCAATGACTATGTGAGAAGCGCCCTCAAGTTCGGCGAGAAGATGACCTATAAGCCGGAAATCGACGTCGAGAAAACCTGGGATTTTCAGCATCAGCCGCCGGGCGCCTTGCAAAAGCTGCCGATGACCACGAATGTCGCGCCCGACCTCACGGTGGCCATGAAACAGAACCCGAATCTCAAAGTGCAACTCAACGGCGGCTATTACGACTTGGCGACGCCTTACTTTGCGGCTGCCTACGAACTCCATCATCTGCCCATTCAAGCCTCGCTCGAGGGTAATATCGAGATGCACTTTTATACATCTGGCCATATGGTTTACGCTCACGAGCCCGATTTGAAGGCCCTGCACGCGAACGTGGCCGCTTTCATAGAAAAAACCAAGAATGGTGGCGTGAGTCGCTGATCGTGATTAATCTCAAAAGCCTCGTGAATGATGTCTCGGACTTCCCGCGGCCCGGCATCCTGTTCCGCGACATCTCACCACTGTTGCGTGAGCATTTCGATGCCACGCTCGAAGCGCTCGAGTCTTTGCTGACGGAGGTGGAATGGAGCGACATCGATGTGCTTGCGGGCATCGAATCGCGCGGTTTCATTCTCGGTGCGGCGCTGGCTGCACGCCGACGCAAAGGGTTCGCCTTGGTGCGCAAGCAGGGCAAACTTCCGCCGCCAGTGGTCGATGTCGCCTATGAGCTTGAATATGGATCGGGCGTTCTGGAAATGCAGCAGGGGTACGGGCGCGTGCTGTTGATCGATGATGTGCTTGCGACGGGCGGCACGATGACGGCATCGGCGGACTTGTGCGTCCGTGCCGGCTACGAAGTCATGGCGCTGGGCGCGTTGATCGATCTGAAAATCGTCGCAGACTACCGCTGGCGGAATCTGTCGGTGCGCGCTGCCATAAAGTATTAAATGGACGTTTCTTTCCCAAGAACGCGCGTGGTCATGGCACTGCCGGCCGAGTCCGACGGAGTTTTCGAAGAGGCCGGGGTTCCCGTGTTGTATTGCGGTGTCGGCAAAGTGAATGCCGCTATCGCGCTCGCTCGGGAACTATCCCGCTATGCGCACGCGGGCGAACCGCTGCCGCTGGTCTTGAATTTCGGCACGGCGGGCAGCCGCGTGCACGACACCGGGGCGTTCGTCGCATGCCATGAATTCATGCAGCGCGATATGGATGTACGCGGATTGGGCTTCGCATTGAGCGTCACTCCGTTCGACGCCGCGCCGCGTTCCTTGACATTCGAGCCCGTATTCACTCATTTGCCGCCGGCAATCTGCGGAAGCGGCGATTCGTTCGCGACCGTCGGCTGCGATGCGGCGTGCGACGTTCTCGATATGGAAGCGTACGCGCTTGCGAAGGCCTGCTGGCTGGAGGGAGCCGCTTTCGCGTGCGTCAAATATGTGACAGACGGCGCGGACACCGGCGCGGCTGCCGATTGGCAGAACAACGTACACAAGGCGGCGGGCGAATTCTTGAATCTGTATAGGACCATGCACGGACGTTTCGGCCGCGCTATTCTCGCGCCGTGAGCAAAACCACCGACTTTCAAGCATCCTGTGATCATGTCGCAGCGGTCGACTTGGGCTTCGTCGAGCTGTCATGGCTGCAAATAGCGGTGCTCGGCGTGATCCAAGGCATCACCGAATTGCTGCCGATCAGCAGTACCGCTCATCTGCGCGTTATTCCGGGCATTCTGGGATGGCGCGACCCGGGGTCGGCATTTTCGGCGGCGATGCAATTGGCGAGCTTCGTTGCAGTTATTGCGTATTTCAGGAAGGATATCGGCGCCTTGACCTGCGCTAGCTTGCGCGCCGTTTCGACTCGGAACTTTAAATCCGCAGATTTTCGCGTGGTGCTCGGAATTCTGCTGGGCACGCTTCCGTTGGTGGTGGCTGGAGCGCTGCTGCGTCCGGTGCTCAACGGCTGTCATTCACCGTTGCGTGGAATGCTGGTGATTGGGTCCGCTTCGATCGCGATGTCGCTGCTGCTGGCAATTGCCGAGAAATTCGCGCGACATCGACGCACGTTCACGCAGCTTACGCTACGCGACGGCATCATCGTCGGCCTGGCGCAGGCGTTTGCGCTGATCCCGGGAGTGTCCCGCTCGGGCGCCACGCTGACGGCGGGTTTGTTTTGCGGCATGGAACGCGAAACGGCCGCCCGCTTTTCGTTCTTGCTCGGGTTGCCGGCCATCACTCTGGCCGGGCTTTACGAGCTGCGCGTTCTCTTCAAGGCGGGATTGAATTCCGACGGTTGGGTCACGCTCCTCATCGGATTGCTGACCGCAAGCGTCACCGCATTCATCGCCATATACGCCTTGCTGCATTATCTGGAAAAGCGCAGCACCTGGATCTTCGTGTGGTATCGATTGCTGTTTGGCATAGGGATCGTTGCGGCAGTGATGGCTGGATATTTGCCCAATTGAGATCTTGGGATCAGCCCTCGCGGTCAGTGCGCGATGCTTCGACGCGAAGCTTCAGCCAAATCGGCAGCTTGCTGAGAATTGCAATGAGTAGTTTGTAGCGCCACCCGGGAACGACGAAAAGCGATCCGCGGGACAATGCGCTCAAAGAAGAGTCCACGACGTCCTCCGCAGTCAACCACAAGGACTGTGGCGCAAGACTCTCCCGGTTCTCGCCGATGACGTCATGGAAACCTGAATAGGTGAATCCGGGGCACAGAGCCTGAACGATCACAGCCGAGTTCGCTCGTTTCAAATCGAGGTAGATTCCTTCCGTCAGCGTGGTAAGCCAGCTTTTCGTGGCGCCATAACCGGCGCTGCCGGCGCGCTGGGCGAACGCGGCGACGGATGCCACGTTGATGACGGCGCCACGGTTTTGCCTGACCAGTACGCCGAGCGCGGCGTGAGTAAGCCTGACGACGGCCATCACGTGCAAGCGGTGCATTTTTTCAATGACGCTCAGATCCGCTTCCCAGAATGCGCCCCTGAACCCAAAGCCGGCATTGTTGACGAGTAGCCCGAGCGTCGATTCGTTGGCGATTCGGTCCGCGACGACGCGCAATTGCGTCTCATCGGTCAAATCGGCCGGGAGTACGGTGATCACCGTACCATATCGAGCGGTAAGCTCACTCGCCAGCGCGTCCAGCAACTCCTTGCGGCGCGCAATCAGCAGCAGGTCGTGGTGCGGTGCGAGCTTGCGCGCAAACACCATTCCGATTCCGCTCGACGCGCCGGTGATCGCAGCTAGTGTTTTCGCCAACGCGGGTCTCTAGGAGCCTGTCTGAGTATTCCGCGTGAGCCGCGTTGGCTTGGTGAGGGAGCGGATGCAAGGCGCACGGTGCAGGACGTAGTGGGCGCTACGTCCAAGCCGTGCAACGCCG
>Ga0209517_10008322_pt1 | contig 12193 bp, 8 predicted proteins | sample PeaSoiMetSII2010_FD_187695 | JGI IMG/M metagenome (GOLD analysis project Ga0209517, IMG submission 187695) | Peat soil microbial communities from Weissenstadt, Germany - SII-2010 (SPAdes) (version 2) | ecosystem: Environmental > Terrestrial > Soil > Wetlands > Peat | place: Germany: Weissenstadt...
AGCGACGTTGTGCCGCAGGCGTTCGAGGTAATGGCAAAGGGCGGAGTGATGGAGACGCTGGTGACGGGAATCGCCGCCGAGCCGCTGTTGCCTGCCTGCACCTGAAAGAGGCCGGAGGTCGATCCCACCTGGACTGGCGGCGATGTGGAACTTTGGCCCGGCTCGGGATCGAAGCTGATTGCGGCTGGAGTCAGGGTGACGGTTCCGGCGGGGGCGCCCGTGCCGCTCAGCGCCACCGTCAACTGGCCGCCGTAGACGTTGGCGCTGATAGTCATCTGGCCTGTGCGGCTGCCGGTGGCGGTGGGGGTAAAGGTGACCTGGATGGTGCAGGCGGCGCCTGCGGCAATGGTGGCGTTCTGGCAGTTGTCGGTCTCGCTGAAGTCGCCGCTCATGGCGATGGAGGTGGGCGTGAGGGGCAGGCTGCCGGTGTTGGTGAGGGTGACGGGCTGGGCCGCGCTGGCGGTGCCGAAGACCTGGCCGGGAAAGGTGAGTGAAGCCGGACTGACGGCGGCCGTGGTCAGGCTTTCGCCCGCGGTCCACAGCGGGGTTTGCCACACGCCGCGGCCATAGGTGCCGGCTGTGAGCACCTGCGCGGGGGCGGTTGCGGGAGAGGCGCTGAGAGCCACCACCGGCGCAGCCGGGAGTCCGGTGCCAAAGACCGACCAGCAGGAGGATGGGGAGTTCGAGCAGGTAGAAACCTGGGTGGTGAAAAAGACCCCGGCATCGGTGGCGACGTAGACCGTGGCGGCGCTCTGCGGGTCAACCACGACACTGTTGGCCGGAGCGGGGGGAAGGTTGGCGGTAAGGCTGGCCCAGTGCGTCCCTCCGTCGGTTGAGCCGTAGACGGTTTGCACCGGCTCCCCCGTGCCGGAGATTCCCTCCACCGTGACGTAGACGGTGTTGCCGGTGGCGTCGTGGGGATCGATGAAGATGCTGGAGATGTCCAGGCCGAACTTGTTGAGCGCGTTGGGGGAGTTGGTGACCGGATTCAGCGTGAGGTCCTGCCAGACGGGCATGGAGGAGCTTTGCGCGTCGATGGTTGCGCCGAGGAAGTGGCCGGGCAGGCCGACGCCACCGTTGACCGAGCCGTACATGCCCACGTAGACGCGCTCCTGTTTCTTCGAGAGAGGCAGGGCGGCGATGGCGCGGATGAGGGCATCGCCAGCGCAGGAGACGTTCAGGGCGCCGCTGTCGAGAATGGGGCTGATGGCGTTGGCGCTCGTCCAGCCGGCGCCGTTGGCGGGGCCGCGCCAGATGCGGCAGGTGGCGACGAGCAACTGCGTGGAGTCCAGCCGGTCTACCAGGAACGGGGCCGGGGAGGTCATCACGAAGCCATCGCCACCCACGTCGGCAGCGTCGACCACGGGGCTGGTTCCGAAGGCGGTGGGAGTGCAGGAGGAGGGGTCGGAGCAGAGGTAGATGGAGACACCGGCCTGGTCGTTTACATACCAGTTCTCGGAGTTGTTGGGATCGACGGCCACCGGGCCGCCGTAGCCGCCGAGGATTTGCGGCCAGTCGGCGACGGGCGCGGTGGCGGTCTTCAGGCCGGCGGTTCCGTTGACGCCGAGGCCGGTCATCAAGTTATACGGCGAGACGCCGGCCATGGCCATGGACTCGACTTCGGCCAGCGAACCGAGGCCGCCATTGAGGTTCTGGAGGTGCGAGGCATCGGTCGAGGCGCAGACCTGGCCGGTTTCGCCGATGGCGTCCAGCGAGCGCCACAGGCCGCCGTCGTTGCCGACGAGAATATCGAGGGGATTGGCGGCATTCCAGGCTAGCGCATGCTGGAATGGCGCCACCTGGGCGCTCATGCAGGTGGTGGCGTTGGTGGTGTTGCGCCAGACGCAGCCCATGGCCAGGCTGCACTTCCACAGGTCGTTGCCGCCGGCCAGCAGCCAGGTGTCCTCACCCTGGCCGAGCGAGAAGGGCACGGCGGCCAGGGCCAGGTTGTAGTCGCCGTTGGCGATGGTGGCCGGGCCATCGCTGGTGTTCGCCTCCAGGGCCTGGGTGTTCCATTGCTTGGAGAAGGAGATGGTCTGATTGGTGCAGGCTCCGCCGGCGATGGCGCACTGGTCCTGCCACAGGCCCTGGTCCTGGTTGTAAATATCGACGGTCCAGGCGAACGTGTCTCCGGTTTGGGGATTTACGGCCAGCGAGCCGCGAAAGATGGGGCAGTCGATGGAGCCGACCGACGCGGAATTTGTGGGACAGGCGGCGGCGGTGAGGCCGGAGCCGGGCTGCGCGGACATGCGCGTCCAGGTGATGCCGTCGGTGGACTGGTAGTAGCCATGCAGGCGAACGGCGGCGATGAAGAGCCCGCGGACGGGATTCCAGACCACGGAGGTAACGGCATTGCCGTTGGGAAGAGCAAAATGATCGGTTGGGCCCTGGACGTCCTGACCGGCGCCGTCGGTGATGGTGGCCAGACTCCAGGTGACGCCGGCGTCGCTGGAGTAGTAAAGGCCGGCGTAGCTGAGGCCAGGGGTCTGGGCGTTGACCAGCGTGGCTTCATAGGCCTGAGAGACGGCGGCCACCACCAGTTGCGGATTGAGGGTGCTCCAGGCAAAGCCCGCAAAGCCCTCCCCGACAAAACTCCATTTGGTGTCCGTGGTGGAGGGGATGAGGGTCCAGGAATTTCCGCCGTCGGCCGAGCGCAGGATGCCGGCGCCGTAGTAGGAGTCGAGTGCGTCGTTGGGGTCGCCGGTGCCGGCCAGAATGACGCCCGTGCCGCCGGGCTGGATGGTGAGGGCGCCGATGCTGATGGAGGCGTCCTGAGCGCCGCTGAGCGCTCCCACAGCGTCCGTAAGGGGCGAGAAAGCGACCTGGGAGGCGTTGCTTGTGGCTGCGTTTTGCGCCGCCCACACGCCGCCGCCGGTGGTTCCCATATAAAGATGGTTGCCGGTTGCGTCGGAGGGGTCGAGCGCGAGGGTGGACACGCGGCCGGTGACCAGGCCGTAGGTTGGCGTGAGGACCGCGTCCGGCCCAAGCGGCTGCCAGGTTGCGGTGGCCGGCGACTGCGCCTCGGCCACGGCCGAGCGTGCGGCCCAGGCTTTGCGGGCGGAGCTGGGGCGGTTGTTGGAACGACCGGACGGCCATCCGCGCCGGGCCAGGAAGCGCTGCGCCTCAAGGACACGAGGGGGCAGATTGAGCCGTTGCGGCGGGGCTTTGGCCCCTTGGGCTGTGGAACGGCTGGCATGGCGGGTTGCTGCGGGAACGAGTGTTTCAACGGCGGCTGGCGCTTGCGCTGCTGAAGAGACCGGGACGGAACCGAGGAGCGTGCACAACGCCGCGGCAGCCACGGCGGCAAATCCCGTGCCTCGGCCGGCCTTACGCGCTCGATGAAAATGCACCCCGGAGCTGCCCTTCCGGACAGGCTCGCCGGTGCCCTGCTCAAAAAACCGCATAGCCGCACACGCCCGGATTCCGATTCCGGCCTCCCCTCTCTCATCGTCTAAGGGGGACTGACCCGAACCCAATCGAATACTCAGTGCGAAACATGCAGTTTCCGGGATTGGAATTTGCAACGGATTATAGTACGGAAACGGGACGCGGGAATGTGAGGTGGCTCACCGGGCGGCCTTCCCTGTCCATGGTCCAACTCCTCCGGACAAAGATGGCTTGAGCCTCGGGGTCAATATCGCTCCATTTCAATCCCAGCGCTTCGCTGCACCTGAGTCCGGTTACAGTGACCAGAAGCAACAGAAGATTCTCGGGTGGCCGCAACTGGTCAAATATTGCACGTGCCTGTGCAGGAGTGATCGCTATCGCTGTGTAGTCTGACTCAGTCGAGCACTTCACCTTCCTTACCGGGTTGCATGTGTCAGGTATTAAATCCCTGTGAATGGCGAATTGGTATACCCGACCCATAAGCTGCTTGATGTGCCCAATGGTCCTGGGGGCATGGTGAAATCCCTTTTCCGGCTCGGTGCAACACTCAACCCGTTTCACGACCCTGCCGTCTTCCTGAACCGCCCCGACGGCAATCTTTGTTCCACCAAAATCGACAGAACCGATTGTGATCATGCTGATTCCCCATCAGTTGGCTACGTGCCGCCGAAATCTGTGCCGGCGGACATGAAACAAGCCAATTAGGTGATGAACCGAGTTGGCACATCCAGAAATGGCGCGATCCAAGGAGGGCGGGATCCCTTGCTAAAGATCTGGACGGGCAGAGTCATCACCACCATATTAGGGACTGACAGATCCCTGATATGGTGGTGCTGATTCCCAGTCCGTTGATCGTTTGATTAGAGCGGAGGTTATCGTAACTCGACCAGATTCATGAATTTTGATCGTAGAGGCACTGGAATCTTGGGGACGAAGCCACAATTTTCCAGCCTGCAACATCTGGATCAAGAAGCTCAATCAGGCAATATGCAACGGTCGGATGTGTCGGTCGGTGAATTGGGGAAAAGATCGTAGAATCTGACTTGAAGACGACAAATCCGAGCAAATCTGATCGACGTGTCTTGAGCAGCATAGCGGCGGTCTCAGCGCTTGCCGCCTTCACGGGCAGCGCAGGGGCAATTCGAGCGGAGAGCTGCGAAGAAGACAGCTGTGTATTCCGGTGCCGGACAGGGACCGGAGGCCATTTTCAATCCATGAAGGAGCAGCATTGAGGCGGGCTTGGGACAAGGGAATCGAGGATCGCGCCCTGCACGCTCTGGCGCTCATGGCGATGTGCGCGGGTCTGGTTGCCATCTCCATGTTCACGCGGACAGGGGTCTCCGCGCGTAAAACAGCGGGTCAAGCAGCGGGTCCGAGCGCTACCACCGACGGGTCTCCATTACACCCCGAATTCCCTCCCGGCGACGGAAGAGAAGCAGTCATGCGGGTGTGCGTCAAATGCCACTCACCGAATATCATCCTGGCCTACGGACAGAACCGGACGGGCTGGGAGAACACAATCACCAAGATGGCGCGCCTGGGCGCCAAAGGATCGGACGACGATTACAGCGACATAGCCGACTACCTGACGGCAAACTTTCCTCCCTCGACGATACAGAGGATTTTTGTCAATATGGCGACAGATAAACAGATCGCTGCAATTCTCGATATCAGCCTGGACGATGCAGGAGCCATCGTTGCCTATCGGGACAAGGTCAAGGGCTTCAAGTCGCTTGAGGATATGAAAAAAGTTCCGAATGTGGATACGAAGAAGATCGATGCGAACAAGGACCATCTGGTCTTTTAGAGCCGCCTCGTTCAGTTGCCAGGCCAGGCAAGCGATTCCGGCGCTACATCCGCGATCTGACTTGCAATCCAGTACTCAGCTTCCAGACGCCCGTGGGCAGGGATCCATTTGTAAGTAGGCGCACCCAGGAGCCGATTGCGATCGATCATTTCTCGTCTGGTTTCAGGAAAGGGCGAGGCGCCAAATTCCATTCCGCGCGTTACTGTCCGGGCGTCCCAGGGGGAAACCTGGCGGCTGCAATTCTCTTCCCAAATGCCCAGCCAGGGGAAATCCGAGCTCCTCCATATGTAACCAAATGCGAGCCGGAATTGGGGCGCGAATGCGACGAAGAAGGCATGATCGGTTTGCGAGTCCACTCGATGTGCCGTGTAACCGCTTGCTGGGGCGGTCTTATGCATCTGACGCAAGTCTGCCTGCCCGCCATCGGACCGAGGAGCCATTGGCCATTCAAACTCAGCTCCTGGGCGCAGGTAAGCATGGAAGCCCGGATCAGATTCCGAGACGATCGAGCGCGTGAGTGACGCCCGGAATTCAGTCGTCGCAGGATCGAGAAACGGCGGGCTCAGCGTCACATGCTGCGTCCAGGCGAGCGGGCGGTCCGTCGCGCTCAGGTTCTCTACGACTTCATGAATCCGCACATGCTGCGCGTGCAGTTGAATCGATCGCGAGAATTTGAGCCGAGCCAGCGGAAGCGTCAGTTGCAGCAGAAGCTCATGCGCAGATTCTGCGATCTCATAGCGATCGACCGAGCCTTCTCCATGCACGGTGAGTCCGGCCAGCGCTTCCTCGTGCGATGGCCCTCCAAACAGGTCGAGGCAGAGATTATGGCCCATGATCCCCGCAAGCAGTTTTGCATCCGCGCCAGCTCCGAAATGCGCGTGTCGATCGTGGCTGAAGGCCGACGGTTCAATCGATGTCCAGTGCGGAATCCAGAGCGGACTGATGCCGGCCCGCTTATCAAAGACCTCGGCGATGTGGCCGCCCTCCTGGAGCACAGTCACGCGCAGAAGATCGTTCTCCAGGATGGCCGCTTGACGGCCTTCAAACGTAGTTCCTGTCACGACGGTATCCCTGGGAATAAAGGTGGCTCAGCCGATTGCCGTTTTACACGTGGGCTGGCGCGCGCCAGCTGTTGATTAGGGAAGCTTCTTCAGCCAGATGTTGCGATGCGAGATCTTGACGTTGCCGGGGCCTTCAATCTCAACCGCGATCAGTCCCTTTGCCCGGCTGAACTTCGGATCCGTATCGACGAGAACGGACATGATGCGCCCGTTGACGATGTGAACCAGCGTGCTTCCGTCCGCGATGATCTCCACTTGATTCCACTCGCCGGGCTTGATCACCGACTTCAGGTCATCGGAGCTTCCGAGCGTGGCCAGCAGTGTTGGCTTTTTGCCCGCCTCCGTGGCCACAACCTGGCTGCGCCAGGCAATGATGCCGCGCGGTGAGCTTTGCTCGTAGAGCTGCCCCGTGTATTGGTTGTTGAAGTCGAAGTCGGCCTGGTATCCGCCAACATTCCATGGCGCGTGTTTCCGGTCGCGGTCCTGCTCCTGCTGCCTTCTTGTCCGCTGCTGCGGGGTCAAATCCGCGGGCAGAGGCTCGAGCCTCGGCTCAACATGATAGCTGCGATACTGGACGCCGCCATTGGCCCCGCTGCCCTCGAGCTTCATCTCCAGCTTCAATTCAAAGTTCGCGGGTTCGCCGCCGCGCCAGATGATGTTGGTGGTGCCGGAAGGATGATCGGGACTCGACACTCCTACAAGCGCGCCATCCTCCACGTGCCACACATCCGTGTCTCCGTCCCAGTCCTTCAGAGTCTTCCCGTCGAAGATCTGCGTCCAGCCGTCATGATCGTCAAAATTGATCGGTTCCGGCTGCACAAAGTGGAACTCCCGCGGAGGATGATGCGCGGGTGCTTTCTGTTGAGCGGCGGCATTTCCCGCGCCCGCGCAGGTGAACAAAGCCACCGCTGCAAGCGCTGAAGCCAGTGCCGATCCACGCGCGGCCTGTTTCCATTGACCAAGTTCGAATGCCATGTTGCCTCCTGAAGCGAGCCGCGGCTGACGCTCAAGCGACGGGTATCGTTTCCCACTGTTTTGTCTTTGCGGATTTCAAGACGGCGTCGGTTACGTACTCGGTGGCCAGGCCGTCCCGGAAAGTAGGGGCTGCGGTCTTGCCGGCATCGAGCGCAAGCATGAAGTCGGCAGCCTGGTGAATGAACGTGTGCTCGTAGCCAATCTGCAGTCCCGGCACCCACCAGTTCTTCATGTACGGATGATCCCCATCGGTGATGTGAATGCTCTTCCAGCCGCGCAGTTGGCCCTCGTCGCGATGGTTGAAGTAATTGAGCCGGTGCAGGTCGTGAAGATCCCAAGAGGCCGAGGCGCGCTCGCCGTTGATCTCCAGCGTGAACAGCGCCTTGTGTCCGCGGGCGTAGCGCGTAGCCTCGAACAGGGCCAGCGAGCCATTCGCAAAACGGCACAGAAAGGCGCTGGCATCGTCAATGCTGACCGGCTGAACCTGGCCCGTGAGTGCATGCTTGCGTTCTTTGATAAACGTCTCCGTCATCGCCGAGACTTCCGTAATCGGGCCGTTGAGCCAAAGCGCCATATCGATGTTGTGGGCCAGCAGGTCTCCCGTGACGCCGCTTCCGGAAACCGCGCTGTCCAGCCTCCACAGTCCTTCGCCGCCCTGCGGCAGGTCCTGCGAGATGGTCCAGTCCTGCAGAAACTGCGAGCGATAGTGAAAGATCCGCCCGAATCGATCTTCATCCAGCAGTTGCTTCAGCATGGTCACCGCGGGAACGCGCCGGTAGTTGTACCAGACCATGTTCGGCACACGGGCCGACTCGACCGCATCGACCATCGCCAAGGCCTCCTGCGCCGTGCGTCCCAGCGGCTTTTCGCAGAGGACCATCTTTCCGGCCTTCGCGGCGGCAATGGCAATCTCGGCGTGCGTGTCGTTGGGGCTGGCAATATCGATCACGTCGATATCTTTGCGCGCCACAAGAGCTCGCCAGTCGGTCTCCACCGATTGGTAACCCCAGTTCTCCGCGAATCCCTTTGCGCGATCCGCATTGCGCGCGCATACCGCCTTGAGAACCGGACGGTATGCGAGATCGAAAAAGCGCGGCGCCTGCAGAAAGGCATTCGAATGGGTCCGCCCCATGAAGCCGTAGCCGACAATCCCGATATTCAGTTCTTTCTTCGACAAAGCTCGAGCCTCCCCGGTTTAGTCCCAACCGTGCGCGTCGCGCACCTGCATCATCGTCGCCAGAATCTTCACCCATGTATCGGCCGCGGTCATCGTTGCGTTCGGGAACATGCAGCCGTCCCAGCAGATATGCTCGAAGGCGCGCGTGGGTGCGCCATCCTCATTGCGCATCCAGAGCCCGGCAACTTCAACAATATTCATCTTCCCGTTGGGATCGTCCGGCGGGCAATGACGTCCAGTCTTGTCGTGCGAGCCTGAGCCTTTGACCGTTCCGTCGTTCTGGGCAACATGGAAGTCGATCGTCCATGGACGCAACGCATGGGCCACCTGGCGCAGAGCCTCCACCAGTACGCCGCGATCGGACCAGTCATAATCCGCGGGCAGCAGCCGGCTCTCGATGGAGTTGTAGCCCAGCGTGTAGAGCATGGTGTGCGCCATGTCCGCCTGAAAGCCCAGCGTCCCGGGGCGGTCCACCAACTCCAGCAGTTCCACCATGTGTTTCCAGCCGTGCATGCCGCCCCAGCAGATCTCGCCCTCCGCGGCAAGGCGTTCGCCATATTCTTCGGCGATCGTGCATGCTTCGCGAAAAGTCTCCGCGATGCGCCGCGTGTTTTCAACCGGATTCGCGGCCCAGTCCGCGGGGCTTGCGGAAGAATCGATCCGGACCACGCCGTATTTGCGAATGCCGAGATCACGCAGCTTCCGGCCGACGGCGCACGCTTTGCGGACCTGGGTGAGAAAGCGGCCGCGCTCATCCTCCGACCCCATCGCCGATCCGCCGCCGGTGGGAGGCCAAACCGGCGCCACCAGCGAGCCGGCCACGAGGCCGTGCGCAGCCAGCTTATCGGCGAGCAGCTTGAGGTCGTCGTCCGACGAATCGATATCGGTGTGTGGCAGCGACAGAAAGAGATCGACGCCGTCGAACTTCGTCCCAGCCACCTCGGCTGCAGCCGTGAGGCTCAGCATGGTATCGAGATCGATCGCAGGCTCGGAATCAGAGCCTTTGCCGACGATGCCCGGCCACATCGCATTGTGAAGTGCAGGCGATTTGTGTTTGCTGGCGCTCACCGCGGGTCCCCTTCTTCACCGATCCTTGCGCAGCGGCTCCGCATCCGGATTGCCGGGCCCGAAGTGCTTCAGAATGACAAGCGGGTCGGCGCCGCTCGGATTCTCGATCAGCACGCCTTGCTTCGCCGCGGAGGCCGTAACAAACAACTCATCCTCGGTCAGCTGCCCGAAGCGAATCATGGACGGAGTGCAAACTGCAGTCCCGCCGAAGGTGCCGTGCCCCTGGGTGAGAATCAGTCCATAGGCCGCCGCATCCTTCATGGTTACGCTGCGGCCGGGCAGGACCGTGAGTTCCTTTGCGGAGTAGTACTTGCCTCCGTAAGTAATCCACAACTCCCGGTAACCCGATTCCTCCATCTCCTCGATCGGCCGCACCGGTACCGGGTGCCTCTTGTTGCTCCTGGCAAACTCCGGATTCACGTTGGCGTCCCAATCCAGCATGCTGATCAGGTAATCGAGATCGTGATGGAACTCGGGCGGCACGTCCTTGGTCATCAGGCTCCAATCGACGATGCGTCCTTCCACTTCCGACTGGAACATGGCGAACACGTCGCTGTTGACTTGGGGCTCATACGTCACCAGCGAGCCGGGCGCATGCAGAATGCCCGGATCGACCTGCCATCCGCTGCCCGGTTCAAGACGGTACGCGCGCGAATGGAAGAGAATCCCGTTGTCGCCGCGGTTCCAATTCTCAAGGCAGCGCCGTATATCTTCCCTGGTGGTCCCGGGTTCGAGGCCCATGTAGGTGTGTGGAAAGTTGTTGCTGATCTGGTTGTACTGCGGCGGAAAGTAATAGGCTTCGGGCTTGCCCTTGTGTCCGACCTTCCGGGCAAATTCATCGCTCTGATGCATGTGATGCGGAATCGGGCCGAGGTTGTCGAAGAACTTGCACAGCAGGTTCCAGCCCCCCTCGCGCTCCATCACGTCGGCGCCCAGCAGCAGATCCCCTGCGCATTCCACCGCATCCTTGAGCAGGAATCTGCTGCCCGCCTCCGGATGGACATAGCTGAGGCCCTCGTCGGGCGTGGTCGCGGGACCATTCGAGGCTTTGGTGGTTGAAGAGAACCATCGCTCGTTGATTCCACCTCTGTGCGCGCCAAAGGCGTACAAGTCATCCGGATGAAGCTTCAGCCTTCGCCCGGGAATCATGAAGGAACGAGGCACCCACGAAGGCTCCAGCCTGAGCACTCCTGCGCCCGCGTCCACGGCTTGCTGAACAGCTGACCGATCTAACATTGTGTCCTCTCCTGATCAATAATCCTGATGCTCGTCAGAACATTGCGTTCCATCCAAAGTTCAGCCGCTTAGGAAATCTCTGAATAAGTCCTTTGCTCCGGCTTCCGATTCCCTCAGGGGCTAAAGCCCACGTCTATCTTCTTGCGCTTGCGGCACGACTTCACAGGCTGCGGAAAAACTCCTATTTCCCGTCCTGTTTCCCTTTGCGGCGGGTTTTTTCGCGCTTCGGGCCTGTCGGGCCGCTGGTTTTCGTTCTCGTTTCGCCTCTGTAGGCCGGTTTTTCGGCCTGCAGAGACACTTCTCCTCTACACTGCCGGAGCTTGAATCGGGATCAGCTTCCGCATCCGCACCAGGTTATAGGCGACCACGGTCAGCCGGTAGAACCAGTCCACCCGCTTGAGCCCGCGCAGTTTCACCTGACGCAGCAAACCCGTCAGCTTGGACCAGCCGAAGGCCCGCTCAACCAGCTTGCGTTTGCGCTGGCTAATCGAGCGTCGCGGGTCAACTTGTTCCTCTGCGGTCAGGCTGTTCTTGCCCATGTTGCTTCCCCCTTGGGTGTACTCGGACACATGCGGCGCGACGCCGCGATCGCGCAAATCCTGAATAAACTTCTCGTCCTGGTACAGCGTGTCGGCTCCCAACGTGATCTGCTGTTCCGGCTTGCGCTTATCCTTCGGCGCAACGGTGCGGTCCAGCATGGCCACAGCCGCTTCGCGCTCGGCCACATTAGCCGCCTGTGTGGCTTCGGCCGCTACCACCAGCCCGTTGCGGTTCTCCATCAGGGCGTGCCCCTGATAACTGGGAACACTCTTGTCCGCCGCGGCCTTCTTATACAAACGCGCATCCGGGTCGGTCGTCGATTCCACCTTGTCGCGCAGCAACACCGTCCCTTTGTGGCCGGAACCGGCTCCCGGCGCGGGCGGATCGCTCTTCTCCTTGAAGCTGCGCGCCGCCGCCCAGGCCTGAATCAGCGTCCCATCCACCGTGAAGTGCTCTTCACTCAGCAGGTCGTGCTCCCCAGCTTCCACCAACACCGACTCCAGCAAACGCTGGCTGGCTTGACCATCGATCAGACGCTCCCGGTTCTTGGTAAACACCGTCACGTCCCACACCGGGTCATCCATCTCCAGTCCCACAAACCACCGCAACAGCAGGTTGTAGTTCATCTGTTCCATCAGCTGCCGCTCCGAACGGATCGAGTACAGAACCATCAATAGCGAGGCCCGAAGCAGCCGCTCCGGGGCTATCGACGGACGGCCTGTGCTCGAGTAAAGCTGCTCCAACTCCGCATCCATCCGCTCCAGCGCGCGGTCCACCATCTCCCGAATCGACCGGGCCGGATGATCCACCGGTATCCGCTGCGCCAAAGTCACATAACTGTACATCGCCGACTGCTTATCGTCTTCTCCACGCATGCTTCTGTCTTAAACCAAATCCCTGTGGAGAAAAAGTGACTCCCTTGGGACTTTTTCCGCAACCTGT
>Ga0209517_10008324_pt1 | contig 12190 bp, 14 predicted proteins | sample PeaSoiMetSII2010_FD_187695 | JGI IMG/M metagenome (GOLD analysis project Ga0209517, IMG submission 187695) | Peat soil microbial communities from Weissenstadt, Germany - SII-2010 (SPAdes) (version 2) | ecosystem: Environmental > Terrestrial > Soil > Wetlands > Peat | place: Germany...
GATCCGGCCGTTCGGGGCAATATGGAAAATTTCTTTGACGGTCAGCCCTTCGATAATTACCTGGACCGGGCCCCGGACGGAACTCCTCGAAAATATATCAGGGCGGTAGATCCGCAGGGCAACGCCAGCTTTCAGCGGTCCACCGTTCAAGCAGGACCCCCGGCCCTTAGGGCGCCGACAACTGCCCCTGCGCAACCCCCTGGCCCGGCGAGAGGCAAAACCCTTACCGGGGGGCGTGGATATTTTAAAAGCCGAACCTTCGACAGCTATTTGGAGCCGCTCATGGTGGGGCTTGATCCCAAATACGATAACCTCTACGACCTGGTTATTGCCGATGCTTCCGAAAAATCTCATTACATCGCAGGCATGAGGTACTGGAACGCTCTCAAGAAAACCGGAGACGTCAAGTTCTTCAGGTACGGCCAACAGCCGGCCGACTGGGAAAAAATTCAAGACCCCATGGGCCGCGTGGTAACGGCAATCCCCGGAACGGATGGCCCGAAGGCTATCATTCAGGAGGCATATGCGCCGAAGAAGGTGTCCACGGTTCTTAACAATTTCCTCTCCGCAGGGCTGAGGGGAAACCCCTGGTATGACTTTTACAGGGCGGTAGGGGACCCGGTTCGCAAGATGGGAGTGTCGTTTTCACCGTTCCATGCCAAAGTGACTTTCAATAACGATGTGGCAATAGGCATCGGAGAAAGCGGGGTTAAGGCGGTTGGGTCCCTTTTTACCGGGGATGGCAAGACCGCAATGTCCGAGGCCGGAAAGCTTGCGAAATCCCTGAGCGGATTTCAAACCGTACAGAATATGAGAACAGCAAAAAAGGCCACGGAAGAATTTTATAAGCCGGGAACCCATCCGGAATACAGGGCGCTCGTATCCGACTATATTAACGCAGGGGGGCGGCTTCCCGATCCGAAAACCATGAACGGCCTTGTCTCGGCTGTGAGTTCGGCATTCAAAGAAACCGGCAAGGACCTGGGCGATGCCCATATCTTTAAGGCTATAAGCGATGCCGCCGATGCTACCAGCGCGCCGATTATGCAATTCATGGTCCCCTATGCCAAGTTGATGCACTTTGCATTGAAGCGCGAGGCTGCGACCTCAGATTTTCAAAAACAAGTAGCGGGCCTCCCCCCCGGAACGCAGGTCAGCCCTTCGACTAGGCAACTCGAATGGCTGAAGATGACTCAGGATATCGTGAAATTCGGCGACTCGATGTATGGACAGCTCGCCTATGACAATCTCAATCTCAAGAACTCGGTTAAAGACGCGCTGTTTTTCGTCGTTAAATACCCCGGTTGGAATCTGGGGTCCGGCCGATGGATAAAGTCAAACATCACCGGAGCTATTGGAGGGGCAAGGGCTGCGATGGGTGGCAATCCCCCTACGCTTTTTGAAAAACAGTCCCTTAAATACACTGCCGGTCTACTTGCAAAGACGGCCATTTTCAACACGATTCTCTATTATGCACTGCACGGGAAAGGTCCGGAAGACCCCAAGGAGTTGTTCTCCAAAGGTGTGTGGACAGGCGGATATAACTCCGATGGCGGCAAGGAGTATGTCCGGGATGCCGACTATCTTAGAGACATGGTAGGCATGTCAACCGACCCTTGGGGAACTGTCAAATCGAAAATTCCCTACGGGTTTGCCGAAACGATTCAGCTTTTAGATAATAGCGATTATTTCGGGAACCGGATCATGTCCGACCAGGCGCATTGGTATAAATGGCTTTATCAGATTCCCGGCCATTATGTGGGCGGCATCGTTCCCTATTCCATACAGCAAGCCACGCAGGGCACAAGCACAGCCGGGAAATACGGTCAATTCGCGGGGCTCTCCAAAGCCCCACAGCGGCTTTCCCGGACTCCGTTGGAGGCAAAAATAGCGGACTATTATTTGAGACACGCAGAAAGGGGCAGAAGCCCCGAAGATGCGGCCCAAGGCAAATCCATTGCCGATGTGCAAAAAACGGGCGCTGCAGGCAATATGGAAGAATTCGAAAAGGGGATAGATAAGCTCAGGAAGGCGGGCAACATCACCGAAAAGCAGGCCGACAACATGCGCAAAAAAGCGGCAATGGGGGCCAAAAAATACCGCTTCAGCAGATTGCCGGTCGAAGACGCCATCGACGCCTTTGCAGTTGGCAGCACCGAAGAGAAAAAAGCATTGCGTGAAATCCTGGAAGACAAGTGGGACAATGCCAGAGATGAAACAAGAGACCGGCTTGAAAAAGCATATTATGAAGCGGGTGGGACGTGATGAGCATAATCTTATTCTTCCTGGCGAATGCGTTTTTCACTCAGGAGTTGTCCGTGCGGCTACTGGTGACTTTGATCGTTGCCGATGTCTGCGTTTTGGCGCTGAAATTATTAGGGGTTATACGGTGAAAAAATATGGACCTTTTTGTCAGATAGACGGCGGGCTCTTCGCTGAACTTGCAAGGATCATCTCTCCCCGGGTCGAAGAATCCCATTACTATTGCCGATGGGAAGGTGAGTTTCCTTCCTTGTGCAGGCAAATGATCGGGGACTTCCCCGGAGTAAACCGGATTCTCGATTATCACGACATTATTGACGAGATGGCCGACGATGGAACGTGGGTTTTCTCGGACATCCTTTTTGCGGGGCTACAAACGCACCTCGTGCAACTTGGGCACGCCGTTTGGGGAGCGAGGCACGCAGAGGACCTGGAAAATTTTCGAGTGGAATTCCGCGAACTCACCAAGGGGCTTGGCCTGGCCACCCCAGAATACAAGATAGTACCAGGGGCAAAGCTCGAAAGCTATGTGGAGAAAAACCCCGGCGAGTGGATGAAGGTAATGGGGTATCTACGCGGCATGACGGAAACGAAGTTTGCCGAAAGCCTGGACCTTTTTAAGCCCGTGTTGCAAAAATTGCAGCATGACTTCGGCCCTTATTTCAAAACCACCGATTTTATTATGGAAAAGCCGATCCCGAAATCGGTGGAGATTGCCTACGACTGGAACACGATAGATGGGGGACATTCAAAAAAATGTTGTCTCGGGCTGGAGATAAAGAGTTCGGCCTTTTTCCTGAAACTCATTGATTACACCGACCTGCCGCCGCAAATCCAAGACTTCAACGAACGCATGGCCCCTACATGGAAAGACTACCGGATGCGCTCTAATTGTCCCGTTGAATTGCGCGTAACCGAAGACGGGAAATACATCCCGCTCGATCCCTGCCAAAGAGAGGGTTTTCCGAGCTTTCCCTCAAAACATCTCTTGATAAAAAACATGGCCGATATCTATTATGCCGGCGCACGCGGTGAAGTGGTGGAGCCGGAAACGGACGGGGATACGTGCGCGATGGAACTGGTGTTAAGCTCGGAGTGGTGCATGACCGAGTATATGCCAATTTATTTTCCTCCCAAACTGAGGGATAATTTTTTTCCTCGATATGCCGCCGAAGTGGACGGGGTAATCAACATCCTGCCTCAGCCGGTAAACAACGTCTCGAACGCTATTTTTTCAGCGAACAAAACGGTAGGCAGTATCGTTACGACCGGGAAGTCTTACGCCGAATGCAGGAAGAAAATGGACGAGATACGCGATGAGTTCAAGGGGGAGCGGCTAGAGTATGATCTTGCAGCCCTGGATAAACTCGAATCCGAATGGCAAAAGGTTGTAGACTTCGGCGTTAAAATGCCAAAGCTTTAAGGAGGTAAACCTTGAAAATCATTAAGAAAATAGCATTTCTGGTTATGGCGCTGGCCCTGTTCGCAGCGCCCGCCTCGGCCACGGTTACGACCCAGACAACGAAGGCGGTATATAACGGCGCGGGTTCCACCGGACCATTCCCGATGACATTTAATGTCTTCGCCGCAACCGACGTAACCTGCACCGAGTACACGGCGGGGGTCCCGACATACCTGGTCCTAAATGTTGACTATACGATCTCGGGTCTTCCGCCCACGGGGCAGGGAACCGGATCGGTTACGCTCACAAATGCGCTGGCTTCGGGATCCACCCTAGTCATTATGCGTAACATGGCCTATGAGCAAAACCAGGCATGGACCTCCGGGACGATCACCAGCAGCGGTCTTAATAACGGCCTCGACAAACTGGATATGCAGGTCCAGCAATTATACGAGATGCTCTCTCGCTCGTTTATGGCTCCCCCGGATCTGTCCGGACCTTTTACCTGGCGGCCTGCGGCAAACACGGTTCTCGGCTTTGACGCAAACGGAAACCCGATCATGCTCGGCTACTCGGGATTTATCAGCGTTCCGGGTCCACCGAATATACTGGGGGTCGGAACCGTGACCACCGGGGCGGCGGGGTCGAAGGCGGCGGCTTCTATAACCGGGACCTCTCCGGCTCAAACGCTCAACCTGGCCATACCGCAGGGCATACAAGGGATACAGGGACCGCAGGGGGCAAGCGGGTCGAGTGGCACTATCGGGCTGGGCGGGCTTATTGGGCTTGCTGTTGCAAATAACGCATCGACGCCCACTACCAAAATAGACTTCGCCGCGCTCAATTTGTCACTGACCGATGGGAGCGGAGATTTTGTCTCTCTTTATAATACGGGGACGATTACCATAAACTGCGGGGCCACGGGGGTAGACGGCCTGGATGCGGGAAGCTTGGGGGCTTCAACCTGGTATTATCTTTATGTAATCTATAACGGAACAACCACGTCCGGGGTTGCATCAACTGCGTCCACCTGGTCAGGAGTTACAAAAACCGGAATATCCGGGTATACCTATTACCGGATGATCGGTGTGGCCCTAACGGATTCGAGTTCTAACTTCCTGACGTTCACCCAGCAGCAGAACCGCTTTAAATATGACTCATATCGGCAGGTGTCAACCGGGACCACCGCCCAGAATTGGACTACGCAGAATTGCGCCGGATCCATCCCCCCTGTTTCCACGAGGGGGGGTTTTCAGTTGTCCATGCAGGCTACCACCTCGACCGCTCCGGTTGGTTCGCTTCGCAAAAACGGCTCTACGTCTACAACCGGTCAGTATATGGGTTTTTGTTCGGGGAATGCTTCGTTCGCGGGTTCGAGCACCGTAAACGATTGTATAGACACTGACGTTTCCCAAGTTGTTCAACTTAATATTTCGGCGGCAACCACCGCATGGACTCTGCGGGTTACCGGGTTCGAACTAAACCTGTAAGGAGGGGTTAGAATGGATATCAACGTACTTGTCTCGGGAAGTCTGATTCTCGCTATCGGCCCATCCGGTTTCTCGGCTGCGTCCGGCCAGGCCGTCGCTAACCTCGGGGCGATTGCCATCCCCAACGATCCGAACCTGGTCCTTGATTACCAGTACAACCCAGCCGCGAACACGATATCGCTTCGGACCGTGCCGCTCACTCAGCAGCAATACCAGGACGCGGTATTTTATTCCTCGGCCACGCTTTCGGCGGCGCAAGGCTATGCGTGCGCGGAGCTATTAACGAACATGAACACGTTTATCGCAGTCGAGCCGAACGGAACGCCGCGATATGACCAGGATTTCATGTTTTTGGCGCTAAATTTCGAAATTCAAAAGGGGATGACCACCGCGCCGATCCCCGCGTTTCAGGCATGGAAAACGGCGCTTCAGTCAGCTTATCAGGCGCAGGTGATGGCGATAATGGAATGTGCTACTGTCGCTGCGGTTCAGGCTATTGATACGTCCGTAAACTATTTTGAGACGCGCTACGGGGTATCGGGTACGGTTTCGGCTGATCCCAATATTACTGTGGCTCAGTTGGCGTGAATGGGCCTACTTCGTTTCCCCATTGATCCCAAAATTGTCGTTTCCCTCTGGCAAATAATTCTAAGTAGGGGCCGGGGCTACATGCCTCGATGATCTTATAAAGTTCATCGGGCTTTCTGGAGTGTTCTTGTTTTTGAGATCTAATAATATTTACTTGTCGTCTTCCGGGTGCAAGAGTTCTTAACTTCCCCCTTATCCCCATAAGAATCATTTCAGTTGTATTACGGAAATAAAAACCTACGCCGCGTCCGTCTGGGCCTCCGTCTTTACGAACCTTATGCCAAATAATATTCGTTTTATATTCAAATCCCCACGCTTGCATTACTTCTAAACCTTCTTTAAGAAGAGCGTTTGGAGCCCACAAATATAAATGGCTTTGTTCTGCAACGGACAGAGATACAGGTATTTCCTTAATCTCTTTCATGGTAAGGGTAGTATATCTTGATAACCGCTTATGTTCAGGTGCCATTTTCCCAGTGCGATTAGCAAAGCGCCATGGTGGATCTGCTAGGATAGTTGAATATTTCTTTCCATTGACATTCGCTAGAAAATCTTGTGCTGGCGTTAATTTAATAGACATAATCTAACAGTCTTGCTTCCAGTTTTTCGATTCTTCCTCTGAAATTCTGAGCCATTGCGGCTAGTTCGCTTTCCTTTGCCATCCGCAATCCGCATTCTCCAAGGGCTGCAGCCCTTAATTGCTCATTTTCAGCCACTAACCGTTTATTCTCTGATGTCCGATCCTTCAATTCGACCATAACGAGTTCAAAATTGGATCTCATCGCGATTTCCGCTTTGGCTACAGCAAGTTCGGCTTCTGCTTTCTCGGCTCGCGCATGTAGAGCAGCAATCTTGGCCTTGTAATACTGGTAGCAGAGAGCAATTATTTCCTGGGCTGTGCCTCTACCACTCACAAGCCCTGGTATCCCTTTGAAAGTCTGGAGTATATCCGCCACTTTTTCGATCAATTTGTTTTTCTCGTCCATATTTTTTTCTCCCTATTCTCCGGCCACATAAACCGGTATTCCAGTCTGTGCGGCGATTTCTCGTTTAAAATTTTCGGCGTCGCTGTTGCCTCTGGATAAATGCAAAAGCCATATCTCGCGGACCCGGCTCAGATCGTTTTTGCTCAGGAAAATTTTCAGATTCTCAAGGCTGAAATGCGACCGAAGGAGCCGCTTCCTCTGCTCGGGCGGAAGGTCCGGGGCTAGGGTGGGGATGCTGTAGTTGCACTCGATTGCTATAATGTTAAGGCCGGTAAACCTGAATTTGCTATAATACGTGTCTGTAATGTAGACGGACTTCTCGCCCCCGCCAGCGAACAGAAACCCGCAATTCGGGACGTCATGTTCCAGGCTGAATGCCTTGACCGCGATGGTCCCTATTGAAAACGTCTCAAACAGTTTAATGTCGTGATACCTATGCCCCGAAAGTCGCAAAGCCTTCCTGGTTTCCGGAAGCAGGTAGACATTGAGCCCAGCGCCTGCCGCGCCAGGAACACCCTTGGAATGGTCAAGGTGCGCATGACAGCACAATACGGCGCTGATGCCCGATGTTTTAAAATCAAAGGCTTTTTGGACCTGCTTCCAAGGCAATCCGCAATCCACTATGATGGTTGTTTCTCCATCGGTGATGGAATGCAGATTGCCGGATGATGAGCTTGCGTAGGACCTGAATGTTAACATCTTCTTAAAAACCCGGCTCATCAGGGAACTGCCCCTCTGGCGGACCATCCGCTTGGCGTTGCGCCTCGACAGCCTCGGGCTTCGGGGCATCCTTTACTTCGTCGGGCTCGATGTCGATCACTTCTTTGTTCGCATTCTGCTCGATTTCGGCGGCCACGTCCTCTTCATCCACTTCGGCCAGCGTCCGAGCAATCGTTTTATTCATGATCGTGGCATCGTCCGAGCTGCTTATCAGGATCTTACAGGTTCGGTTCAGGACCGTTTTTTTTGCCATCTGCCCGGTAAATTTTTCATGGACCGATCCGGCCTTTAGTGTTCCGTCATTGTTGACCGGATATTGCCTGCTCTGCTTCCAGGACTGCATCAGTTCGGCCATGGTCATGATGCTGCTGGCCAACACGTTCCACTCGCTGTCATAGACGAGACAGTAAGCGGCCTTGATTTTATTATCGTCGATGTTCTCAAGAGCCTGTTCATGGTTTGTTATGATCTTTCGGCCACGGTCGAGCTTGTATGAGAGCTTGTCTCCATGGTAAACGATCTCGGAAACCACCTCGGCCACGCGAGGATCAACGCGCTTTAGTACCGCGATGGTACCAAAATACGAGCGCTGCAAAGTGAGTTTGCCGCCGTATGCGATGAAATAGCACTGATCCTTTGCGGGATTGAGCCCCTGGATGGTCATTTTGAGCAGGGCATACCCAATGGATTCATTGGTGCAGGTCGAAAGTACCGGGTTTTTGTCTTTGTCCTGTACGTCCTGCAAAATAAGCCACGCGGCATTAAGTGCGTTGCCTACGCTGTAATTGGGCGGAATGTCGAGTTCTCCGCGCTTTTGCATGGAGACCACCTTTCGCATCACGGCGCCGATATGCTCTTCTCTTAGGGCCACTTGGGTGTTTTTCCCGTTCATAAATTATTCCTCCGTTTCGATTTTGAGTTGGTTGTCGAACGTAACATAGAGCTTGATTTGCTGGTTTTTGGATGCCAGCACATCATTTACGGCTTCGCAGTTGTCAAGAAACATTGGAGCGCAGACGCCGTAATGATCGGATAGGGTGTTGGCGATGTCGATCCCGGCGTTGATCCTCATCGCATTGTTGAGAGAATTATACGGGATTCCGCCAACCGCGATTTCGCATCCGTCTTCAATCGTTCCGTTGATGTTCTGGGAGAACAGTTTAAATCTTGCAATCTGGAACCGAGAATTGATTTTACCCTCAAGCATTTTGACTTTCGTCCGGACAAATTCCTCGGTCAAAAACAGCTCGCCCTCAATTCTTTCTGCTTCCGCTGACAGGGTGCGCTCTTCTTTTTTAAGGTCATCGATGCGGGCGCTTGATTTTTTGTTTTGATCCACCTGGGCGGCGGCGCCCTGGAGGGTTTCGATCTCGGTCTTGGTTGCTGCGATTTGCGCCTTCAGGGCGGCTATTGCGCCTGCGCGGTTTTCGGTGATTTTAGAGATTTCATCCAGGAGCGCGGTTTTTGTATTTTCGAGTATTGTGATTTCCGGGCGTTCCGGATGCACTGCCGGATTCTCAATTCCGTTCTGCAGGGCGTATATCTCCTCCTCAAGTTTTGCAATCTCCGAGTGGAGAGCCGTTCGCTTCGCCTCGTGCGCCGCAATGGCCGCCTCGATTTCGGTGCAAAGGTCCTTCAGCCCTTTCCCCTCGGCGTTTATGCCGGCCAGTTTCTCGGCTCGGTTGATGTTAAACGTTGCCCGGGCATTTTCTATCATGGCCTCGGGCATTGCCTGCCCGCAAGTTGGGCAGATATCCCCTCCCTCGGGGAGTTCGAACACTAGGCCCCGGGCTTCTGCATATTCGGCCCGAAGTTTCGCCATGCCCTCCGTATGCTGCGTGATCGTGGTTTTGCTGCTCATAATATCCGAGAGTAGCCGCCCGGTTTCGGTCCTTAGATTCCCGACTGAAAATTTTAATTTACCCAGGGCGGCCATGTCCGCTTCCTGCCGTTCGTTTCGCGCCCGGGCGCTCTCATTTCCGATCCGAATCAGTTGTGTTTCGATCTCGGCCAACTTCCGTTTTTTCTCAGAAACCGTGCCCCCGGACTCTAGCGTTGCCAGTTGAGTATCAAGGCCGGATTTGTGCGTTTGCAGCTCGACTATTTCCTCCGGGTTCAATTCGGTCGGAACGATACTGCGGGTCTGCTCGGATATTCTAACCGGGATTTGCTGTAATTGTGCGTTTAGCCGGGTTTTCTCTGAGGCCAGTATCTTGCGGTAGTCCTCCAGGCTGTGCTTGCCTAAAATCTCGGGCAGCCGGGCCAGTTTCGGATCGGAAGCGATTACATCCTCATCGGTAATATCTCCGCAAACGTCGAGGATTAAGCGGCGCCGTTTTTGCCAATCGAAGTCCTTGGATTCCGAAAAATAGCGCGGGTTGGTGAGCAGTTTGAATGTGGACTCCGGGGCGATGGCCGCGATTCTGGATTTATAGTCGCTCTCAGATGCCGGCACGCCGTCTATAAAATATACCGTGTTGTGGCCTCCGAATATCGCTTGTGCCTGCCCTCTGGGTTTTGTCCACTTCTCGGATAAGACACGTCGAAAATTGATTGTCTCCGTGCCCGTGTCGATCAGGGCGGATACTTCGTGCTCAAGTCCGTGTTCCGCTTCGCCGTTTTCGGAGATGGGCTTCAAGGAGAATTTGGCGCTGTCCAGGGAGTCCTTCCCGAAAAGCAGCCACGAAAAAGAGTCGGCTACCGTTGTCTTCCCTGTGGCGTTTTTGCCCGAAATTCTCAGGTTGCGGCCGTTGGGGGTGAGGTCCAGGGTTTTAATGCCCTTGAAGTTCTTCAGGTGGAGTTCGAGCAGTTTCATAAATTACCTCCAAAGTACGAAAAATGAACCGATCACCGCCGCTCCATATATCACCAACAGCCAGAATTTCGGAGTGAGGCGGCGCAAAAATCCCCGGTGCCGGATTCGCTGTTTTGCCGTTATAGCGTCTGTGAGCATTTCATCCCCTCGTCAACGAGCATCATGGCGGCGGAAGTGCAATCGTCGAACGGCCCCATCAGCCCGCCATGGTCGTCGCTCATGTAGTAATATTTTCCGGTTACAGTGTCCCGGAACAGTTCCCGGCCGCTGTTGACCGGCTCGAATTTATGCTCTGGTTCAGTTTCCCCTTTCGCATCGATTTCGAAAATAACAGCATCACTACTAAAACGCCGGAATAATTTTGTCACCATCCTTTTCCCTCCTTTTTTCAGGCTCGGTGCCCGTTTTGGGTGTGAGGTAATTCTAAAGGCTTGCGGGGTAACGTGTCAAGATTTATTTGCGATCAAGCAAAGAAAATTCCCTTGACTTTGGCCCAGCGCTCCCCGATACTGTTTGCGAAGGAGCAATTCGATCATGAAATTAAGCGAATATCTGAGAGCAAATAAGCTAAAGGCATATCATCTCGCCATGACGGCAGGGGTCAATCCCTCGGTTGTCAGTAGATACCTGGGCGGTGGGAAAATTTCTCCTGAAGTGGCTGCGAAGATAAGTACGGCCACGGGAGGCAATGTCAGCATTCAGGAATTGCTTTATCCAGGGGGATTGCCCGAGGGGGCGAAGCTGGCGGGGGTGGACCGATGAGCGATTGCCCCAACTGCGGAACGGAACTCGAAAGGGAAGATGCCGACCATCGCAGCGAAAGCTATAAAAGCGCAAAGGTGCGGCCTGGATATATTTTGTATTGTCCGGAATGCCAAAACCCGTAACGCTGGTTTGGGGCGCAAAAGTTCGAGATAGGATCAAAAATGGAAATCAATATAGTATTAAAACATAGCATTAAGAGAGCGTTATGCGGTCTGTTGGATACACTGGAAGAGAAACATTACAGAGCGGGCCTTGCGAATGAAGCCGTTGTGGAATTGTCGATGGATGACGCTCATAGCGGCATTGCGGCGTTAAGGACTGTGCTAGACACGGATGCGTTTAATTATTTTTAGGGTGAAATAGCAAAAGTCCACCGTCGAAGACCTGATCGCCTAAACCTCGCACCGATCTGAGGAAGAAATTGGGGGGTTGACATGATCGCATACACCGAAAGATACCTCTCAGGGGAGGGGCAGGAAGTGCAAGAGCGGCATTTTAAGGGGATGACTGTGACGATCTCGGGGCGCTATAATGCCTGAGCTAATCCCCCGCCCATACCAGGCGCAAGCTATCGCCGCCGTTAAACTTGCTCTCAAGAGCAAAAAAAACGCGCTTCTCGTTGGCCCCTGTGCCAGCGGCAAAACGGCGATGTTTTCGATGATCGTTCAGTGGCTTCGAAAATACGACCGCACCTGCCTGATACTTCTGGACCGGGAGGTTCTGGCGGCGCAAACTGCGTTGCGGCTTCGTGAATATCTGGGGGAAATTCCAGGCATTGCGTGCGCCTCGCTTAAATCGAAAAACCTGCGGGAGCCGATCACCGTGGCCAGCCGCCAAACGATGGCCCCGATGCTAAAAAACGGACACAAGGGCGTATCGTATAATATCGTTATAATTGACGAATGCCATCTTGCCAGCAGCAAGCGCGGGCAATACATCGATATCATAAACCGTCTGCGGGAGAATTACCCTGAAACGCGGATACTGGGATGCACGGCCACGCCGTATCGACCGGCCGGGGGGCCGATCTATGGCCAAAAAAATTCATTGTTCGATTGTGTTGATTACCGGATCGGGGCGGCCGATCTCTTGGATGCCGGATATATCTGCCCACTCACATGGAAAATCAGGCAGTCGGATCTTTTGGCCGAACTCGACAAGG
>Ga0209517_10008325_pt1 | contig 12187 bp, 6 predicted proteins | sample PeaSoiMetSII2010_FD_187695 | JGI IMG/M metagenome (GOLD analysis project Ga0209517, IMG submission 187695) | Peat soil microbial communities from Weissenstadt, Germany - SII-2010 (SPAdes) (version 2) | ecosystem: Environmental > Terrestrial > Soil > Wetlands > Peat | place: Germany: Weissenstadt...
AAAGCCGTTAAAAGGCATTCGTATTGCGTTTGTCGATATGAAGCTGGGAGTTGAAGGTACGGCTAAAGAAGTTGTTGGCAAGACTGTGAAGGTGTTGAAAGCTGTTCTTTCTCAAAACACGCTGCCGCTGGTTTTCGTGGCGTGGACCCAGCATCCGGAATATGTGAACGCTTTCACGCAAGCTCTACGAGATGATTTGCCTTTCGTCCAACCACTGATTGTCCACCGGATGCAAAAGCCGATTCGCGCGGATGGAACGATTAAGATGCTCGCCACATTCGCAGGCTTGAAACGCATACTTACTCAGCACTGGCCGCTGAGCTTGATCTGGGACCTGGAACAAATGGCGCACGAAGCCGCAACAGAAACCACTCAAAGTTTATCCGAAGTCGTTTCAAAGGACGCAGAGGCCTCTGTTGGTGCGGACGAAACGGCAAAAGCTGGCGCTTGGTTTCGTGTGCTTCAAAAAATTCTTCGTAAGCTTATTCTTGCCGGCGCTGGGAAAAATGATGAACGCCATGCGTCACAGCAAGGGCTGCTCGAAACTTTTAGCGCCATGCAGTTTGAAAGATTCCAGGATGTTGCTCGGCCTGCTCTGGCGATTGACATATCCAGGCTCTGTGAACTGGCCAAACCAAAACTTTCTATTGAACAGATGGCTGCTCTCAACAGCATGCTTCTCTTATTGCCGGTCCATCCAGCCGATGCTTCCGTCAAACCTGGCAATATTTACCTGCCAAAGCCCCGTTTCAAACTAAAGTGTCCGATAACGCGCTGCGGCATCAAAGCATCTGAACTGGCTTCCCCGATCCCGTTGAAATTTACAAAGGATGCCGAGTGGAAAAAACTAGATGATGAATTGCAGAAGGCTAGGCGGAAAAACCAAACTCGACAAGTCACCAAACTTGAAAAAGCCATCACGAAAAGAAAACAGGCAATCTTGCGACTGTGCATTCCTGTCTTGCTAGAGTTGACGCCCGCGTGTGATCACGCACAGAGCAAGAGTAGTGGGTCCCGGTTTGTTGCCGGACTATTGTTTCCCGACGAGCATGCTAAAATCCTCGACTGGGGCACGGAGGAGCCTCCGTTTCTGCGCCGACTGGAGCCGCTGCCGATTCCGGGGAAAATAGGAACGTGGCACTTGGTGCTCAATGCCCGTTCTCTCCATAGCATTTCCAATGCGCGTCGCAAGATTCGCAGTGTGCCTGTGACTCGCTTGCGCGAAGGCATTCAAAACGATGTTCGAGCGTGGTTCGCTACACATGCGGCGCGTCCGGGTTATCTGAGCGTCCGCTAATTTAGGAAAACATGAAGCGCATTCCAACATCATGTCGCACCGAGATTCAAATCGGTCTAGTCAAGATGTCGAATAACGAATTGGTTTTGCTCCGCGCCGGTCTGGATGCCGAGATGCGAAAAAGGAACATCGCTTTTTCTGTTGGTGCAGTTGGTGAACAACTGGCAATCGAACATTTTCGCAAAACTCCAAGACTTCCAAAACTTCACCCCGCACAACGCGGAACAAAGAATGTGGATGCCAATTCCCGTGACGGTGAGCGTTACTCAATCAAGACGGTTTGCCACGCGAAGAAAACGGGAACCATCTATCCCGATTCCAATGACCGCGACAAGCAACTGTTCGAGCATGTGATTATCGTGAAACTTGCTGAAGACTGGTCGCTTGAATCCATCCATCAACTCGCCTGGAATGATTTCATAAAAGTTCGTTCATGGGACAAGCGGATGAATGCCTGGTATGTCGCTATTTCCAGACGCACGCTCAGAGCCGCCCAATTGATCTGCCAGTCTCCCGGCAAGCACTCCGGTAAGGCGACGGCAGCCTCAAATTGACCAATCCAATGGGACACGGAAATGGAGGAAATAATCAAACAGCTATGCGAAAGGTTTCCTCTCCTTGCCCGATTAACCGTCACGCAGGCCGGAAATAATTCCAACCCGGAGGCGTTGCCGCCATTCATCGGATTTTTACTGGCGGTCATGGATGCTCCCCCTGACAAGCCGCTCTGTTTTGTTCTGCCACGGCGCGGCGATGTGGCACGATTAACTACCGTGCTCCACGCCTTGCATCGTTTCATAAAAAAGCAGAAACAACTCACCTACACCTACGGAGAGGCAAATTTTAACAAGGATGACAATGTTCGAGTCCACCCAGGCAAACAAGTCTTCCGTTATGACGGCTTTGACGAAAATTCGTCTGACTTCATCTGGCTAAAGACGGTAGATGGGACTGGCCGATGGCAATTTCGAGCCGCTGAAATCATTCCGCGACTTGAGAAGACAACTCGGAAGACCCCCATTGGCCGACTTAGTTCGCCGATGGATTCGCCGCCCCCAGCACCGCTTGACGTTTTGTTGGAAACTTCAACTTTTGGGAATCTCAGTCTGGTCCAAAATGAAGTGGTGCTCTTGGATTCTCAAAATGGTTTCGCCGATTTCGCCGGTACCGTTGCATTTCAACGGGCGTCGCTAATGCCCGACATGCCTCCGCTCAAGGCTTTGTTGCCATTCGGAGAGCTATCGCCACCGTTTTCATCCAAGCAATCATGGCTGAAGAAATGGGATGACCGAAATCCCGCCGGAGAGCCGCTGGTTGCAATAACACATTCCGCAGAATTGTTGGCGAACTACTGCATTGACGCTCCTGCCAAATCGAAACTCGTCGTGATCAACGGTCTTTCCCGGCTAAAGCATCGTCAGTCTTACGATGACGCCGCCGAGAGCCAGAGGCTGGTCTTATTTGCCAGCCGCGATGAGGAGGAAATGATAAAGACCTTGGGACAAGCACCAATCCCCTGCAAATTCTGGTGGCTGTCCGCTGACGAAATAAACGCCGGCGGTGGGTTGGCTGGTGCAAATGGTTCATCTGGTCTGGTAAACAAGGTTGTGCGGTGGGCGAACAACCACGAACGCATGGATATAGAATCTGTGCCGTGTGAGAATCAGGAGTTGGAGACGGTCTGCATCCGGCTGGAGGAATTACGCAGCCAATTGAGCGATGACGAGAACGATCCTTTGACGAGGCTGACTTCTCTGGCGTGGCGTATGTTGAACGACGCATCCGCCATCGTTCGGCCTCTTAACGCTCTCGAACAAAATAGATTTGCGACTCAGGTTGGCAGTCTGCGCGCTGAACTTAAAAACAATGTCTGGCTGAAGCCCGAGAGTGCAAAAGCTCTCAACGACATTGCCAATGCAATTGAAGCGAGTCCTTTGGCCGATGGAAAACCTGGACTCAGCAAAGGAGCAGCACTTTATCGGGTTGTAAGAGAATCGCAGACGGCACGATTGAAGTGCGCCCTGCTCGCTCGCAACGAGAACCAGATTGAGGAACTCAAACTTTGGATGCGTCAGCGCAGCATCTCCCTGGAGACATATTCGCCCTGCACACTGCCGGAGGACAGTTCCTTTGACCGTTTGATCTGCGCATCGTGGCCCGGTTGGTATTCGCTAAAACAGATCACTGATTTACTCGTTTCCCCACGCATCACCGTCCTCGCATATCCGTTTGAAGGCCGTTGGTTAAGTCAGTGTAAACGCCGTCTGCGGTTGCGCCCGGACGCCCCCACGGTTGCGGCAGTCGAAAAAGCGGGATTGGTTGCCACCGACAAGAAAACTCCTGCAATATGGTTGGAAGAAAATATAACGGAAGCGTCACCGCCTTCAGCGGTCTCGACAGACACAGGAATCTGGCATTTTGAGCAACGGCTTCGCGCGGCCCGGAAGGGGATCGCGGCTTTGCCTGCGGTCGCAACCGATACTGTTCCGGCACGCTATGTGAGTTTTGTTGGCGACTGTTATGCCTTCCTGACCGAATCCCACAAGTTGCCCGTTGCCACGGCTTTGGTTTCCGGGATTGTTCGCCCAAATCAAAAGCTCCCTGAGCGAACCGTTCTCGAAATCAAAGCTGGAGACTTTATTGTTTTTCCGGAATCAGGTGAACGTGAATTTGTTCAAATGGTGGCTGACAAGGGCATCGGCACAACCGCCCCACAACTCAGGAAACTTGCGCGCAGGTGGAAGGATGCACTCCAAAAGAGCGGCCTGACGCCTGAGCAATTTCACCAACAAGCCAAGGGCTTCAATCGTCCCCGACATCCCGCCACCATTCGTTACTGGTTTGCCGACAGCTCGCAAATCGGCCCTCGTGAAAAGGACGACTTGGTTTTGATTGCCCTCGTCACTGGGGATAAGACGCTTGAGGCGGAAATTGATGACGTTAGGTTAGCAATCGAACGCCTGTGGAGCGCTCATCTCAGTGCGGGGATGCGCCTGCGCGACGCGCTCTTGCAACGATTGCCACAAGTCATGGGTCAAGTGGAAGAAAACGGAACGAAGGTGGACCTCGACGAACTTGGCTCTGCCTGGATTGTTCAGGTTGATGCCATTGCATCCAATGATGAACTGCGAGGTCGAAGTGAAATAAATCGGCTGCTCCGGGAGCGTCCAACATCCAACTCAATTCTGTTCGTTTAACATGGCAAAAATGCTGCCTGCACAATTCGACGCTTCGACTGCCAGCGCAGCCGAGCGCAAATTGTTTGATTTGTTGAAAAACGATCTCGATACAAAAGACTGGATCGTGTTGCACTCGCTGGGACTATCCCGCCGGGGGAAGAAGCCATACGGAGAAATTGATTTTGTCGTGTTGATTCCTGCCGAAGGAATTTTCTGTCTGGAAGTCAAAGGTGGACGGATTGCGTGTCAAAACGGCGAGTGGGCGACGACCAATCGTTTCGGCCAGACGGAAAAACTTAATCGCAGCCCGTTTCTTCAAGCGCGCGAAGGAATGTTCGCGCTTCGTGATGCCGTTCTGAATCGCGCCCCAGCCGGTTTCCCGACAGGGCTTGTCTTTGGTTATGCAGTGGTGATGCCTGACGTGTCTTTTTCCGCTCAATCACCCGAATGGGAATCGTGGCAGGTGATTGACCATGACGTTTTGAAGAAATCCATTTCCGGTGCGCTTCGCCGCGTTGCTGGCGAACAACGCAAGCTCCACCCCAAAGCCCCGGCCACAGAACCAAACGCTGCTACATTTCGCGTCCTGCAACAACTATTGAGGCCGGATTTTGAAGTTGTTGTAACACGCGGCACGCAAATCGAAGAAACCGAACTGCAATTGCTTCATCTCACAGAAGAGCAATTCGTCATACTGGATACGCTTGCAGATAATGAACGCTGCCTCGTTGAAGGAGCGGCAGGCACAGGCAAAACGATGCTGGCATTGGAATACGCCCGCCGTTCCGCCACCGCAGGGCGGCGCACGCTCCTGATTTGTTTTAATCGCCTGCTCGGTGATTGGCTTGATCGCCAGGCCGCTGAATCCGGGCACGCGCAAAATCTTACTGCCGGACGCTACTTTAAACTGCTGCGCGATGTCATCGCGCATTCTTCCCTTGCGACTGAATTTCTCGAACAGGAGCAGCGGGGACAAACAGCGGAACTTTATGAAAATACTTACACGGATTGCGGGAAACTGGCTGTTGAAGAACAAAACAAGCCTTACGACGTGATTGTGATGGACGAGGCGCAGGATTTATTACGCCCCGGAGTGCTTGAAGTTTTGGATTCGTGGATCAAGGGCGGATTGGCCGCCGGATGCTGGGTAATTTTCGGCGATTTTCAGCGTCAGGCAATTTTCAGTTCAACAACTGGTGACGAACTCAAAGGGTTGGTCAAAAAATCCGCACCCGAATCCGCCAGAGGGCGGCTTGTCTTGAATTGCCGTAACACGAAAAATATCGGCGAGGAAACGGCGTTGCTGTCCGGGTTCACATCGCCGCCCTATCGCATGGGTCAAATCGCGGGTTTGCCAGTTGACTATCGCTATTACCAAACGGCAGAAAGTCAGAAGGCGGCTTTGGCCGAAGTTCTGAAACGGTTGCTCGCTGATGGAATCAAAGCATCGGACATTGTGGTGATCTCGCCCTTGAAACTTTCAAACTCTGGTGTGGCGGGTGTTAACGGCGGCGATTATTTTCGTGTCATCGAAATCGGCGAATTACCCGCCAAATCAAGAATTCCGGTGATTCGCTTCGCCACAGCGCAGGCTTTCAAAGGAATGGAAAGCTCTGTCGTTGTTTTGTGTGACGTTGAGAAGATTGGCGATGCAGAGCCACAATCGCTCCTTTATGTGGCGATGTCCCGCGCACGGTCGCAACTCACAGTGCTTGTGCATGAACAGGCCAAACCGTCCATCAGTGAATGCGTGCGCCGCAAATTACAGGAAGGCTGGAATAAAAATCCATGAGCAATACCGCCCAGGTGCGTTCCGATATTGTCAGCTTTCTCCGACGCGAGCTGATCGGGCCAGACCCGCGCCCCGAACATGCACACTTAAACGCGGGCGAAGAGATTTTGCGGCCACAAGATCCGCCACGACTTCGATTCAGCGCAGGCGTCTTGTTCCCCGGCACTGCGCGTGTCGAATTGCAGGATAACGCCAGCCCTGACGAGGTCGAATCAGCCACGAGCGGTCCACCTGAAGGCCCGGAAGATGAAGAATCTAAGGACGCGTCATCAAGTGGGGTTTCGGCTGATGCCGACAGCACAACCGAACACGAAGTAAATCGAGCCAACGAGTTTCTGCCAAGTGCAATGGGCTTGACCGCTTTGGTGCGCCTGCCGAGGCGGTTAAAAGTGACCGCGCGTGCCGGACGTTATGAGCGAAAGGCGCAACCGGAGCTTGGGAAACAGGACAAGGAGGGAAAGTGGCAGCCTCATCACTGGCGGAAACCGGTCGTCCCCGAAGCTGTGGAGATTGAATGCTCCATCTTGAATCCCACAAAACCGCTGACGAGAGAATTTCCATTGGCGATTGATAGTCCTGATTTGAAGCTCTCACTCCACATTTACAGCCGACCTTACGCACATGCCGAGGATGCGGCGAGGGATCGCATCGTCACATTTACCCTTATCAACCGGACACAAATGTCCGGCAATAGTCCCAAAGACAGCGAATGTTTCTTTCAGTGCGAATTTACCGTCGAAGATGCGGACGGCGGTTCATGTTTTCTCGAATATCCCGAGCGGGAAGGATTGGAAGACGACCAAGAAGACCAGTCGCTTCGACTGCTTTACCGGCATCGCAAAACGTTTGCCGTCGGACATGGTTGCGCGGCGCAGTGGCCGGAGATTGAAGCGTCAACAGTCAACCAAATCAAAACCGACGCACTGCCTACCTACGAAATCAAACCCATCCTGCCGCGCGAGATTACTGGCCTTGAACTTTCAATGCGCCAGCTTTCGGACAAAGACAATCCATCTGTCGCTCAAATCTGCACAGGGCTTGCCGACGAATACAAAAAATGGATCGAGCAACAAAATGCCATTGTGCAGGCGGCAGATTTTCCGGCGGAGTATCGGCCAGCCGCCTTCAAACACCTTGAGGTTTGCCGCCAATGTCACCAGCGGATCGTTGATGGCATCGAGTTGTTGAAAACGGACACGGACACACGGCTGGCTTTTGCCTGGATGAACAAAGCCATGTTGGAGCAGCAGCTTCACTACGACCTTGCGGCAAATCAACGACGCACATGGGTTGCAAATGCGGGCGTTCTTTCGTTGGAGAAATCATACGCTCCTCCAAACGCTGAAAACCCACCAAAGGGGAAAGGTCTGTGGCGGCCATTCCAACTTGCATTCATTTTGATGAACCTTCGCTCCATCGCGCAGCGCGAGAGTTCAGAGCGCGACACCGTTGACCTGATTTGGTTTCCGACCGGCGGCGGTAAAACCGAGGCGTATCTTGGTCTGACAGCATTTACGATTTTCCGCCGCCGGTTGCTCAATGTTCACGATTCAGGAACAACTGTGCTGATGCGCTACACATTGCGGCTGTTGACAACTCAACAGTTTCAACGTGCCGCTTCACTCATCTGCGCCTGTGAATTGATCCGACGAAACAACGAAGCGCGTCTTGGTTCGACGCGTATTTCCATTGGCCTCTGGGTGGGACAAAGCGTAACTCCGAACAAGAACACTGAAGCGGTGTCGGCGCTGAATACTCTGCTGAAAAACGGAAAGCCAAACCCGTTTGTCATTCTGACATGCCCGTGGTGCGGAGTTGAAATGGGGGCGGTCGAGGTTGGCAATTCGTATCGTGGCAAAGGCTACCGCAAAGATGGAAACCAAGTGGTATTCCGGTGCGAAGACCCGCAATGCGATTTCCGCGATTCCCACGGTCTGCCGTTGCTGGTTGTGGATGAAGCGATTTACGAAGAACGCCCAACACTCCTCATCGGCACTGTGGATAAATTTGCCATGCTGCCGTGGAATCCCGACGCGCGTAGGTTGTTTGGCCTCGACAACTTAATGCCCGTCTCTCCCCCCGACCTTATCATCCAGGACGAACTTCATCTGATTTCGGGTGCGCTCGGTTCAATGGTTGGGATGTATGAGGGCGCAATTGATGCGCTTTGTCGTCACGAACATAACGGCAAGCGGTTGCCTGCCAAAATTGTTGCATCCACTGCGACGATTTGCCGCGCTCCGCAACAAGTTCACTCACTTTACGCTCGGGACGTGTTTCTGTTTCCGCCGCAAGGATTGCGGGCGGGTGATTCATTCTTTGCCGAGGAAGTCAAAGACCGCGAGGGCAGACTTTATGTGGGCGTTTTTGGTTCGGCTCTTTCGTCTCATGTGACGGCACAAGTCCGCGTGATGTCAGCTTTGCTTCAAGCTGTCAAATGTGTTCCCGCGCCGTCGCCCGATGCGCTCAATCCTTATTGGACGCTCATGGCTTACTTCAACAGTCTGCGCGAACTCGGTCACGCGGCAACACTCATCCGCGCCGACATCCGCGAACATCTCAACGCCGTTTGGGACAGACTGAACATTCGCAAACCGACCAAAGAATCGAACAACCCGGATTTGCGGCGATTCATCAATCGGGATTTGGAACTAACGAGCCGTATTCAAAGCAGCGAAATCACGAACGTGCTGCAACAACTTTTCAATCCGTATCCAGGAACGGACGAGCGACGCCCCGTTGATGTCTGTCTTGCCACGAACATGATTCAAGTCGGTCTTGATGTGCCGCGCCTCGGTTTGATGACAGTAGTGGGTCAGCCGAAAACCACGTCGGAATATATTCAGGCCACGAGCCGTGTCGGTCGTGACGCGAAAGGACCGGGTTTGGTTGTTACGGTATTCAATCCCGGCAAGCCGCGTGATCGTTCACACTTTGAACACTTCCGTTCATATCACCAAAGCATCTATCGTTGGGTCGAGCCGACAAGCGTTACGCCGTTCGCCGTGCCGGTGCGCGAGCGCGCGTTACATGCACAACTCGTCACGCTGGCGCGTTATTGGGGTGACAAGGCGATGCGCGAAAATCCCAATCCACCTCCGAACGATCCGCTTTTCAAACGGATTCGAGACATTCTTATCCAGCGCATTCAGGAGGTGGATTCAGGTGAAAGCGCCGCCGCTGATTTAATGCTCACAGAATTGATTGAACGCTGGCGGCGGATTCAACCGCCAATTTACGGACACTTTGGTTCGCCACCACAAGAGACGCCCTTGATGTATCCGAGCGGCACAGAACCACGCGCCATTTGGGCGAACCGTTCCAAGGCCACACCGTCCTCAATGCGAAACGTAGATTCGGGTTGTGATGCCGAGGTCATATCCCAATTTCAACAACCCTGAATCATGCCCGCCTTCAAACCCATCCGCCGCAGCCAGCTAATCTCTCCGTTCGGCATCGGAGCGATGGTGGATTTTCCGAAAGATGAATCACTCATGCCTGCTGGTCTGGATGCCTGGCCGCGTGCGAAGGAAGAATGCCCGCCCGAATCGGGCTGGCTGATCCGCGAAGAACGACTTGAGGCACGTTTGAGCAGGCCGGGACAGCCCATCACTCACTTTCGGATGCCGCCCGATCACCGCGAACCGGACGGCGGCGCGCAATTTGCGAATCAAAACGTGCCGTTCGTGCGCTTCCCACGCTGGCAGTATTGTCATCATTGCGGCGGAATGGAACTGCTCTCGCCGTTTTCGTCCACACGCCAGCGATGCAGTGGCCGACCATACGAGCAACAAAGTTGTGCAAACCGAGCACCGAACCGCCGCCCCTTTCTGATTCCGGTCCGCTTCCTTGCCGTGTGCGATTTGGGACACGTTCAGGATTTTCCATTCATGGAATGGGTGCATCGGGACACGCCAGCCAGCGCGGATTGCAGACTTCGCCTCCGAGCGGGTCGCTCATCGGCAGGATTGTCAGGCATCACCATCGAATGTTCCTGCAAACAGAAACGTAGTCTAGGCGACGTGTTTCGATTTGATGAAAAAACAGGTGGGCCGCTTTCGACGCAAATCAACTCGCTATGTAAGGGACTGCGCCCCTGGCTGGGCGACATGGATGCGGGCAGCACGCCGTGCGGCCACCACCTTCGCGTTCTTCAACGCGGAGCGAGCAACGTCTATTTTTCGCACATCGTCAGTTCGATTTATCTACCACTTTGGGCGGAGGAAATCAGCGGGGATATAACTGCCGTGCTGGAACAGCCGCATTTCTGGGCGCTTTTTCAACAAAGAACTGTGGGCGGGAAAATTGATCCGATTGTCTGTCAGACAGTGGCGAGTATTACGGGCGTGGATTCCGCCAAACTGGCAATTGCCGCTGAACGCAAACTCCAAGGCGGTGTAGCTGCACGCGCTTCCGGCGCGAGCGGCGACGAGGAAGATTTCCGCCGTTCGGAATATCAGGCCATCTGCGATGGGAAGGTTGGTCCTCAAAGTGAACTTTACGTTGAATGTGCGAAACTCACGGACTACGAGCCGGAAGTCACAAAATTCTTCTCACGCATCCGGCTTGTCCATAAACTCCGTGAAACCCGTGCTCTGGCTGGATTCACCAGAATTCTACCACCCGACGGCAATCTGGCCAGCGACCGTCTCCAAGGACTCAAGCTCGACCAGCAAATTGATTGGCTGCCGGCCATCAAAGTTTATGGCGAGGGAATCTTTCTGGAGGTCAATCCAGATGAAATCACAAAATGGGCAACGACCGTGCCGGGTTTGCGCCCGGAATTTATCCGACTCGTTGCCCATTACAACGCGGCGCGCACGGCACGACTTCAACCGAATCGCAACATCACCGCAAAGTTCATGCTGCTTCACACGCTGGCTCATGTGCTCATCAATCAGTTGAGTTTTGATTGTGGCTATGGAAGTGCGTCGCTTCGCGAACGTCTATATTGCGACTTCAGCGATCCTTCGCGGCCAATGCACGGATTTTTGATCTACACCGCGTCCGGTGATTCCGAAGGCACAATGGGCGGGCTGGTGCGACAGGGAAAACCAGGACGACTTGAAACCACACTCCGCCGGGCGCTTAAACACGCCGCATGGTGTTCTTCCGATCCCGTGTGCATCGAGAGCAAAGGTCAAGGTTCTGACAACTCCAATCTCGCCGCCTGTCATGGTTGTTGCCTATTGCCTGAAACGTCATGTGAAGAAGGCAACCGCCTGCTCGACCGTGCTTTATTGATCGGCACTCCAGAACATCCAAAGCTTGGATTTTTCAATAAACTGCTTTAGGACGATGGCCGACGTTTTCACCAAGGCAGAACGCTCCGCAGTTATGTCCCGTATTCGCGGGCGAGGCAACAAGGCGACTGAACTCGCCTTGATGAAACTGTTTCGCCGGCACGGCATCTCTGGCTGGCGACGACAGCAACCTGTTTTTGGGAAACCGGATTTTATTTTCAGGCGGGAGCGTCTGGCTTTGTTTGTGGACGGCTGTTTCTGGCACGGTTGTCCCCGATGCTACCGCCGCCCGAAGTCAAACCGTAAATTTTGGGACGCCAAAATCGCCCGGAATCGCGAGCGTGACCGTAAGGTGTCTCGTGAACTTCGCCGTCTCGGCTGGCGCGTCATCCGTATTTGGGAACACGACCTTGCCGAAAAATCCGATCCGTTTGCTCAGAAGTTTTGGGCGGCTTTGGAAGTATCCCGGTCTGCCTCTGTGTGACTGCCATTACTCGGTTGCATGGGCCAGTTTCTGCCGCCTTGCCGTCTCATCCGGCGTGTGAATCGTCATGCGGTCGTAAAGTCCTGCCCATTGTGCGTCGCTTGCATACAGCTCTTCGTCCTCCAGTTCTCCGGCCTCCGCCCGCCGCCAAGCTTCCGCCGCGAAGCCTTTGAGCGCACGCGGCCAGCCGCT
>Ga0209517_10008326_pt1 | contig 12187 bp, 14 predicted proteins | sample PeaSoiMetSII2010_FD_187695 | JGI IMG/M metagenome (GOLD analysis project Ga0209517, IMG submission 187695) | Peat soil microbial communities from Weissenstadt, Germany - SII-2010 (SPAdes) (version 2) | ecosystem: Environmental > Terrestrial > Soil > Wetlands > Peat | place: Germany...
GGGCTCTTTGACTCGTCCATTAAGCGTCCGGTTCCGTCGATGCCGCGCCGCGTCGGCATCGTGACCTCGCCCACAGGCGCCGTGATTCGCGACATTCTGCAGATCCTGGAGCGCCGTTTCCCGGGCCTGCATATGCGGATTTACCCGGCGCTGGTGCAAGGCGAGGGATCGGTGGAACAGGTAGTCGCCGGGATCGAATATTTCAGCGAATCGGAGTGGGCGGACGTGGTGATCGTCGCCAGGGGTGGAGGATCGCTCGAGGATTTGTGGACGTTCAATGACGAGCGCGTTGCCCGTGCGATCGCGGCGAGCGCCGTTCCGGTGATCTCGGCGGTAGGCCACGAGACCGATTTTACAATCGCAGATTTTGCCGCCGACCTTCGCGCTCCTACACCGTCAGCCGCGGCCGAGCTGGTGATTTGCACGCGGCAGAGCGTCGACGATCGCATCGATGCGGCCGGGATCAAGCTCCGCCAGGCGATGCGGTTGAACATCGCGCTGCTGGCGCGCCGGCTGCACCGCGTGGCGGTCGACCAGGCGAGGCTTCATCGCGCGATCGGCAAGCAGATGCAGCGCGTCGATGAGCTTGACTATGCGTTGCGCGACCGTTGGCGCTCGTGGTCGGAGACGCGCCGCAGGAGCCTGGATGCAGTCTCGCTGCGGCTGAGACAACTGGACGTTCGTCTTCGATTCCAGCGCGCGCGGAGTCGTCTCGAAGCATGTGAAGCCGCCGCCGTTCAGGCGATGAAGCTTCGACTGAGCGCGGCGCGAGGGGAACTGGGTCCACTCGAAGCGCACCTGGAGCAGTTGAGCCCTCTGAAAATTCTCGAACGCGGCTATGCGATTGTGGAAGCGAACGGGAAAATCGTGAAATCCCCCGAGGATGCGCCCCCGGGGTCTGAGGCGAACGTTCGCTTGGCGCGAGGCGAACTTCACGTCAAGGTGCTGTCCGAGTTGTAGCTCGCATCGGCATTATGCTCAAAACCTCTGTCGTAATGCCGAATCGAAATGCGGTTTCTTTTCTGGAGCCGGCGATTCGAAGTGTTCTGGCGGCGGGCGAGGGCGTCGATCTCGAGTACATCGTTGTCGATGGAGCATCCGATGACGGCAGTACGCGAGTCATTGAACGCTATTCAGACCGTCTTTCCGCGTGGATCAGCGAACCCGACCAAGGGCAATACGATGCGGTAAATAAAGGATTCGCGCGCTCCACTGGCGATGTTCTGGCCTGGCTGAATAGCGACGACATCTATTTCCCCTGGACCCTGGCCACGGTCGCTTCGATTTTCTCCGAGCTGCCGGAAGTCGATTGGCTGACTACCGCGTCTCCCGGAGCGCTGGATGCCGACGGTCTTTTCGTCCGGTTCCGCTCAGTTCCGGGATATGCCGCCGAAGCTTTCTTTGAAGGCTGCTATATGCCCGTCGGCTCAGCCTATGGGGCGATCCAGCAGGAATCCACCTTCTTTCGCCGTTCGCTGTGGGAACGCGCCGGTGGAAAATTGGATTGTTCCTACAATCTGGCCGCCGATTTCGAATTATGGAGCCGGTTTTTTCGCCATGCCCCGCTGTATTGTGTCGATTCTCCACTGGCCGCGTTCCGCCAACGCCCGGGTCAGCGGAGCGCCGATTTAAAAGGCTACATGGCGGAGGTATCGCGCTGTCTGGAAGGCCGGCGTCGAAACGGCTTGCTCCGGCGCCTGCTTGGCTATCAAGGTAAGAAGATTACGCGCGTCGATGGCAAATGGTCCGGCCGCGACTACCGGTTTCATTGATCGCTCGCGACGCCGGAAGCGGTTTCGAGCACAGGCGTGCGGGAAACAGCCGGCTCCGGCTGCTTGTTCGCGAACACGAATTGTCCCGCAATCGCGGCCGCGCCTAAAGCTGCGATGGCCATGATGAACGTCGCGGCATAGCCGAACGTATTCGCGATCAGCCCCGCCGAAAACGAGCTCATCCCGACAAACAAATCGTAAAACGCGCTCAGTACGCTGACCGCCGACCCTCGCTCGCCATCCGGTGTCTGGCGCAGCACCGTGGACGCGACTGAAGCCCACGGGAACGAGAACCCGAATCCCAATAGCGCGGCTCCAATCACCGCCCCCATCAACGCCGGTCCTGTGGCGAGTACGGCCAAACCGGCTGCCATGCTCGCCAGACCAAGGTAGAACGTAATCTGCGGCGCGATGCGGTCCGGCAAGCCTCCCAGGAAGAATCTCGACAGCAGAACGAATCCGGCGTAGGTCGAAAACGCCGCAGGACCCGCGCCGCCGTGGCGAGCCAGGTACAGAATCAGAAAACCCGTAATCACGGGATAGTGTACGTTGACGAATCCGACCGAAATCCCCGCGGGAATCAGAGACCGTCGAAACCAACGTCGTTTGTGCCCGTGAGCCGAAGGTTCGTAATCCTCAGGCACGCGCGAGAGAAACGCGGCCGCCGCGAGCGCCGCAACAACCTGGAACAGCGCGGCGTGATTGAAGGAACCAAGTATCTGGCCGATCAGCGGCCCCGCGGCGATCCCACCCCAGATGCCGCTGCTGACGTATCCCAAAGCTCGCGCGCTGCGATGCACCCCGGCGACTTCCACCGCCCACGCGGCCGCACCCGTGTACAGGCAAGCTTCCCCCACTCCCTGCAACGCGCGTCCAAGATACATGGCGCCGACGCCCAACGGCAATTGATACGCGATTCCGGCCAGCGTGCAACTGCCAAGCCCCGTGAGAAACGCATGTTTGCGGCCCTTATGATCGGCTAGGCGCCCTGCAAACGGCCGGCTGCACAGTGCGATTACCGAAAAGGTCCCAATAACAAACCCGACTGTGCGATCCGACCCACCCAAGTCGTGGCGCACGTGAGGCGCGAGCCCGGGCAGAACTGTGCCGAAGCCGAGAAATCCGAGAAAGGTTGCCGCGATGAGACACCAGAAGCGCCCACGCAGCGAAGCCACTGACCCCATTTCCTATGATTGCACGGAGCGGCCGGTTTCGCAGTGAATCTTACCGTTAGGTTCGACGCCGGCTCCCTAACGGTTATCGTCAGTCGCGGCGAAAAAAAGTAGCCATAGGCTACTCTTGGCGAAGTGCTCTCATTGGATCGACACGGCTGGCGCGCCGCGCGGGCAGAAAACTCGCGACCAAAGCCGCCGCGGTCAGGACGAAAATCGTGAGAGCGAACGTCATGGGTTCGGTCGGCTGCATCCCGTCAACCAGACGCTCCAATACCCGAGCCGCTGCAAGGGCCGCCGTGACGCCCACGGCCACGCCCGCGCAAATCATGATCAGGCTCTGACGCAGGATCATCTGCAGGACGTCGCCGGCGCTGGCCCCCAGCGCCATCCGGACGCCGATCTCCGAGACACGCTGGCTGGTCAGATAGGCCAGCACACCGTAGATGCCGATGCAAGCGAGCAGCAAAGCCAAGCCAGCGAAAATGCCGAACAACAGCAGCAAGAACCGCTGCTGCGCCAGGGCCGCGCTTGAGAGATGCTCCATCGTGTTGATTTCGTAAATCACCTGATCGCCCGTAGCCCCACGCACTTCGCGCCGAAGCGATTCGACTACGCTCAAAGGGTCGATGCCGGTCCGAACCGCAAGCGACGACAGTTGAGACCAGCGCCGCACCAGGTTGTCGGGGACCTGCGCGAACGGATAATAGAGCTGCGCGCGCACCTTGGCTTGATCGTCGCCCGCGGGTCCCCACTGCCGGACATGGCCAACCACGCCGATCACCGTAACCGGATCCGGCGCGATCCCGATCCAGACGTGCTTCCCGATCGGGTCTTGTCCGCTGAATGCCTGCTGCGCCATCACTTCGTCGATCACCGCTACGGATTCGCTGCCTACGCGGTCCTGATCGGTGATGAAACGTCCGCGCCGCAGCGCGATCCCCATCACCTTCAAATAGTCGGGCGTCACGCTATTCGCCAAGACATTTGGAGGGTCGTTCGCCGGCGGCGGTTCCGGCGTAGTCGAATACGGTATCTGGTTGCTTCCTTCGCGCATCGGAATCGTATCGACCACCGCGATCGCTTCGACACCCGGTACGCTTTGTGCACGCGTTAATATATTCTGCCAGGCTGCTCGCGTTCGACCGGGATTCGCCAGCGTGCTGGCGGCGAGCGCGGTTCGCGCGGTCAGAACATTGTGGACGTTCAGCCCCGGATCTAGAGACGAAAGCCGCAGCATCGTCCGGCCCAGCATCCCCGCGCAGACCAGCAGAACCATCGCCAGAGCGATCTCGGAAACGACAAAGACGCCGTGCAATCGTCGCGAGCTTCCAGCGAGGTTTCGCGATCCCGCGCGCAGCGCGTGTTCCAATTCGCGAGCCGAGACGCGCAGCGCCGGGGCGAGTCCGAACAAGAGTCCGCTCGCGAGCGAGACGCCGAGCGCGAACAGCAATACATGCCAATCAAGCCCGACTCTCTCGGCGCGCGGCAGGCCGCCGGGCCAGAACACGATAAACGGCCGAATCCCGACGGCGGCCAACAAAATTCCCAACGCCCCGCCGGCGATGCCCAGGACCGCGCTTTCGGTCAGACACTGGCGCGCCAGCCGTCCACGTCCCGCCCCCAACGCCACGCGCATACTCAGTTCCCGTCGGCGTGAAACCGCGCGTGCCAAAAGCAGGCTGGCGATATTCGCGCACGCGATCAGTAGCACAAGGCTCACCGCTCCCAAAAGCAGCCATAACGTCGACCTCACATTTCCGACATTGGGGCGAAGCGGTTCCGCGATGAAAGTGCGGCCTTTATTCGATTTTGGATATTGTGCCGCCAACTGCCGCCCGATCAGCGCCAACTCGGCCTGCGCTTGTCCCAAGGCCGCGCCGGGCCTTAAACGCGCCCATACCTGGAAACCGAAATGCGACTGGCGATTCTGCATGAAAGCCCCGGTGTTCTGGCCGATCGGCGTGAATACGTCGATTCCGGTCATCCCAAAATCCGGAGGCGTAACTCCGACCACGGTATACGACTTTTCATCGAACACCACCTGCATGCCGATCGCTTCCGGGCTGCCGCCGAAACGGTGCTGCCACATGCCATAGCTGATGATCGCCACCGGCCTCGCGCCCGGCCGGTCTTCTTCTACCAGAAAGTTGCGTCCGCGGATCAGATTGACGCCAAGCATTGGAAACAGGTCGGCCGAAATCTCGCGGCTGTTGACGTACGCGGCATCCCCGGGTGCGCTGACCGTGCCTCCACCGAATCGCCACACCGCCAGATCTAAAGAGGGCTTTCGCGCTTGCAATCGAGATAATTCGGATAGGCGAACGCCCACAGATTTCCGAAGATTGTGCTGGTATCCGTCTGTTCCTGCACCAATACCAGCCGGCCGGGATCCGAAAACGGCAGTGGTTTCAGCAGGACCCCGTTGATCACGGTGAACATCACCGTGGTCGCGCCCGTCCCGAGCGCCAGCGTCAGCAGAGCAACCGTGGCAAATCCGGGCCGCTGCCGCAGCGTGCGTAGTGCATACCGGAAATCCTGCGCGAGATCCTCTGCCCAGCGTGTCCCCCGCGCGTCGCGGCATTTTTCCTTCACCTGTTCCGGACCGCCGAGCGAAATCCTAGCCAGCCGTCTCGCCTCCACGGGATCGTGCTCCCGCGCGATCAGTTCCGACGTGTGCTGCTCCAGATGGAAGACTAATTCTTTGTCGAGGCGCTCCTCCATCAGGTTCCTTCGCAATAGCCGATGCCACCAGCTCATTTCGCGCCTCCTTCGGACATTCTCAGGATCAGACCGACGGCTTGCGTCAGCCGGTCCCAACTCGCGGTTTCGGTTTCGAGCTGCGCGCGCCCTTTCTTGGTCAGGCGATAGAACTTAGCTTCGCGTCCGGTCTCGGTTTCTTTCCAGTCCGCGGCCAGCAGATTCCGGTTCTCCAGCCGGTGCAGCGCCGGGTACAGCGATCCTTGAGGAACCTGCACCACGTCGTTCGACACCTGTTGCAGCCGCTGCGCGATCGCGTAGCCGTGCACGGGGCCGAGCGCGACCACTTTCAGGATCAGAAGATCCAGCGTGCCTTGTGGAAGATCCGACTTGGTTGCCATCTACAATACCTCGTCCTTCTACACATTAAATCACTAGACGTGTAGAAGTACAAGGTATGTGATTAAGATAACGTTGCCTCGGCCAAGAAGAACGCGTGGGTAAATCATCCCCTCTGGGCAAGAACGGAGCCAATGAGGTACAATTTGTGAACCATGCAACAGGAAGAGAAGCGGGTTTCGGCCGCCGAAGTTGTCACCGCCAAATGGGAAACTCTGCCCAGTTTGTACGTAAACTCGGCACAGTTTGTGATTACGAACTGGGATCTGCGGCTGCTATTCGGCGAGATAGTCCCTGATGCAGATGGGGGATTGAAGACAGAGCCGCGTGCCAGCATCGTAATGTCACCGCAGCACATGAAGGCGTTCTTGGAAATATTGAACGCGAGGTTCGCGGAATACGAGAAGGCGAATGGCACGGTAACATGGGAACGAGCACTCCCGCAAAAATCGTAATTTCCACTAATGACTACTATGGAAATCCTGTTCGGATGTCCCGTAAGACATTAGATCACATAGAAGAACGTCATCCAGAGATGACGGGGCACGAAGCGGCGATCAAAGAGGCGATCGAGGCACCCGATGCTCGACGCATCAGCACAGAGCGTACTACCTGTGTGGCATATGAAGCGTTTGGGACCGGACCCGCATCTATGGGTGTAAGGGTTCTGATCGAATATGCCGATAGTGTCTTTGAAAGTGGGACGACAACTGGCAAGCTCATAACAGCTTACCCGTTGGATGCAGCACGGTCTTCGAAACTCGGGCCGATGATGGTGTTGGGTAAAACAAAATGACCCTGACATACGACGACGACGCAGACGTGTTGTATCTCACGCTCGAAGACGTGTCTGGACCCTGCACTTACAAGGACAATAAGTACGGGGACGTGTTTCGAATCGACACTAAGACGGGAAGAATCGTCGGCTGCACGATTGTATTTTTTTTAGATCGAGTGAGGAAGAGCGGCCCGATCAGCATCCCGGAGATAGGCTCTCTTCAGTTCAGCGAGAAGGTTCTTGACTCGATGCACGCGTAAAGCCTTGGGCTGGCGATACGACTGGAAGCGATATGCAACATCGCCTGATTCAATCAAACTGAAATCAGAAACTCGGCCGATTGACCGCGATGCCTTTCCGTCCGGGCATGATCCGCTGTGCCCTACACTCTTGTTGTAAAGGGATAGTCGAGAAGCCGCTTATTTGCTCAAGTCGACGTACTCGACTCCGGGCGGCGGAACGAACCGGAACATCGAATCTGGGATCGGCGGGTTTTTCTTCTCGCCGTCAAACGTGAACTCGAGGGTCGACCCGGTCTGTTCTTTCACCCGCAGCGAGTGAATCACAAAATCCGGCGACACCAGAAACGTGACGTCCGAATACGGCAGCTTGTCCGATTTGGGAATCGCGGTGACCAGCATGTTCTCGCGATCCGGCTGGGTCCGGAACTCGCGGAAGTCGTTCTGGAAATTCAGCCGCCCCAACAGAAACGCCAGCGGGGCGCGCATGTCCTCGGTTTCCTTGAACGCCATCCGTTCTGCGCGATTCTCGCTCGGATCGTACGAGTAGATATATTTCCCGTCGGAAATGTAGAGCTGTCCCGCTGGCATCGAATACTGCCAGCGCATCCGCCCCGGCTTGCGCAGAAACAGCTCGCCTTTATCCACCACCTTGCGGCCGCGGCCGGAGTAGCTCTCGGTAAACGACACCTGGAGCGTCTGCGCGCGATTGTAGTGCTCCTCGACGCCCTTCAGGATGGTGTCAAGGGCTGAGCCGGTCGATCCGCCACGCACCATCGCGGCGGCGGCGATAACGCAAGCGATCGTGCAGGCGATGCTCGCCCTGCTGCCAAAACTCGATTTCGTCGGGACGAACACGATACCCTCCCCAATGTGTTGGACGCGGCGGACCCTGATCCTGATACTTCGCCTTCAGTTTCGCCAGCCTCTCTTCGAGCGCCGCGCGCGATGGGATTACGGAGCTTTGTTTCGACGCTGCCGCGCCAAACCGGCTGCCCAGCGGCCGCGACGCGAAGTACACATCCGAATCCGCGGCGCTCAACTTTGAAACCCGGCCCGTCACGCGTACCTGCCGGTCGAGCTGCGCCCAGTAAAAGACCAGCGCCGCGCGAGCGTTCTGTCTCAATTCCCTTCCCTTGCGGCTTTCGTAGTTGGTAAAGAACACGAATCCCTGCTCATCGGCGCCTTTTAGCAACACCATGCGTGCCGATGGCTGCCCGTTACGCGCCGCCGTAGCCAGCGTCATCGCGGTCGGCTCTTTCAACCCTTCACGATGCGCAAGCGCGAGCCATTGATGAAACTGGCGAATCGGATCGGGATCGGCGTTGCGTTCGTCGAGAGGCGTCAACACCCTCATTGTACGCGGTAGAGTGGAATCGTATGGAGAAAACCGATTCGGATTGGAAGAAACAGCTCACGCCCGAGCAGTATCACGTAACCCGGCAAAAAGGAACTGAGGCTCCGTTCACTGGCAAATATTGGAACCAGCATGACGATGGCACTTATCACTGCGTCTGCTGTGGAGCGAAACTGTTCAGCTCCGGAACCAAGTTCGATTCCGGCAGCGGCTGGCCCAGCTTTTACGCTCCGCTGGACGAAAAGAACCTCCGTATGATCGAGGATAACAGCCTGGGCATGCGCCGAATCGAGGTCGAGTGCGCGCAATGCGGAGCGCATCTGGGCCACGTTTTCCCCGATGGCCCGAAACCCACTGGCCTGCGCTACTGCATGAACTCTGCATCGCTCGACTTCAAGGGCGAGTAAAGTTCCCCCCGCGGCCTGCCGATTAACCTCCGGGAGGCTATTAGTTCTGGCTACCTTGCAGTACATCATCAGCGGGGCCTTGACGCTGATTGTTTATGGGATGGTTCTGTTTGGCGTGTACAGAATCTTCATGATCAGCACGGATGTTTCCGAGATCAAAACCCTGCTACGCGACATCAAGCGCAACACCGGCATTTCTCCCACCGCATCCTACGCGAATTCGCCCGAGGCGCTGGTTCGCGCGGTGCATGCCGCGTCGTATTCGGACCTGGAAGAGCAGTCCTTACAAGATCCGCCGCGGTAGGATTTACACAGCGCGAACAGCCGCGCACACCGGACGCGAGCCCACCGGAATAATGGTGCGCAAGGAAACCGGCTTCGACCCGTTAGACTCAACCGCCAGAACCGCCACATCGCCCGATTTGCGGTTCAACACCAGCGCGTACTGATCGTCCGGCGTCACCGTGATGAACCCCGGATCTCCGCCCACGGGAATCAGCGGCTTGAGGACTCTGCGCGTCGCGATATTCAGAATGCTCACGTCGCCCGATTGTGGGCTGGCCACCAGCAGATACGATGCGGATGCCGCCATCGCCTGCGGCGCGCGCCCCGCTAGCACTGTTTCCGCGACCTCCGGCGTGTGATACGGATACACCACTACCACGCCGTCGAGCCCTTCGCCTGTGATGAACAACTGCCCGCCGTCCTGATTGAAGCACAGATTATCCGGGCGCACGGCGACCGGCAGGTTAGTGATCAGGCGCGAGCTGGCCACATCAAACAAAGACAGAATCCGCGCGCTGCGATCCGCGCCCACCAGCGTTTGTCCATCGGAGAGAAATCTCACGGCCCCGAAATCGCCCTGCGCCAGCGGTCTTCCCAAATGTTGTCCTGCGAGATCCACCAGGCGCATGCTCGAACCCGATCCGACCGCCGCAATATTCCCGTCCGAGGCCAACGCCATGTCGGAAGGCGATTCCGGCAGCGCGATGCGCCAGTCGAGTTTGAATGAGTCCAGCGAAATTCGCAGGAGCGCCTGCGGATCTCGCGCGAGAACGTACAGCGCGTGTTCATGAGCATCGATCTGCATGGTCACGGCTTTCGATGCGACCGTCAGCTTGCGACGGAAATTCAGGCGATCGGACTGAATTTCGTGCACGGATCCCGTCTCCGGCGTCAGCACATAAACCGAAGGCCGCGAATTCGCCGCTACCACCTGGCTCGGCGATCCGTCGAGCGGAATATGCCGGACGACGGCCATCGCCTGTAAATCGACGGCAGCGACAGCCTGGCCGTCCTGATTCGCGACAAAAGCATAGCCCCGGTACCCGGCCGGACTGCGAGAACCACAGGCGGCCGCGAACGGGAGGGCCAAAATGGCGCGGCGGGAGAGCAAGTCTTAGTCTACCTTACTGAAAATAAAACAGAATGTTGTCCCTGTGTAACGCGTGTGGTACCTTCAGAGGATGGCGCGGGGCATCCCGCCCCGAGTGTGCTCTAAACTGAAGATTTTTATATGAATTTGCGGTCGTTGTTCAGTCTTTTTTCGTCCGATCTTGCCATTGACCTGGGCACCGCGAATACCCTCGTTTTCGCCAAGACGAAGGGGATCGTGGTGAACGAACCTTCCATTGTTGCGATTAATAAAACCAACGGTGAAGTGGAAGCCGTGGGCCGCGAAGCCAAGGAAATGCTCGGCCGCACGCCGGGAAATATCGTTGCGATCCGGCCCATGAAGGACGGCGTCATTGCCGACTTCAAGGTCACCGAGCGAATGCTCAACTACTTTATCCAAAAGGCGCATGGACGCAAGATGCTGGTGCATCCGCGCATTATTATCGGCGTCCCCAGCGAGATTACGCAGGTTGAAAAACGCGCGGTAATCGACTCCGCCTATCACGCTAAAGCGAGCGAAGTATACCTGGTGGAACAAGCCATGGTCGCGGCGATCGGCGCCGGCCTGCCAATTACGGAGCCGTCGGGCAACATGGTGGTGGACATCGGCGGCGGGACTACGGACGTCGCGGTGATTTCTTTAAGCGGAATTGTCTATTCGCGTTCCGTGCGCGTAGCCGGGAATGAGATGGATGACGCCATCATGCAGTACATGAAGCGCAAGTATAATCTGCTGATCGGCGAAACTACAGCGGAAAAAGTCAAGATGCAGATCGGTTCGGCATTCACGCTCGAGAAACCGCTGACCATGGAAATCAAGGGCCGCAATCTGATCGAAGGCGTGCCGAAAACCATTACTGTGGACGACAGCGAAATCCGGGAAGCACTTTCAGAGTGCGTCGCCACCATCATGAATGCGATTCGTGTCGCGCTGGAGCGCACGCCGCCGGAGTTGTCCGCCGATATCAGCGACCGCGGCATCGTCCTCACTGGAGGCGGCGCATTGCTGAAAAATCTCGACAAGCGAATCCGTACCGAGACCGGCCTGCCGGTGTCCATCGCCGAGGACCCTCTGGCCTCGGTAGTATTGGGAACAGGGAAAATGTTAACGGAGTTCAAGCTACTGAGGCGGATCGCGATAGAGTAGCCTATGGCTACTCTTAGTCGCCGTGAGGGGCGAGGAGATTTGTTGCAGGACCCTGCGCGGGGCGTTTCGGTTTCGCGCGGGGGATGTGCGCGGAAGTTGCTAGGAGTATGGAGTTTCTCCTAAATCGCTATCGCAACCTGACTGTACTGCTGGTGGCGATTCTGGCGCAGCTGGTGCTGCTGGCCTACCAGGTGAAAAGCAACGGCGAGGTGCGGCTGATTCGCGTGTGGGCCGTCACCGCCGTCACGCCGCTCGCGCGCGTCATCGAAACCGGGCGCAGCGGAATTTCCCATTTCTTCAGCGACTACTTCGTGCTGCTCGACGTGCGCGAGGACAACAAGCGCATCAAACACGATCTGGATCGGATTCAGATGGAGAATCAATATCTGAGGACCGAGCTCGATACGGCCGATCGGGCGCGCGCCTTGGCCATCTTCCAGTCGCATTCTCCCTCGAAGACCGTGGCGGCGCACATCATCGGCAACACCACCGGATCAGGGGCGAAAGAAGTCATCGTCGATCGGGGCGCGACCAGTGGCGTCGAAAAAGGGATGGCCGTGATCACGCCGGCGGGAATCGTCGGCAAGGTAGTGGACGTTTTCCCGGTCGCGAGTTTCGTGCTGCTGGTCACCGATCCGTCTTTCGCCGCGGGCGTGATTTCGCAGAAGAACCGCGTGCACGGGACGCTTAAAGGCCAGGGCGGCACCAAAGTGATCGTCGACTACATACAAAACGAAGAGAACGTCGAGCAGGGTGAATGGTTTTATACTTCCGGCGACGACGGCATTTTTCCGAAGGGCTTGCCGGCGGGCGAAGTGACG
>Ga0209517_10008328_pt1 | contig 12185 bp, 9 predicted proteins | sample PeaSoiMetSII2010_FD_187695 | JGI IMG/M metagenome (GOLD analysis project Ga0209517, IMG submission 187695) | Peat soil microbial communities from Weissenstadt, Germany - SII-2010 (SPAdes) (version 2) | ecosystem: Environmental > Terrestrial > Soil > Wetlands > Peat | place: Germany: Weissenstadt...
CTCGCCACGATAAGGTAAAGGCACCACACTCCGGCTCTCGAATCCTATTTGCCGATGGCGGGCAGCGCCGGCTTGATCACCCGACTCCGCGAGGATATAAGCGAGGCCCTGATGCGCCTCGGCGTGATCCGGCTCGAAGCGCAGGGCCGTCTCGTAATGTTCGCGCGCTTCCGCCAGGCCGCCGCTCTCACGCATAACATTTGCCAGATTGACCAGGCTCATCGGATCGCTCGGGTGCCTGGCCACAGCTTCGGCATAAGCGGTGCGCGCCGCGGTGCGATATCCGGTTTCATACAGCAGCGTGCCGAGGTTGTTCAGAGCTGCTTTATGCGATGGCTCCCGCGAAAGCACCTCGATATAGGCGTTTCTGGCATCGGCGGTGCGGCCCGCTTCGGCCAGCAGGCAGGCGCGCTCGAACCGCAACGGAATCGCGGCGGGATTAGACGCAATCTGCGACTCCAGCTCCCGCAGCCGGGATTCCCGCAGCCGTTGCGGCATCCAGTCGTCGGATTCCGCCGGCTGGGCCTGCCTGCTCTGCTGCGCACTGAGCCGCAGAGCGCGACCTGCCGCCACAACCTTTTCAACCAGCGTGTCGATCTCGGCCCGGCTGGTCCGGTGATTCACGATGGCGGCGCGAATCGCCAGGCGGCCGTCGATAACGGTGGTCGAAGGCGCCACATCTCCGGCTTCGTGAAGATCCGCCACAATCCGCGCGTTGACGCGATGAGCATCGTCGCCGGCACGATACCGGAAACACACGATGTTCAGCGTCACCGGCGCCAGCAATTCCAGTTCGGGCGTTTCCCCGATGCGGCTCTCCAGATAGCGCGCCAGACTACAGGTGCGCGAGATCGCGGCGCCCAGCGCATCCGTGCCATACACCTTCAGCGTGAACCAGGTCTTCAATGCGCGGAAGCCGCGGGATAGATCGGGTCCAAAATCAACGGGCCAGTGTGAGCCGCCCGCCAGTCCCCGTTCTTCGCGGCGCAGGTACGCGGCAAACGTAGCGAAAGTTTTGCGGTGCAGCACGCCGTCGCGCACCAGGATGAAGCCCGCATCATAGGGGACCTGGCCCCATTTGTGAAAATCGAATGCCAGGGAATCCGCGCGCTCGATTCCGCGAAGGCGGGGAGCAAGGTCGGGCGCCAGTATCGCCAGCGCCCCGTATGCTCCATCGACATGGAACCAGAGATGTTCGCGGCGCGAAAGATCGGCCACCGCGCTGAGATCGTCAATGGCGCCGGTATCCACGCTTCCCGCAGTGCCGACCAGCAAGAACGGCGTAAATCCAGCGCGGCGGTCCGCCTCGATCGCCTTTTCGAGTTCCGCCAGGTCCATCCCCTGGCCGGGAGCCGCGGGAATCAGACGGAGAGTATCGCTGCCGATCCCGCAGATATCCATGGCGCGGGCAACGCAGGTGTGAACGGCCGCCGATGCGTAGGCGGTCAGCCGCCGGGGACTCGCCGCGACACCCTCGCACCGCACTTCGAAACCCAGGGCCACATCGCGGGCGATCAGGGCACCGATGAGATTCGCCATCGAAGTGCCGGTCACGAACAAACCCGTGGCGGTCTCGGGAAAGCCAAAGATAGTCTGCATCCAGCGGACAATCTGGCGCTCTACTTCGATCGGGATGTGATCGCGGCCACCGAGATTCGCGTTGAGACTGGCGGCCAGCATCTCGGCCAGGACGCCAACGGGCGTTCCCCCGCCATGCACCCAGCCCATGAATCCGGGGTGTACATTGCCGGTGGCGTACGGCAGGATGGCGTGCATGAAGCTGCCGTGAACCTCTGCAAGGTCGGAGGGCGCATGGGGCACGGGATCGCGAAAGTGAGCCCGAACCTCAGCCGGGATGGGTTGCCAGACGGGACGCTCGCGGATGTGCTCGACGTAGTCGAGAGCATCGTCGAGCATCTGGTGAGCTTGCATTCGGAACGCAGGCCAGTCGTCGGGATCGAGAGATGTCCTAGATGCGCTTGCCGCCGCGGAAGGATCGATGGCCATACTTTCTTATGTTCGCGCAGAATCTCTGCAGCGAGATGTCCGTTGAGATCGTCAAGTAATGATTGACCGGCAAACCGGAGGAGTCGGTTTTTTCGCACTGGACACTCCAGGTGAGATGATGCGACTCTGGCGACTGCCTCATGATAGACAGGATCACTCCGGCCCGCGTGGCGGCCATGCTGAGCATCGGCGAATTCTCCGATTGCACGGCGGGTGCGCTATCCAGCTTTGCGAGACCGAAGTCCAGGACCTGGACGGTTCCAGCCGGCGTGATCTTAATATTTCCGGGTTTCAGGATCGCGGACCATATACACTTCGCCCATCCCGCCCTGACCGATCAGCGAAATGATCTCGTAAGGGCCGAGTTTGTCGCCAGCCGCGAGAGGCATGATTGGGAGCGATTTACTCTAACGGAGGCGTCACGTGCCTGGCGCTCCGCCGCCTGGCGCAAGCGTTACTAGTCATTCGAGTGAGCGGTACTGGTACGGGTGCTTCGGGAAGTGTCTTGCCAGCCCCCGGACAGCATGGGATACTGCCGCGAGAGTGAATCCAGGGAGGTCGAATTTCTTATGAAGTTCGCTGGAATGGTATTGGTCTTGGCGGGTTTCTCAAGTCTAGCGTTTGCGGGTGGAGTTGCCGCTCCCGAAATCGGTCCGGCATCGGGTGTGGGAGCCGTCGCGCTGCTGGCTGGGGCGATCCTGGTGATCCGCGGCCGCCGCAAAAAATAAGGAGGTCGTACCTTTATGAAGTCCGTTGGAATGGTGTTGCTCTTAGTGGGTCTCCCCAGTCTCGTTTTTGGAGGCTTTTGTGCGATTCCTGCCGCTCCCGAAATCGGCCCCGGATCGGCCATGGGAGCTTTGGTGTTGGTTTCAGGCGCGCTCCTGATCATCCGCGGCCGGCGCAAGCGTTAGTTTTTTTCGGGGTTGCTAGGCTTCCTCCACCTGCGCGGTGGAAGAACCTTGTTCCTGCCTCTCCGGCAGGAACGGCTGCATGAGCATGAACGCCACTCCGAGGCTGGCGTCGTTCTGATACCCCTTGAGTCCGACGATCATCCCCTTTTGGCCCGCCACGGGTACAGCCAGATACGTTCCAAAAAGGTGATCCCACCAGGGAAAGCTGTCGCCAAAGTTCGTAAACTGTTCCCCCACCTCTTCGGAATGATGGATTCGATGCATGTCCGGGGTAACGAATAGAGGGCGCACGTATTTCTCGGCCCACCCGGGAAGGGACGCGTTGGCGTGCCCGAAGAAGCTTTGAAACGCGCTGATAAGCTCGGCGATCAGAACCCCGGCCACGGGCGGCGCAAAAATAGCAATCGTTGCAAAATACGCGCCTTGCGCCAGGACGACCTCTATGGGATGGACCCGCGCGGCGGTGGATACGTCAAAGTCCGGGTCGGAGTGATGGACCTGGTGCACCCGCCACAGGAACGACGTGGAGTGAAAGGCCCGGTGAGTGGCGTACTTTACGAAATCCAGCAACAGGACCGCGAGGATGCATCGCCCCACGAACGGGATCCAGGGTCTGTTCAGCAGCCCGTATTTGCTCCCGGAGAAGTACATGGCGGCGATCACCGGGCTGGCCCGGTACAGCCCGACGGAAATGACCGTGCAAACGATCAGGACCACGGCATGCTTGCCCCAGCGCCGCTCCGTGGCCGCGGACAGTTTCTGCCTGGGCCGGAATGATTCCCAGACGGCTACACCCAGGAATGTGGCCGCGAACAGGAGCCAATATGCGTAGCTTTCAACTCGTTCCCAAGGCACAGTCGTGTCAAACCCTTCTGGTTAAGCCTGATCTTAGTCCGTGCAACCCGGACCGTCAAGATCCTCGGGTACTGCACCAAGAGGGCGTCTTTAGACCTTATGGGCTAGGTTTTGCTTCCAAAAGTCTCATTCGAGATGATGCGACGCCGGCGACTGCCTCATAATGAAACCATCGTGGGAGTCTCCATTCTGCCGGCTCCGTTGCTCCTCGGCGCGTTGGCCGTGCTCGCTCTGCTCGCGGGCGGGTGGTGGATTCGGGAGCGCCGGCTCGGCGCGCAACGGCGTTCGATGCGGGCGCTGCACGCCTTGAGCGAGGACATCATTGCAGCCTCCTCGCCGGCCGAGATCGCCGAGATCCTGGCGGCCAGGCTGCCCGAGGCCACGCGCGCCACCTCCATCAATCTGTATCTGTTCAACCGGCGCAACAAGGCCCTGGAGCGCGTGCCCACGGCGGCCGATCCGGAACCGATGGCGGCGCTCGTCGATTCGCCTCCGGAGGGTCTCGCCAGCGCCGCGGCGGTTTGTTTCCGCAACCGGACCCAGCTCAACATTCCCGACGTGCGGCGCAGTCCGCTGGTCAAAGTGGGGTCGAAAACCAGCCTGCCGCGCGCTGCCCTGTTCATGCCCCTCATGGCGCAAAACGAGGCGCTCGGCGTCCTGGAGGTCCATAACGATAGCCGGCTAGGCTACTTCAAGCCGGAGGAACAAGCCGCCGTACATCATCTGGCCAACCAGGCGGCTGCCTCTCTGAAACTCCAGGAACAGCACGCCATGCGGGAGCAATTATTCCGCAGCGAGAAACTGGCCGTCACCGGACAACTGATCTCGGGAGTCGCCAGCGATCTGCGCGCACCGCTGGATAACATCGTCCGACTGGCGGAGTCCTTGAGGGCGTCCGCCGGAGAACCCGCTCCGGAAGCGGAGTTGCAGCGTTTATCCGCCGAAGCGCATCGCGCATCCGAAATCGTATGGCGACTGGTGTCGTTCGCGCGCCAGGACCAATCCGCGCCTCAGCGCGTGAATTTGAACGGGCTGGTGGCCGCGCTGGCCCGGTTCCGCGAACCGGAGTGGCGCGTGCTCGGCTTGCACCACCAGACGCAACTCAGCCAGGAGCCGGCCGAGATCGCCGGAGTCGAGAGTCAGATCGAACAGGTATGTTTAAACCTGCTGGTGTACGCCGAACAGCGCGCGGCCGAATCGCCGGCCAAGACCATTGCGGTCAAGACCAGCGTTCTTGCCGGCCGGGCGCTGGTGGAAATCGATTACTCGCCGCCGCACGGCCCGGACGCGGAGCCGGACCCGTTCGCGGAGGCCATTTCGGCAGGAGCCAACGGCGCGCCCACTCTGGAGGTTTGCCTGGGGATCCTCAGAAACCACGGAGGCGATGCGCGGCTGCGGAACCGGTCTGGATTATGCGGACTGGAAATTGAGCTGCCGCTGGCCCCCGCGCCCGCCGAGCCCGCCCGTTCGCCTAGCCCCGCCGGAGAATCCAAGCGGCCGTTGACCCTGTTGCTGGTGGATCCCGATAAGTCGACGCAGCACGGATTAGTAACCTCGATTGGATCGAAGGGGCATCGGGTGGTGCCGTCTACCGCGGAGGGCGCCGGCGATATCGTGCAGCGCCTGCACTTCGACGCCGTGCTTTGGGCGGTTCGCCCGGGCCGCGGCGGATGGAGCGAGTTTTATGATCGGTACCGCGCCTCTATCCCGGCGTTTGTGCTGATCGCGGATAGTTACGATGCGCAACTGGCGCAAAGCTTGGGACAGCGCGGAGGGTTCCTGCTGTCGCGGCCGGTGCAGGACAAAAAGCTCACCGAGATTCTGCGCGACATCGCCGCCCGCGCGTACCAGACTTAGCAGTCCGCAAAATGGGGACAGCGACCAGTGTCCCAGCCAGAAAGGCTTCCGGTTTCAATGACCATTTCGCACGGGACAGTGGTCGCTGTCCCTATTTTGCTCTAAATCCGCGGAGCAGGAATCCGAAAGTCCCGATGCGCCTCCGAAGGATGCCGGACTTTTGACCGCCGTCCTTCCATGGCCATCCGTCGATGAGCCTCTTGCCAGTCGGGAAGATCGGCGGTTTCCTGCGTCCAGTGGACGACCGATGCCTCGTCGCACCAGTTCGCCAGCTTGCCCATCGCGCGGCGGTGCGGCATCGCCATCATAAACGCCCGCATTGCGGCTTCATCCTGCCAGGCGGTCTTGGTCCAGAAGGCGTTCTTGGCGTCCCGCAGTAACTCCACGCCAAGATTACCGGGTGCGTTCTGGGCCTGATTCTCCGACCACAGCGCGTAGAAGATGAATCCGGGCAGGAACCAGAAAGACCGGACTCGTAACCGCGTTACTGAGATAAACACGTTAACGTGCGGCGAGCTGTTTCAATACATACGGCAGAATCCCGCCGTTGCGATAATACTCCGCTTCCACCGGCGTGTCGACTCGGGCTTTCGCCTCGAACGTCTTACCGTCCGCCGTCACCTTCACGCGCGACTTCCCGCACGAATCGACCGCGGCGGGAACGCCTTCGATCGAAAACGTTTCGAAGCCCGTCAAGCCTAACGATTCGCGGGTCTGCCCTTCCAGAAACTCGAGCGGCAGTACGCCCATGCCCACCAGGTTGGAGCGATGAATGCGCTCGAAGCTCTCGGCGATCACCGCTTTCACGCCCAGCAGCAGAACGCCCTTCGCCGCCCAATCGCGCGAGGAGCCCGATCCGTATTCCTTTCCGGCGATGATGAGCAGCGGCACGCCGTCTTTCTGGTATTTGACGGATGCGTCGTAGATGAACATGACCTCTTTGGAAGGCACGTGCGTGGTCCAGCCGCCTTCGGTTCCCGGAGCCATCTGATTCCGCAGACGGATGTTGGCAAGAGTGCCGCGAACCATGACTTCGTGGTTACCGCGCCGCGCCCCATACGAGTTGAAATCGCTTGGCTTCACGCCCAACGAAATCAAGTAGTGACCGGCCGGGCTGTCTTTGGCGATGTTTCCCGCGGGCGAAATGTGGTCCGTGGTGATGGAATCGCCCAGGACCGCGAGCGCCCTCACGCCACTGAAATCTTTGACGTGCGTCGCCGGATTGACCAGATCGTCAAAGTATGGAGCGCGCTTGATATAGGTGGACGACTCGTCCCATTGATAGCGATCGCCCGCGGGAACCTTGATCGCTTTCCATTGTGCGTCGCCCTCGAAGACCTGCGAATACTGCTTGGCGAACATCTCGCGCCTGACCGATTTCTTCACCGCCGCCTGCACTTCCTGATCGGTCGGCCAGATATCGCGTAAGTAAACCTTCTTCCCCGAGCCATCTTCGCCCAACGGTTCGTTGACCAAGTCCATGTCGACGCGACCGGCCAAAGCGTACGCTACCACCAGCGGCGGCGATGCTAAATAGTTGGCTCGCACCAGCGGGTTTACGCGGCCCTCGAAGTTCCGATTGCCGGAGAGCACGGCGGCCACGGTCAGCTTTTCCTTGGTTACGGCCGCCGCGACCTCGTCCGGCAGGGGCCCGCTGTTTCCGATGCAGGTGGTGCATCCGTAGCCCACCAGATGGAACTTCAGCTCTTCCAGAAAAGGCAGCAATCCGGCGTCGGCTAGATAGTCAATGACTACTTTAGATCCCGGCGCTAAGCTGGTCTTGACCCAGGGTTTAGACTTCAGGCCATGCTCGACTGCTTTCTTCGCCAAAAGCCCCGCTGCCACCAGCACGGAAGGGTTCGATGTGTTGGTGCAACTGGTGATCGCGGCGATCACGACGCTGCCGTCCTGAACGATCCCGTTGGTTTTCGGCGGCGCGCCCAGCGTGTCCAGGAAGTTCTTCTTCACGTCCGGAAGATTGATGCGATCCTGCGGGCGCTTCGGACCTGCCAGCGACGGCACCACGGTCGAAAGATCCAGCCCAAGCGTGTCCGAATACACCGGGTCCGGCGCGCCGTCGACGCGGAACAATCCCTGCTCACGTGCGTAAGCCTCTACCAGCTCGATCTGCTCCGGCGCGCGATTCGTCATCCGCAGATAGTCGAGCGAAGCGTCGTCGATGGGAAAAACGCCGATGGTCGCGCCGTATTCGGGCGCCATGTTGGCGATGGTCGCGCGATCCGCCAGGCTCAATGCGCCCACGCCGTCGCCGTAAAACTCGACGAATTTTCCGACCACGCCCTTCTTGCGCAGCATCTGCGTGACAGTGAGAACCAGGTCGGTAGCGGTCGCGCCCTCGGGCATCTTGCCGTGCAGCTTGAACCCGACCACGGCGGGCAGAAGCATGGTCGCGGGCTGTCCGAGCATACACGCCTCGGCTTCAATTCCGCCGACGCCCCAGCCGACCACGCCCAGCCCATTGATCATGGTGGTGTGCGAATCCGTGCCGACGACGGTGTCGGGATACGCGCTGCCATTGTTGTGGAAGATCACCGGAGCCAGGTATTCGAGATTCACCTGGTGCACGATGCCCGTGTCGGGCGGCACCGCGCGGAAATTGCGGAACGCCGATTGTCCCCAGCGCAGAAACGCATAACGCTCGCCATTGCGCTGGTATTCGAGCAGGGCGTTCGCCGCGAAAGCGCCGCTATTGCCGAACTCGTCGACCTGCACCGAATGGTCGATCACCAGATCCACGGGGATCAGAGGATTGGCCTTCTTGGGGTCGGCGCCCATTTTGGTGAGAGCGTCGCGCATCGCGGCCAGATCGACTACGCAGGGCACTCCGGTGAAATCCTGGAGCAGGACACGTGCCGGCCTGAAGTTAATCTCAGCCGCCGGGGCCTTGGGATCCCACTTCGCGACATATTCGATGTCGGATTTCTTGACGGTGGTTCCGTCCTCAAAGCGCAATAGGTTCTCGAGAAGAATCTTGATCGAGTAGGGAATGCGGGCGAGCGTCGCGATCCCGGTTTTCTCCAACGCCGCAAGGCGAAAGATATCGTACTCCCGGCCGCCGGCTGTTAGCTTGCCCGCGGCGCCAAAGGAATTCTGACTTGTCATGGATACTTTCATTTTATCCGCTCGATGACTCTCGCGGCTCGGATTCGGAGCCGCGACAGTGATGGAGCGGTTCACATGTATTCGGGCACGTCGATTCCCAGCACGCCCAGCGTGTGTTCCAGTTGCGCGCGGAAGTAGGTCGTTAGCCAGAGGAGGAACGTTTTCTTCTCCCTGTCGGTCTCGGTGACAACCGGGAAGTCCTGATAAAACGTGCTGAACGCCTGTGCGAGCTGGAAGGCGAAACGAGCTACATGCGACGGCTCGCCGCTGGTCACCGCTTGTTCGATGGCCGCATCCGCTTTCGACGCCGTCAGCAGTGCCTGCCAGAGTCTTTCGTCGGTGAGCTGCCGGGCTATGGCTTCTTGACTCAGCTCCGCCCGAAAATCAGGCAGAGTTTCTCCACGCTCCTCCAGTTTGCCCAGGATCTTGGCGGCGCGGACGGCGGCGTACTGGACGTAGACACCCGTCTCGCCCGTGAAGCTCAAAGCCTCCGCGAAATCGAAAGCGATCACCGAATTGCGCGTGTACTTCAGCATGAAGTAGCGCAGCGCCCCGATCGCGATCTGGGTAGCGACCCGCCTCCGCTGATCTTCCGGATCTTCGGCGTGCCGCGATGTGACTTCTTCCAGCGCCTTCTCGATCAGCTTGTCGATGAGATCGTCGGCCTTGACGCCCAATCCTTTGCGGCCGGAGACTTCGACGTAGGGCCGCTTCTTGTCCTCGTCGGACAATTCGATCCCCATCTCTATGCAGGTGCGCGGCGAGAGCGCGACCATTTCGTAGGAGAAGTGCACGCTGGCCTCGGCCTGTTTTTCGAAGCCGAGTGCTCGCAAGCCCGCGACCACCACGTCCTGCAAATACGACTGGCGCGAATCGATGACGTTGTACACGCGAGCGCCTCGGCCAAACGCGGGCGAACCGGTTTGCGGCTCCGATGTCGACGCCCAGACCTGGTGGCCATCCGGATACGTGTGCCACGGGCGATAGTAGAAATCCTTGCCCAGCAGCCCGAATTTCCAAAGCTGATACGCGATGTCCTTGCCGACGTAGGTCACCGTGCCATTCGACCGCACGATGACTTTACTGTCTTCTTCGTCGTCGGAACTCTTGAAGGCTGACGCGGGCATCACCCAGCAGCCCTTGTTCTTGCCCTCGTTCTCGAAGTAAATCGCCTTGCGTTCTTTTAGCAGCTCGAACGCCTGCGCCCAGAATTTCAGGTGCAGGATCTCGCTCTCGCGTGGCAGGACGTCGTATTCGATATTCAGGCGATACATGGTCGTCAGATGCGTGCGGACGATCGCGTCGGAAACCAGGTGCGCCAGTTCGGATGTTGCTCCTTCGCCCGACTCGATCGCGTGCAGCGTCGACTTGCGCCATTCGAGCGCCTCGGGATGGTCCGCATAGTAGCCCGACATTCGTGCGTAGAGATCCCAGCACAGATAGTCGAACCGCGTGGTTTCGATCAGAGTACGGACTTCGGCGGGCGATTTCTTCTCCAGGTGCTCGAAAGCAACCACCACGTCGGCCACTTGGACACCAGTGTTGTCGATATAGTTCTGCACTTCGACGTTGCGGCCGATGGCACGGAGCATGCGGACGAAGGTATCGCCCAGGATGGCATTGCGCAGGTGCCCGATGTGCGCGGCTTTGTTGGGATTGATATTCGTATGTTCGATGATGGTCTTCGCGGTCTCAACCGCGGTTAGCGGCGCTTCGCCGCGAAGCAAAGAAGACCCGTAGGCGCCTCGGTCGAGTCGCACGTTCATGTACCCATTGCCGGCGATTTCGATTGCGGCAACACCCTCGATCGCGCCCACGGCGTTCGATAGCTCGGCCGCGATGGCCTTGGGAGCTTTCTTCAACGTTCGTGCAAGCTGGAACGCCGCAGGTAGCGCGATTTCTCCGAAAGACGCCTGTTTGGGCTGTTCGCTCTGGACTGGACTCTTCTCGCCATAAAGGGACTCAATCTTCGCGGCAAACGCCTCCGCGATCCGTTTTTCCAGGAGATGAAACATGAAGAACCAGTATGGCAAGGAGGTCGTCCTTGCCGCATGCCGCTAGAATGGGGGTAGTGCCCAAGGTTACGTTCGCCAATCTCAACAAGACCGTCGAGTTCGAGTCGGGAAAGCTGCCGTACGACGAGCACGGCAAGCCCGAATCGATTCTGGACGTGGCTCTGAACTTCGGCATCCAGCTCGAACATGCCTGCGGCGGCGTGTGTGCGTGCACCACTTGCCATGTACACGTCAAGGCGGGGCAGGAAAACTTATCGCCGCCGGACGATGATGAATTGGATCGTCTGGATATGGCCGCCGATCTTCAGCTCAATTCGCGTCTCGGCTGCCAGGCCATCGTGAAAGGCGACATCACCGTCGACATGCCGGCCTGGAACCGCAATTATGTGAGCGAGGGTGGCGGATCCATGAACCTGGGCGACGCAATTCCACCGCCCAAGAACACAGTTACTTCAGCATCTGAATAAGTCTCGCCCGATCCTGCGGCGAGATCCCCGAATTCTTCGCGATGTCCGGTCGCGCGCTTAGCTTGCGCCGGTAGCGGCCGAAATACTCGCGGACGTCGCCCTTGTCGTATCCGAAGAAGTACATGATGTCGGCGAAATCGGCCGTATGCGATAACCCCAGCGCGTGGCCGGTCTCGTGAAGGCAAGTCAGATACACAATCGTTTCCCGCAGGAGAGCGTCCTGAGATGCCGCGGCAAAGATGTCCGCCCCCATCGCGCGCAAGTCCGGCCGGACGTAGACTTCCGCTCCGCGCATCGTGTCGGTGACGAACGCGCGAGTCTCACCATACTGGCCTTGTTCCGAATCAGCCCAGTGCAGGCGGATGTTCGCCCGCGATATCTGCTCGGTTTTTTCCAGGTGCAGGTTTCCATCCGAGGCTGCTTGCCAAGCTTGCAGCGCCCACTCGGCCAATTGGACGTCGGCCTTCAGGCAGCCTGTCTCGGGCCGCGTGCAGGGTTCGATCCAGTAGCGCAGGTCGACGCCATAGGCCGAGCACGCCGCAAGCAGCAGGATGGTAAAACGTAGCATCATCGGCATATGCCATTCTCCTGCAATTCGTAGGGCAGGTCTCCAGACCTGCGCGGGGCTTTTAGCCCCGCCCGTTAAGCGGGACTAAAAGTCCCGCGCAGGCAGCGTGGACGCCTGCCCCACTTATTTCACAGGTCCCAACCATAGATTTACGAACGTATCGACCAGCTCCTCGGGCTCCTCGATGTGGATATTGACCCTGTGGGCGTCCTGCGTGACACGCAGCCCGTCGAGAATCCGCCCCTGCTCCGGTTTGTCCTTCGGAATCGCCAGCCGCCCCAAACCCGTCAGCGCCTTCAGCGCGTCGTAAAGACTCTTGGCGTCCTGATCGGTGCCGCAATTTCCCGTCACCAGGCCGTTTACGCCCTTGCTCAAGTCCAGG
>Ga0209517_10008329_pt1 | contig 12185 bp, 11 predicted proteins | sample PeaSoiMetSII2010_FD_187695 | JGI IMG/M metagenome (GOLD analysis project Ga0209517, IMG submission 187695) | Peat soil microbial communities from Weissenstadt, Germany - SII-2010 (SPAdes) (version 2) | ecosystem: Environmental > Terrestrial > Soil > Wetlands > Peat | place: Germany...
GTTCCAGCGCGCCAGCAGCCTGACCCGCAACGCCAGGGAGCGGGAGCTCTCCGCCGAACGAGCCCGATCGGCCAGTGCGCAGCCGGCCGCACCCGGCTAGCACGGCCTGTCGTTGCGTCGGCAGAGCTTTAGTCGCCAAGATGCGACTACATTTCTATTAACTGTGCTCCCACATCTGAGGTCACTCGTCTTCCTTGGTGTCAAGGAGAACTCGCCTGCTCGCCGCTGGGCGGGACAATTCGACCTGGGCTAACAGCTGAATCGAATGCGTGTTCTACTAGATGGTATGAGCGAGGGAACGCGTCCAGGCTGGTGGCCGTACCCGCAGGTGTGCACAGCCGGTCATCCATGGGGGCCTGGTCGCGTCATCGTCGGGTGGTCACCGTGTGACTGCCCTGGCGCGCTGACCCATCCGGGCAAGGGTCATCAGTACGTCCGCTGCGGCACGGTGGGGTGCACCGTGGCCTGGTACCGGCCTCCGCACGGCTGGCCGCCGGCCGGGCAGGCCCAGGACTCGCGGTCAGGCGATGACCCAGACGCCCAGGCCGCGGACTGGTGACCGCCGAACCGGCCTGAACCGGACCGAACCGGCCCGAGCCGCCTCCCGAACCGGCCAGAACAGAACCGGCCTGAACCGGACCGGCCGGGCAGGTCACCGTGCCAGCACGGCGGCCGGCCTGTCAGACTACCGACCATGCAAACGCTGGTCGCCGATCATCCGCTGATCGCGCACAAGCTCACCGCGCTCCGCGATGTCCACACCGAAACGCCGGTGTTCCGCCACCTGACTGACGAGCTGGTCACGCTGCTCGCCTACGAGGCGACCCGAGACGTCCGGGTCGAACACGTCTCGGTGCAGACGCCGCTCACCACCGCTGCTGGCGTCAAGCTGGCCAGGCCGAGCCCGCTGATGGTCCCGGTGCTGCGGGCCGGGATCGGGATGCTAGACGGCATGGCCCGGTTGCTGCCCAAGGCCGATGTCGGCTTCGTCGGCCTGGCCAGGGACGAGGAGACCCTGGTCGCGTCGACCTACGCCACCAGGCTGCCCGCCGACCTGACTGATCGGGACACATTCGTGCTCGACCCGATGCTGGCGACCGGCGGCACGCTGGAGACGGTCTTCCAGATGCTGGCCGCCCGCGGCGCGGCGTCCATCACCGGGATCTGCCTGCTGGCCGCGCCCGAGGGCCTGGCCCGGATGGCAGCGTCCTTCCCCGATGACTTCCCGATCCCGGTCAAGGTGGTCACCGCCGGACTGGACGAGCGGCTGAACGACCGGGGCTACATCATGCCCGGTCTCGGCGACGCGGGGGACCGCCTCTACGGCCAGATCTGACCCGCCGACGGCAACCTAATCCCGGCCGGATCCGGGTCAGCCACCGTCAGCCCGCCAGTCCGGCGAACGGCCAAGCGCCGACAAGATCTGGTCAAGCGCCACCGCATCCGCCGGCGCCGGCAGTCCGGGCCGGAACGCAGCGCCGGGCTGCAATCGCCGCTTCCCATCGGGCACTGCCTGGGCGATCGGAAGTGCGGCCCGCGCCAGGTCGGGGCTCAGTTCGTAACGGATCCGCAGGGCCCGGGCGACGTCCCAGCCATGCACCACATAGTCGATGAAGTGGAAGCCGATCGCCTGAGCTCCAGGGAATCTCAGCGCCGGGCTGATCTCGGGCAGCGAGAACTCCCGCTCCAGGACCCCCGGCTCGGCGAACGCAGCCAGGACCCGTTCGGCCGCCGCCGCGTATTCCGCGACTGGGTCGTCCCCCAGCGGCTGGACCGTCCACACGGCCGGGTCCGCACCGCGGCCCGCCGCGGCCGCGGCGAAGCCATCATGCTGCACGGTCATGTGGGCGAGCAGCTCGCCAAGCGTCCAGTCCGTGCACGGCGTGGCCCGGTTAAGGTCGTTGATCGTCACCCCGGACACGATCTCGACGCTGGCGCGCACGGCCCGGCGGTCCAGGTCCGCGACGTCGGGTGCCGTCATTGGGATCATCTCCAGTCGGTCGCTGCCTGACACCGCGGCCGGGCGTGGCTGCGGCGGTGCCACCTTAGTTCAGACGGGATTCGCGGTGCGAGGCCAGCCGCAATGCAGGCGCGGTGCATGCGCGATGCAGGCGCAATGCAGACGCGATGCAGGCGCAATGCAGGCGCGATGCTGGCGCGCAGGCGCTCCTTCGCCGCCCCGAGCCTGAGCGGCGAAGGAGCGCAGCGGTTACGGCAGCTGGCCGGCCTGGTGCACGATGCCCGACCGCAGCAAGGCGGACCAGCCGAGCACCTGACCCTTCTTGATCTTCCAGGTCCCATCCAAGCCAACGGCGGTATGCGCCTTGATCGCGACAAACAGATCGCCCATGTACGCGTAGGTCACCGGGTTGATCACGAGCTCGGCCTTGATGTATCCCTCTTCCACGATGGACAGGCCAACTCCAGGCCGGCCAGCGAGATCGGTGACCCGGTCGAACCGCACCTGGGGAAGCCTGGCCAGGACTCCGTACAGACCCGCGTACAGCCTGGGCGGCAGCACCGCTCTGAGCTGGCTCGACATGAGATAGTCGATCGCGCTGAAGATCCCGACTGGTCCCGAGCCGGTTGGGCTCTGATGCCGCACGTTGGCGGCGATGACCGCTTCCAGCTTCGCCGGGTCGGTCGGCAGCGATTCGAGATACCGGTAGCTGATGTTCGGCCAGCCAGCGAGCGTGCCAGCCAGCATCGGGGTGAACACGATCCTGCCGTGCTGCAGCGACGCGACCCGGCTGAGGTCGACTCTGGTCCAGTTCGACGACGTGACTCGCTTGTTCGGCGGGCCGAACAGGAACCCGCCAGTGCCGGCGGATGACGCCGCCGTCTCGATCTTCGCGTAGATCCACTCATCCGGCCCCGGGTTGAAGGCCGGTGCCGCCGAAGCGGCCCGGGTGGCGTAGTCGACCAGCTCCGCCTCGGTCCGGACCGGTCCGGTACGTGCCGGTCCGGTGGCCGGCGCGGTCGTCCGGCCTGGCCGGGCCGGGATTGTCGCGGTCGACGCCGGACGGCCGGGCAGAAGCCCGTAGCCGACCGCCACGGTGACGGCGATCGCCGCTGCCACGGCGCCCGCGATCACGAGCCCACCACGCCCCCGCGCCGCACCGCGCCCGCGCACCGTCCGGTGCCTAGGCGCCCCAGCCGAGACCTTGGTCGCAGCAGAGATCTCGGCCGCCAGTCTGCGATGCGCACCGGCCAGCCCGGCTCCCGAGCGGACGTCCTGGCGTAGCCGGGCGACGAGGGTCAGTTCATCGATGTCATTCATCTCGTTACTCCTGCCCATCGAAAGCGCTTGCCGGGTTGACGTCACCGAGGGCGGCGCGCAGCCGGGCGCGAGCCCGGTTCATCCGGGATCTGACGGTCCCCTCCGGAATGCCAAGTGCCTCGGCCACCTGGTCATAGGTCAGCGCGGCCCAGGTGACGAGGAGCACCACATCGCGCTGCTCGGCGGGGAGCGAGGCGATCGCCGCGGCGACCGATCGGCTGGTGGCGTCTGCGGCCAGCCTCGCCTCGACGTGGTCGGCCGCGGACTTCGCTGCCGGGTCGATGCCCGTCCGCGCTAGGGCGCGGAGCTTGCGCTCCTCATCCCGGTAGTGCCGCCGGATCAGGTTGGTCGCGATCCCGTGCAGCCAGGGCACGGCGCTCGGCCTGGTCAGGTCGTAACGGCCGCGCTGCCGGAACGCCGCGAGGAACGTCTCGGCGACGATGTCCTCGGCCAGATCCGGGCCGAGCCGCCTGGTGACATAGCGGTCCAGGCCTGGCGCGTGCCGCTCGAACAGCAGCGCGAACCGTTCCGGCTCAGATCGCGATCGCCTGATGACCTCCGCGTCCGGCGGCCCAGCCGCCGTCCGAGCCGGCGGCACGGCGATCTCCGGCAGTGCCTGATGCATGCGGGTGACCCTTCGACGTCGTTGCGGTGACGCCTGTTCTTGCCCGCAAAAGGCCGGCCAGGTCCCCCGCTGTGCCGCTTCCTTTGTCACAGAGATTATTCAGCGAATGCTGCGGAGAAACTCCGTGATCAAGAAAAGCCAGCAGCCCGGGCTAGATCCCGACCGGGTGCCAGACCGCCTTGGTCTCCAGGAACGCCAGCATCCGCCGCGCTCGCCGCTGGCCGGGCTAACGGCCGGGCTCGCCGCAGGAGAGTTCTCTCATCCACGCTTCATCGTCATGCCAGGCAGAGCGGCAAGAGTAAGTAGTGAAAGGAAGACCGCTCCACAGAGCAACGATCCGGAGGGAGGTGAGCATCATGGCTCTCGTCCAGCACACGAGCCTCGGCTTCGCGCGGGAGCGCGCCAGCGTCGACGCCAAGCACGACCCAGCGGGCCGCGACCGCGGCCGCGACAAGTACGAGGACAGCGGCAGCGACAAGAAGGACGCGTGACCTGCGCCGGGAGCCCGGGCCTGACCGGAAAGACTTTTCCGTCAGGCCCGGATTCCGTGTCCGGCATGACGACCAGGCCATCACCCCGCAGCACCACGGTGCGCGAACGTCGCGGCCACGAACGTCCCGGCAACAGCGGCGAACGTCCGGCCGGCAGCGCGAAACGTCCGGCCGACAAGCGAACGTCCGGGCGGCAGCGGCGAAACGTCCCGGTGACAGCGGCCAGCGTCCCGGCGATAGCGGCGAGAACGCGAAGCGGCATTAGGTCAGCCGGTAGCCGGCTCCGCGCACGGTGACGATGCGATCGAATCCGATCTTGTGACGCAGGTAACGGACATAGACATCGACGACGTTGGACGAGGGGTCGTAGTCATATCCCCAGACATGACTGAGCAGTTGCTCGCGGCTGAGCACGTGGCCGGGATGCCGCAGGAACATCTCGGCCAGGGCGAACTCGCGGGCAGACAGGTCAACGATCTTGCCGTCAACATGTGCCTGCCTGGTGCGCAGGTCCAGGCTGAGATCACTATGACGCAGCACGAAGACTTCGCGCGCATGCTCGGACCGCAACCGGAGCCTGACCCTGGCCAGCAGCTCGGCCAGGCGGAACGGCTTGCTCATGTAGTCGTCGGCGCCGCCGTCCAGCCCGGCCACGATATCGTCTGGCGCGTTGCGGGCGGTGAGGACGATGACCGGCAGGGTGCTGCGGCAGCGGCGCAACTCCGTCAGGACGCTGAAGCCGTCGCGTCCGGGCAGGCCGAGGTCCAGCAGCATCAGGTCGAACTCGCCGGTCTGCGCGAGCTGCAGGGCCAGGTCGCCATCGTCAACCGATGATGTGACATAGCCCTGCGCTGTCAGGCCCTTGACCAGGAACCGGACAATGCGCGGCTCGTCTTCGGCGATCAGGATGCGTTTCATGCCTGCCCTCCGGGAACTAGCTGCCCGACCGACCCTGGGACGGTGCCCTGGTCGCGATGTGGGATGACGATACGGAACGACGCACCGCCGCCAGGGGCATCGCTCACGCCCACCGTCCCGCCATGCGCGCTGACGATGGCGGCGACAATCGACAGCCCGAGGCCACCGCCGTCCGTTCGCCGGGTATCGAGCCGGGCGAATCGGTCGAAGATCCGCTGGCGGTGGGCGACCGGAACGCCGGATCCGTGGTCAGTGACGCTGAAGACGAGATCGCTTCCCTGGACGGCCGACGCGAGCTCGACCGCTGTCCCAGCCGGCGTGTGCGCGGCTGCGTTGGCTGCCAGCTGCATCACCGCTTGGGTGATCCGCTGGGCGTCGAGCACCGCCTTGCCTTGCGCGGTGCCGGTCAGCACGAAAGGACGGTCATCGAGCACGCGAGCCTTTGCTGCCAGTGTGGTGGTCAGCACCTCCAGATCGACTGGTTCGAGGCACAGGAATCCGGGGCGCTCGCTGCCGGCCAGCAAGAGCAGGTCGCCGACAAGCCGGCTCATCCTGGTGAGCTCATCCGCGGCGATCGCGAGAGTCTCCGCGTCCTCGGGATCGGCAGTCTGGATGGTGTCGAGGTTGCCCTGGATGATCGCGATCGGCGTACGGAGTTCGTGGCCAGCATCGGCCAGGAACCGGCGCTGCGCGGTGAACGTCGCCTCAAGCCGGTCCAGCATGCCGTTGATGGTGAGCGAAAGCTCGCTGATCTCGCCCCGGCCGCGGATCGGAATGCGGCCGGACAAGTCCGTTTCGGTGATCCGCTGGGCGAGCTCGGTGGTGTCCCTGATCGGGCTCAGCACCCGACCAGACACGATCCACGCGAGTACGGACGCCATGGCCAGCGCGACGGCCCCGACTTCCAGCTGGAGCCGGGTGGCCTGGTCGACGGTCGCCTGCGGCTGGGATGTGAGCACTATGGCTACGAAAACCCCATGAGTCGGGTCGCCAGCGACGCGAACCGGTATCGCCGTGTAGTGGATCTGCCCGACGGCTAGCTGCGCTGAACCGCTCACCGGACGCCTGATCGCCGCCCAGCTGGCTAGCAGCGCACGGTCACGACTCATCAGCGCGGCGGAAGATGTACTGCTACTCGCGACGATGCGGTTACCGGTCAGCCCGACCAGAACCGTGCCCGATTGTGACAGCGTGCGGCTGGCACCCGCCGTCAGCAGCGCGCGCACCTGACCGGGCGCACGGGCCGGCGAGATCTGGTGGGCGAGAGCCAGGGCACGAAACTCGTTGATCTCGTTGGCGAGGTCCGCGGCGACCGTCCGCTGCAGTTGCTGAGCCAGCAGGACATGCGTGACCGCAGCGGTCGCGGCCAGTGCGGTCACGAGCAACGCAATCGACCAGCCCAGGATGCGCAGTCGCGCTGAACCGGCGAACCTGGAGCTGGTGATCACGCATTCACTATCGCCGGCTGATTATGAGGATCCGGTGAAGAAATTATGAGAGCTCTCACATCTCGCCCCCCAATGAGGCAGCCCTCATCGCCATCTCACGCCCTTCTCACCCGGCAAGAGCAGAGTCAATACCTGACGGCCATACCAGGCCGGTCACCCCCCTGACGAGGTGGAGACGATGCAGCTGTTCTTGATGGCGCTCTCGGCGGGAACCCTGGCAGCGTCCGTTGCCGTCGGGCTCGCGGCGCGGTCGCGCCTGGCCCGTGCTCCCGCGAGCCCGGCCTGGGTCGGGGCCGCCGCCCCATCCACCTGGGCGGCCATCAGGAAAGCCACGCTGCGACCGCAGGCAGCGGTTGTCGGCCTGGTCATTTGGCTCATGCTGGTCGAGGCCGCCCTGTCATTGGCCGCGCCGTGGCCACTGGCGCTCGTGGTGGACTACGCACTCAGCCACCGCCCGATGCCTGCCTGGCTCGGCGGGCTCGGCCACCTGAAGGCGGTGCCGCTTTCCTTCGTCGCGGCCGGCGCCGGGATGCTGCTGCTCGCCAGCGCCGCACTGGTCGGTTACCTGGTGACCTTCCTGGCCGGCGCGCTCAGCGAGCGGATAGCGTCGCGACTGCGGATCATGACGATCAGCCATGTGCTGCGCATCCCGCCCCGCCGCGCCGCCGAGTATCCGGTCGGTGAACTGGCCAACCGGATCAGCGCCGACACTGGCCGGGTCGCCGACAGTCTCGTCGGCGGCGTGGAGGTGCTTATCCCCGATGCCGCCGTGCTGATCGGGATGATCATCATCACCAGCATCATCGACTGGCGGCTGACCCTCGTGACTCTCGCGATCATCCCGCTCTTCGCGGTTACGTCTATGCGCCGCAACCGTGCGATCCGCCCGGCGCAGCGACTGGCGCGCGCCCGCTCGGGCGAACTCGCCGCGCTGACTACTGACGTGCTCGGCCGGATTCCGGCCGTGCACGTGTTCGACCGTGCCGAGACTGAGGTCGACCGCTACGATCGTGCCAGCAGCGAGGTCGCGGGCTCGGCGCTCAGCGCCCTGGACGCCGGTGCCCGCTTTGCGCCAGTCACCGACACGCTGCCAGGCCTCGGCCTCGCGGCCGCCCTGGTCACCGGCACGATCGAGGTGACGTCCGGTCGGCTCAGCATCGGCAGCCTGCTGGTGTTCCTGGCCTATCTAGCCAGCCTGACCGGGCCGGTGCGGTCCCTAGCAGGTCTCAGTGGCTCGATCGCCCGCGGCGCCGTCAGCAGGGAGCGGATCGCCGAGCTACTCAGTATTCCCGTTCTGCGGTCGGTGCCAGGCGTTACGACTGCTGCTGCTTCGGCGGTGCCGGAGGGTCCGCGAAGAGGCAGCAGGTCAGGCGCCGGAACCCGGCGAGCCGCCGGATGCTCCGTGCTGGTAGAGAACGTGACGTACGCGCATCGGCCGGGTCGGCCCGTGCTCGCTTCCGCCAGCCTGTACGTCCGGGCCGGCGAGTTCGTGAGCCTCACGGGTCCGTCCGGAGCGGGGAAGTCCACGCTGCTGTCCCTGCTGGTACGGCTGGCCGAGCCCGACGCCGGGCGGATCGTCATCGACGGCCACGACATCGCCCAGCTGCCGCTCGGTGTTCTTCGGCAGCTGGTCGCACTGGTTCCGCAAGAACCATGGCTGCATTGTGGCTCGATCGCCGACAACATCGCCTACGGCCTCCCCGGAGCCACTCGCCGACAAGTTCTGGCCGCTGCCGCTAGTGCGGGCGTCGACTCGTTCGCCCGCAACCGGCCGGCCGGCTACGACACGCTGGTCGGTCACGGCGGCGGACAGCTGTCCGGCGGGGAGCAGCGGCGCATCGCGGTGGCCAGGGCGCTGATCCGTGACACTCCCGTGCTGCTGCTGGATGAGCCCACTTCCGGGCTTGACGCCGCCACGGAGTCGCGGCTCGTCATTGACCTGCTGGCCGCCAGCCGCGGCAAGACGCTGATTCTGGTTACCCACAGGTCGGCCCTTGCCGATCGCGCCGATCGCGCCGTGCATCTGGATCGCGGTCAGATCAGCGTGCAGTCAGCCGTCGATCGGACCGCGCCGGATCACGTTGCCCTGGCCAGATGAGCTCCGGTCTGGCCCGCGGACCCGCCCGCCAGTACTAGATCCCGACCGGATGCCAGACCGTCTTGGTCTCCAGGAACGCCAGCATCCGCCGCGGCGTCGGCACCCCGCGCCAGGTTTGCCCGGCCCATCACTCCGCAATCGTTTGAGCGGCGGCTCATCTCCCTTGAACCGCATCGGTGTACGCCTGGCGTCACGTCTCGTCGGCTCCGCCCGGAACACGCCGGCCATGATGTCCGTTCACCGCGCCCCTCAAGGACGAAATAACCTGTTATCGCGGGCACGTACGTATGCGGCGACTTGCTCCTCGGACACGTACTTACGTACATAGGCCCACTGGTGTGGTCACGCCTGTGAGCCCCGCCTGACCTGGGCGACATGGAAGCCGTATGTATCGCGTACCCACCGGTCCAAGAAAACGACAGAATGCATCACAGCGACGCATCCCATACCGCACTGTCAATGAAGCCATCGGTGTCGAGCGAAGTAAGTTGAGCGCCGTCGGAGGCATGCGCCGCGATCTGCGGTCGACCATAAGGCCGGCCTCGGCCCGCAGCTGTCTTCCAGACCACAATGACATGTCCGTGGTCAGGCACATCTATCACCCTCTGCCCAATCCGAAGGCACGAGACTTCCGAGGCAGCGTGAATTAGCTGATAACCGACCCACGCCGGATCAATCTCCGAGTGCCCCGTAAGTGAACCGCCCGATCCCTCCAGCACGAGGAGTGACGCAGGTCCAGAAATGGCCCTCACGCCTCGGTCCTGCAGGAATCCGGCTTCAACAGGTACGTTATTTGCCGCAATCGGTTGCCATTCGTCGTTGTCCTTAGCGTATGTGCAGACGAACGTCCTTTGTTGATGTCGGCAAGAATGCCTTGCTATCCATATCGCCGCTATTCGGTCCGCATCGGCAATGTCCATTGCCACGACCGACATTTTTCGCGCTGCAAACTTGCGATTGCTAAGCCAGTACTGGCCGGAACTAAGCATCTGCAAGCCAACCCCTTGAGCCTCGGCCAGTTCCCGTAGCCCGCTACGCGTGTCATAATCCATAGAAGATCCCTGTGCGATGAATGTAACATTTGTCTGGATAGCTGTGGTGCAGCTAACAAGCGCAGCCCGAGCATGTATGGCAGCGCGAGCATAACAGCTTGCAGCATACCGCCCCCTGCCGCATGCAAGCTAACCGTGGATATCTCATACGCTCCTTACCTGTTCGTGCTGGCGCAAAACACGACCGGATGGGTGTCCTGTAAGAAGCTTACGCTAAATACAAAGGCATGGAAATGCCAGGCCAGCCCAGGTAGTGCCGCATTCGAGACGGGAGGGACATTGCAGATCGAAACCCCGGGAGGTAATTATGCTTCCACCTACGCCACTGCCGGTCCCGTGTATTACTACTGCGCCTTACCCCAGGTGCCGCCGACCAGCGCAGGCCGTGACAGGTCCGCAGGCGCAGCCGCCGCCAGGCCGGCCGATAACAAGGAACCGGCGCACAGTGTCAAGCTGGCCAGAGCCGCCATCCTCGCCAGGTACCGTCGCCTCATCTAACACTCCTATGCCGATCCCGGTCAGCCCAGCCGGCCCAAGCAAAAACTGTAAATTGCGACAGTATGCACCTGTCGGGCGCAGGATGCACGGGCTGTGCCAGGCTGCTTCTGCCGTCCCGTCATACCGAACCGGGCAGGCTGCGCAGCTCCGCCACGACGGTCTCGCGGCAGAAATCCTCGATCCGCTCGTCCAGCTCGCGGGCCTGGGCCGAGCCTCGGTATACCGGCTGGGCCAGCTCATGGCGGACCCGGCCGAAGCACTGCGCGAGAGCAGCCACGCGCTTGGCCGGCGGTAGGGACAGCACCGGCTCGGACGCGGCCGCAGCCGCATCGAGCGCCCCGGACCGGAGTCTCGCAGTCGCCAGATTGATCTGGGTAAGTCCCGCCACTCCGTATCCATGCTGTTCGCCCGGCCCGGGTCCGGCCGCGTACAACTCGGCCGCGCGTTCCAGCTCAGCGGCAGCCTCGCTCTCCGCACCGGGTATCTCGATCAACACCGAGCCGGCCAGATAGTGCCTGGTCGCCCTGGACAGGCCGAACTCACCGCCGATGTCCGCCAGATCATCGTGGTAGTCGCTTTCATGCGCCGCATGCGCGGCCGCTACCGCGCCGCGCGCTGCGTCGGGCTCGCCCAGGCGCGCGGCCATCCGACCGCCCTTCAGGTGCAGCAGTGCCGCAGTCGGCCCGTCCGGCAGGTACCGCAAACCGCTCTGCGCCCGGTCACGCGCCTGGCGCGGCCGATCGTCCCAGTCAGCAATGTCGGCGAGTTCTTCCCGCAGCCGCGCCATCAGCGGCCGGTGATCAATGGCCACCGCGTATGCCCAGCCCGCGCGGACCAGTTCCTCGGCACCCACCGGACTGCCGAGATCATCGGCCGCGATGGCCATCAGGCCATTGAGGCAAGCCAGCAGGAAGTACAGCTCGACCTGGTCACGCGGCCACAGCCGCCGGTCCAGCGCGGCGTGCATCCGGGACCGCACCCGGCGCATCTCAAAGAACAACGGCAGCGGCGGGCCGGTCATATAGTCACGGGACAGCCGGATCACGTCGGCGCGCAGCTGCTCCAGCGTCGCCTCGCCGATCTCGCGGTACTCGGCCCGCTCGGCGCGCTCACCGCCCTCATGTGCCGCCATCAGCACCTCTTGCTGGATCCAGGAACCGCCCGAAAGGGGCGCCTGGCTCCCACCGTAAGCGACGTCAGGTGCCGACGCCATCTCCGGGCCAGCCGACGAGATCGCGGCGGGCAGCGGCGTTCCTCCCGGCCGACCCGCCGTGAGCGCACTGGCTCCTGTTCCGTCCGAGACCAGCTGGGCCGGCCCCGCCTGGTCGGACGCGTACTGATCGAGGGCGATGCCGAACGCCCGGCAGTAGTGCAGCCGGTACCGCTCCGAGACGCCGGTGCCGCGTTCCCAGCGCCGGATCATGGCATACAGCGCCTGGTTTTCCGGCAGCGGGTCGCCAACCGCCCGGGCCGCCTCACGCAGGCGGCGGCCCATCTCGGGAACCGGCCAGCCGCGCGACAGCCGCTGCTGGCGTAACCACTCGCCGGAAGTCTCAGAGCCTGTAGATAAACCCCAGCATGCTCAGGCGTAGCTGACGTAACTCGTGTCAATCGGATCACGCCCGGCGTGTCCGCCGGCAACAGAAAGAGGACTCCTGGTAACGGAGAGGTGTCTACGCCATCCAGTGCCAGGAGTCCCGGATGCCTGTCTACCCTCTCGCGGCGCAGAGCGCCAGTTGCGTGTCGCCCGGATGCTGGTGTCACGACCGCAGGTC
>Ga0209517_10008330_pt1 | contig 12185 bp, 14 predicted proteins | sample PeaSoiMetSII2010_FD_187695 | JGI IMG/M metagenome (GOLD analysis project Ga0209517, IMG submission 187695) | Peat soil microbial communities from Weissenstadt, Germany - SII-2010 (SPAdes) (version 2) | ecosystem: Environmental > Terrestrial > Soil > Wetlands > Peat | place: Germany...
TGCTCGAGCTGCTGAAAATCGCGGCGAGGACGAACGCGCGCAGGCATGCCTCCAGGATAATCGATCTCGCGCCCGCTGTCACTATATTCTGCGAGATTGTCACTGTATTATGCGAGATTCAGTAAGTACTCGTAGAAATTCGTATTGTTCCAGTAGGGCCACTTGAAACTGCCACGCATCACCCGCAGCGCGCGGGCAGTTACGTCGGCATCGCTGAGATCCGGCGCGTTCATGAACTCGTCCAGCACCGGCTGCGTGTTGCGCGACCCGTATTCCGTGAAAACGTGGCCGACCCGGTCGATAAAACGGCGGTCCCTCACCAGGTCGTAGATGAACTCCCACTGCGTGAACTCAGGGTGCGCCCGCTCGCAGAGGACCACCACGTCGTAGCGGTCGAACAAGCCCATCACGTAGTCGATAGGCGTAGCATGCGCCCGCTTCAGAAATGTGACGTAAGGCCTGGTGGACTTGCCGTTGTTGAACAGCGCTAGATTGCACGAAATCCAGCCCTTGTGGAAGCATTCGGTAGCCTTGATCGCGCCGCACAGCAGCACCATCGCTGCGACCGCCGCAAACGCCGTCCGGGCGTTGAGCGCGCCCTGCCCTGCATCGCGCACGACGGAAGTTCGTGACAGTTGGTCGTACCACGTTGCCTTCGCGAACAGCCAATACACCAGCATCAGCGCCATCACCAGGAGGATCACCAGCAGATCGAAAATCGACGTGACCCAAACGCCGTGCGCCAGCCGCCAGACGCCCCAGACGGGCAATACGACCGTGAGGCCCCATTTCGCCGCGCCCTCCCGAAGCAAGGCAATTCTGAGGTCCATTGCCTGTCCGTTCTTCCGCTGGACCCACACTCCCATCAGCGCCTTCCCGGGAGTCGCGCCCCACCGGCTCAGGCAAACGACGCCGTACACCACGGCCACAGCCAGGCCTGCCTGTCCCAGAGAAACGCGTATGGAGACAAGCCGCGCCGCGGCGATCAGGATACTGGAGACGGCATAAATCAGGGACCAATCGATCCACGCGGCGGCAAGGCGCCGCCAAAAAGCAGCCCGTTCTAGCTTCATGGGCCTCTCCGTATTGCAGTATACGATTAAGCCGGCGGTGGAGTTCACGCCTTGTGAAGCGGTGCCTGCATCGCGCTCCTTGCTGAAATTGGGCCTTGAACACCAACCAACCGGCCGCCGCGTTAGCGCGACTCCTCGCAATTAGGAGAGCTAATCGTCCAACCCGCCGGGGGGCCACGCTTGCTTGCCGAAAGCTCACGGTACAATTGCTCTGCTATGCCTATCCCTCTAACCGACGAGGAAATTGACGCGCTGTTCGGGTCGATAAGCTGCTTGCTAGAAGGGTTGCCGGCGGCCAGGATTCCTGGCGTCGCCGCTAGCTTCGGCAGTACGCGCAATCTGCGTTCGCGGCTCCTAGCCGAGGCGGTCGAGACCTTTCAGAAGGGAAGAACCGGCCGTGGCGAGGTGAACGCTGCAATTTTGAAACACAGGTACAAATTTGAGAATGGCGGATTTGTTCCCGTCAATGCACTTGGCGAGGTCTCACACTGACCCACGTAGTGCCTGCCCCCCCTCCCAAATGCCAATCCCCTCGACTTTCCCCGCGCTCACGTCATCATTGCGCCGGTCGTAGAGGCCGCGGGTTTTGGCGTTCGAGCGCTCAGCCGTTCCGCAAGAGGCGTCGGATTCTCCCTAAGAATCTCACACCACATATCTCTTCCGTGGAAAATCTCCGTGTGATCACTGAGTGATAGCACGTCGGACGCGAAGAACGATCGAGATTCGAGTATGCCTTTCAGTCCTTGTGCAGAACAGTAGTGGAAGAACTCCCCACGTTCGTTTGAGTGATCGTGCACCCGCCAACGGGCAAACTCCGGGGCAAGAAGATCCGATACGTTTCGCTCCCGGCACTCCAGGATGCCAAGGCCAACCTTTACGTCGCGATGCGGGCGAGCGGTGTTCGCAAGGCCGACCTGGCCCGCCGCCTGGGCTGCCAGAAATCGCAGATCGAAAGGCTCCTCAATTTCAAGAACTCAACCCGCATGGAACACATAGAGGCGGCCTTCCGGGCTCTCGGTAAACGGATCGTTATCGAAGTTAAAGACGCGGCCTGATCGCGCGGAGAAGTTCGGCGCCAGCCTGGCGCAGGCCCTGAAGAGTCTACGCGGGTGCGCTGCTCACGCGGCGGAGCTTGCGGGCCGAGGCCGCGGTGGCCAAGGCGGGAATCAAGATGCTGTTCCCCATCGTCGCGTTTATTCTGCCGGTGCTGTTCGTGATCACGCTGGTGCCGGGCATGCTGAGCGTGCTGAAGGATCTGAAGCTTTTGGGCGCCCCGAGGTAGGGATTGCGGCCTGGACGTTTGGCAGGGAGCCGGAGTTCATGTTCCGTCGCGCCAGTGGGTACTTTCACGGATGCCGATACGACCGGGTGGAAGCCGGTCCGGTAGGTTCTGGCCGTGCCGGTAATGCTTTAAAACCTGGCCGACCGTCCGTGCGCACGAACCGGAATGTGCGGGCCCACGCGGCCGACACAGGAGCCGGAGGACGCGAACGTCGCAGAGTATGCCGCGCCCGGCAACATGTTCGGGATCGATTTCATCCATGAGCCGATGTAAGCACCTGTCACGTGCGTGTGAAACGCCCAAGCTTGAGTTGTGGCGCTGGCTGGTCGGCCAGGCGGGACGCTACGTAGCTCTTCCTCGGCGGTCATCTTCTCGGGGCCCTTGAGGCGAAGGGACAGCCGCCGATTATGGAACATCAAACCTGAAACATTCAAGCCCGCTGTTGTACGGGCCTCCCGGCGATGTTTCAGGTTCTGCCCATTTAGAGACGCGGGCGTTCAATGACCAGGAGCGCCCGGTGTCGGTTCCGGGAGTTTCTTCTTGGGGCTGGCGGCTTCAACGCCCTGCGACGCCGCGCGGATGTCCTCAACATCGGCAAGGTCGCGTATCCGTCCCGTAGCAAGTTTCGCGGCGATCAGATCGTCTTTCGAAATAAAGAACGCCTTGAGGCCGCTCTTCGTGTCAATCACGCTTTCAACCCGTCGCTCCCATGCCGCGTCAAAATCGACGCCCGGAATATCGGGAAGAATATCAACGGCGCGCGGGTCGTGTCCGAAGCGAAAAAAGCCGCTGCGGTCAGCGAAATCCTCGGGGCGGATGTTTGCGAGGGGTGCGCCAAACTCGGCAACCGCGGCATACACGGCTCGCGCGTTGACAGGGTCTGCTTTTATGAACAGGTCAATATCCTTCGTCGCGCGGGGCTGCGCATGAAAGATGACGGCGTAGCCCCCCACAATGAGGTATTTAACGCCATGGGCATGGAAGGCGGACAAAAGGTCTTTGTAATCTTGGTACATCCGGTTCCGGCTCCACGCCTTTTATTGCGTAAGCGGTGAGGTTGATTTCCTCCACCGCGTCCATCCGCTCATGCGCGGGCCGACTTTGCCAGTACCGATATTCGTCAGCCTTCATTTCGTCGAAGCTGGTGTACTTGCGTATGATCGGGTCCATCCCTTTCGTTTGTAGCATAGCTGAAGTGTCGTGGCAACGAGCAAAACCCGCGTGGCTCAAGTGTCTTAAATTTGAAGTGCAGGAATCCCGAAATGGCGCGCGAAAACCCTCTTGCTCGAAGTGCCGGTCTTTGGTGAGCACCTCGGTCAGCCCTTGCTTGCGCATCGTCTCCATCGAAATGCAATCGACCAAGCTGTACCCTTTGTCGGGCCGCGCCTCGTAGAGAGCCATTCCGGAGAGAAACGATTCCCGGCTCTGCGGAACGACATGAACACCAGGATCGTCAAGAATGCGTCGGGCGTTTATAACGGCCTTGCGGCACATCTGCTCGGGGGCCGTCGCAAAAAGGTAAGATACTCGGCCAACACTTCATCCGTGGTGACGATGGGAGAGTCTGCTCGCTCAGATGTAAGAGCCAAAGCGCGCCGGTGTGCGCTGTCATTGAAATCGACCAGGGCAATCCAATAGAACGTGTCGGCGAAAAGGGCGATCATGCATCTTTCTTGGGCCAACCGTAGATGTAATGGTCGTGCTGGCTGGCACCGTCCTGGGGCATGCGCGCCATAATTTCAGGCGGCACATCCTGCATGTTTTCGCAGATCACATCGGCAATATGCGGGTGCGGGCTGGGTGCAGGCTTCTGTTCGGTGGCGAGCTGCTGAAGCCACGCCTCAAGGCTAAGGCCCGCCGCATTCGCTTTCGCCTTCAGCGCCGCCGCCTGTTCATCGGAAAGCTCGATGATCGTCATAAGAAATCCCCATGTCTTCATCGTATCAAGGCCGATCTTAAACCGGTTGAAGGGTTTTGTCACGCGGCGCGGCGATCCCTACGGCTCACCGCCGAGCTACGGCGGCGGGCTGGTAGCACGGGCGCCGAGAAGCGGCAAATCGGCGGGACATGAACACGAAGGCGGTTGCATTGGGGGCTGTTGTTGCCCCGCGCCGCGTCCCGTCCCACAAAGGGCCAGGGTCTTCATCCTTCAGAGGGCGATCTCGATCGGCGTGACCTGCTTTTCTGTCAACGAGGCAGGGTGGTCGAGGCAGGCCATGATATCTTCGCGCGAGAGGGGCGGATACTCAGCCAGCAACTCGTCCACGGTGTCGCCGTTGGCCAGCATTCGAACAATCTGGTGGACTGGGATCCGGGTGCCTCGGACACATGCCTGGCCGTGAGCGACGTTCGGGTGGATGGAAATCAGGTCGAATTGCACGCTGGTACCCTCCGACTCTGGTCTATCGCGGCGGGTTGTTGCATTGCACGGTCGAATTCGGTGTGCGCCGGGCAGGGAGGTAGGGGGGCGGTCCATGTGGCGCTACCCAAGGCATTAGTGCAGGGTTGGTAGCTTGAAAATATCAAGTCATTGGCGGCGAAAGCGGATGCCGATTTGGTTTGCACCGCTAGCGCATGCACGCTATCGTGAGGGTATGACGGTAGACGCCATCAAGGAAGCCATTGCCCACCTCTCCGAGGCCGATCGTAAACAACTCGCCGACTGGTTCGAAGAGTTGGAAGAACGGGCATGGGATGAAGAGATTGAACGGGACTTCTCTCCCGGGGGTCGCGGCATGCCCCTGCTGGCTGAACTCGAACGCGAAATCGAGGAAGGCAGGCCCATGGATGAGGTTTGTGCCGAGCGGCGAAAGCAAAAGGGGTGAATTTCCAGCATCGAACCTTTCCCGCTTCTGGGATCGGTACGCCAAGCTTCCTGAAGAAGTGCGGCAGCAGGCAGTCAAGCAATACCATCTGCTTCGGAAAAACCCATCTTACCCGTCGCTCCGATTCAAGGCTGCCGGGCGGTTCTGGGCGGTTCGGATTTCTGTTTCATATCGCGCTCTAGCAATACGCAAAGGGGATGTCTTTCACTGGTTCTGGATCGGGTAGCATGACGAGTACGCGCGGATTCTCAAAGAGTGATTCAGGAAGCTGCCCGGACACGCTGGGGCTTCGCGCGAGAGATCGCGGATATCGGGTATGAGGACGCTCTGCAGGTCAACCTGCTGTTCACGATCCTCAAAGAGCTTGGTTTGATGAAGGAGTGATTATCCCCAGGTTTCAGTACCCAGCGATCTTCGATCGGGATCCCGACGACGGCAGCTTCACGGTCGCGTTCGCCGACTTCGCCTGTGGCCGTCTGGCTGCCAGAAATCGCAGATTGAAAGGCTCCTCAATTTCAAAAACTCAACTCGCATGGAACACATAGAGGCGGCCTTTCGGGCTCTCGGTAAAACGGATCGTCATCGAAGTTCAAGACGCGGCCTGATCGGCTGGCTAGGACGGGAGTGGAAGACATCAAGTCGCCGGCGGCGATGATCGTGCAGAGCGAGAAGTTCGGCGCCAGCCTGGCGCAGGCGCTGAAAGTCTACGCGGATGCGCTGCGGACGCGGCGGTTGCGGGCCGAGGCCGCGGTGGCAAAGGCGGGAATCAAGGTGCTGTTCCCGATTGTCGTGTTTATTCTTCCGGTTCTGTTCGTGATCACGCTGGTGCCGGGCATGCTGAGCGTGCTGAAGGATTTGGCGATCCGGACATGCGGTGCGGGACACCCGTCTTCAAGTGGACTCGCCATTCACGCGTGGTAACGACAGAGGCCCCACGCCGGGGCAAACCGCAGGAGCCTGTTTGCCCCGCCAGGGAGGACATTCTGTTTCTGATGATATCTAGTCAAACTTGCGGGGGAATCGTCTCAAGATTCTTCACTTCGCCGGCGCCGGCCGATGGATTACAGGAATAAACTGTGGGTTTAAGTCCATATTTCCATTCGTACGCTCCGATGATCTCCTGTCGGAAGCGGCTGACTGCGTCGGGACGGAGCATGGTAACCGTACATCCGCCGAATCCGCCGCCCGTCATCCGGGCCCCCATTACCCCGTCGATTCCTAGTGCCTTATCCACCAGGAAATCGAGCTCCTCGCAACTCACCTCGTAGTCATGCTGCAGGCTGCGGTGCGATTCCACCAGCAGCTTGCCCATGAGCGCCAGATCGCCGTGCGCGCTGGCATCCACGAAGCGCTCCACCCGATTGTCCTCGGTCACCACGTGGCGCGCGCGCCGCCGCACCACGTCCGGCAACAGATGCGCCGCGGATTCGAACTGCGCCACCGAAACATCGCGGAGGCTGGCCACGTCCGGAAACTGCTGCTTGATGCCTTCCACCGCCGCGGCGCACTCCCGCACCCGCTCCCTGTACGCGGAACCTGCCAGCTCGTGCTTTACCATCGTGTTGGTAGCCAGGAACGTGATGCCCGCGGGCAGTTGCACGTCGCGGTGCTCCAGGCTGCGGCAATCGATCTCGACGGCGCTGTTCTCGCGGCCGAACACCGAGATGTACTGGTCCATGATGCCGCACGGCATGCCGACGAAATTTCTCTCGGCGCGCTGGCACACACGCGCCAGCGTGAGCGGCTCCAGCTCGCGTCCATACAGGAACGCCAGCGCCGCGGAAACTTCCAGCGCCGCCGACGAGCTCAAGCCCGAGCCTTCCGGCACCGTGCTGCGGACCAGCAGGTTCGCGGGCGCCACGAAGAAGCCCTCGCGGATCAACTCCTGGGCCACGCCGACCAGGTAGTCGGACCATTCGTGGAAGGGCCGCTCCAGGCCGATCCGGGCCGCGTCCCATTCGCGCATCTCCTCGCGGTGTTCGGAGTAGATGCGGAGCTTGCCGTCTGGCGACGGGGCAACCGCAATGTAGGTGGCCAGATCCAGCGCCACCGGCATCACGAACCCGAGGTTGTAATCGGTGTGCTCGCCAATCAGGTTGACGCGCCCGGGCGCGCGGAAGACGCGGACACCGTCCGCCGATCCATACAACTCCCGGAACCGATTGATCATGAGTGGCTGCGCCCCGCGCGCCACGCCATCACCAGCAGGAAGGCGCCAAAAGCCGTCATGCCGGCGCCGCAATACAGGTTTACGTTGGCTTCGGTCAACACCGCGCGGTGGTAGTCCGGCACGAAGATCCCCATCCCCAGCAGGATGACGCCCAGTAAAGCAAAGAACAAGCCCGAAGGCAATCTCAAGTCGAGCATATTATGCGAACCAGATATTCAGAATAACCACCAACACAATCACCAACACGGCCAGGGGAGCCGGCCGCTGGTACCACTTCGCCGTGGCGTCGTGCGGCACTTTCGTCAATCCGTAGACCAGCCCTTCCATTTCGCGATCCGGCCGCGGCTGGCCCATCATGCTGATCGCGATGGTCACCACAAAGCAGGTAGTCCACGCGATAATGGCGATCCAGAAATTCTGCGCCATGGCCGACGAGAAACTGTAGGCGTGGCCGAACCAGCCGCCCTTGCCTTCGGCCACCGTCAGGCACAGGGTCGCCACCGCGGCGCCGGTGCCCGTGATCAGGCCCACGAACGCGCCGTTGGCCGTGGTGCGCTTCCAGAACATGCCCAGCACGAAGGTGGCGAACAACGGCGCGTTCACCACGCCGAACACAAGCTGCAGCAGGTCCATGATGTTGCTATACTGCCGCGCGTAATACGCCGCGCCGATGGAGAGCACCACACCCGCGATCGTGGTGATTCGGCCGACCTTCAGATAGTGCACGTCCGGGGCGCCGGGCTTGATGTGAGTCTGGTAAATGTCGTAGGTCCACACGGTGTTGAACGCCGTCACGTTTCCGGCCATGCCGGACATGAACGACGCCATCAGCCCGGTGAGCCCCACTCCCAACATTCCCGCGGGATAAAATTTCGCCATCAGGGTAGTCAGCACCTGGTTGTAATCGTACCCGCCGTCCTTCATCGGAAGGTCGTAGCCCAGGTTCATCTTGGAAAGCGCCAGGGCCGCAATGCCGGGAAGAATCACCACGAAGGGCAGGAACATCTTGGGCAGGGCGCCGATCAGCGGAGTGCGCCGCGCCGCGGACATCGAATCGGCCGCCATGGCGCGCTGCACCACCAGGAAGTTCGTGCACCAGTAGCCGAACGACAGGACGAAGCCCAGACCGGCCACCATGGAGAAGAGTCCCACGCCCATGGGATTCTCGCTGGCGCTGCCCATGTACTTCCAGGCGTGCGTCATAACCGGCGCGACGCGCGATTGGATGCCCGCCCAGCCGCCCGATTTCACCACCGACATGAGAGCCAGCGGCGCGAAGCCCGCTACGATCAGCAGAAATTGCAGCACCTCGTTATAAATGGCGCTGGTGAGGCCGCCCAGGAACGTGTAGGCCAGCACGATGGCTGCCGAGCACAGCACGGAGGTCGAAAAATCCCAGCCCAGGACCAACTGCAGCAGCAGCCCCAGCGCATACATCGAGATGCCCGAGGAGAAGACCGTCATCACCGCGAACGTGCACGCGTTGAACGTGCGGGTCTTCTCGTCGAAGCGCATCTTGAGGTATTCCGGCACAGAACGGGCCTTGCTGCTGTGATAGAACGGCATCATGAAAAGGCCCATGAACAGGATCGCGGGAATGGCGCCGATCCAGTAGAAGTGGGCGGTCATGATTCCGTACTTGGCGCCCGAGGCCGACATGCCGATGAGTTCCTGCGCGCCCAGGTTGGCCGCGATGAACGCCAGACTGGTGATCCACACCGGAACGCCGTGGCCGGAGAGAAGAAAATCGCCGCTGGTGGAGATTTTTTTGCGAAGTCTCCAGCCGATGCCTAGGACAAAGGCGAAATAAAGAAAAAGGATGAAATAGTCAACTGGAGCGAGCTTCAAGGTTGGGCTCCCGTTTTACTGCGCAGTTTCGGACACGGAAGACTGAGTCTAACACACGTGGCCCTTACGAAAACCGCGTCCGCTTCCAGAGCAGCGTCCCGCACACCACCAGGAAAACCAGGGTGGCGGCGCTCAGCACGGCCATCCAGAAAACGTTCACCGAAAGCGGCTGCCGTTGGGCGCCCGACCCCAGCCACACGAACATTCCGGCGGCCACCACCCCGACCAGGAATTCCCACCAGCGGCGCGGCGACTGCTCTCGCGCTAGCGGATCGTCACCTTGCAGAATGGCGGCCACGCGATCGGGATCGAGGTGGTAGCGGCTGCACTCCCGCTCCATGGCTTTTTTCCACGAGGCCTGCTCGGATTCCGGCGCTTCGGCGAAGCTGATGGACGTGGCGCCCAGAATCATGATCAGCGAACCGGCCACCACCAGCGCCTGGGCCGTGGCGCTCAGCCCGCTCAACTCGCCGAAGACCAGCGCGCCCCAGGCCAGGCCCCAGAGCTGGTTGGTATTGGAGAGCGGGATGCCGCGCCCGATCCCGATGTACTTGGCCGCGTACTGCTGAAACAGATCGCCGAGAACCCAGCAGAACCCGCCTAGGAAAAGCCAGAACAGCGCCGGCCGCGCGCGGCCCAGGTCGGCCAGCACATTGTGCAGTCCGCCCCGGAACACCAGCGCCATGGCCGCGGTGGTGCCCAGTTCGCCGAAGGTAAATACGGTGACGAAGGAGAGGGGGTTCATGCCGCTGATGTACGCTTTGCGGTAGGGAATGTACATGGTGCCCCACAGCGCGCCCGCGCCCAGCGCGGCCAGGATCCCCAACGTGGCCGCGCGTTGCGGCGCATCCGAGTGCTGGTGCGAGGTGGCATACGCCAGCACGCACGCTCCGACGACAATGGCCGCCGCGCCGCCCAGGACCTTCAGCCACTCCCGCGCGCCGCAGTCGCGCAGCTCGTTGAACAGCAGCCAGCCCCAGAACAGTCCCACCAGGCTGTTGGTATTCCACAGCGGAAAGGCGATGGAGAGGCCCACGTTGCGAATGGCGAAGACCGTGAGCGTGTTGGCCACCGCCCACAACATGCCGGCCAGGATGGCCCAGATGACCAGGTGGGCCTTCTCTTTGAGATCGAGGAGAATATAGCCGGTGCCCTTCAGCATCATGGGCACGGTCCAGCGCGCCACGAACACGCCCGCTACCATGCCGAGCGAAATCACAAAAGGCGAGAAGCCCACCGTCACCAGCTTCGTGGGCGCCTCGGCAGCCCCGAGCCACGCGCCTGCGCCGAGCCCGCACGCCACGCCGAGGCGGTGCAGGGAGCGGGAGGAGAGCCTGGTCATCGCACCATCACCAACAGGGAGAAACCCAGGATGAGCACGGCTACCGGAACCCAGAACTGGACATCGGTGAAGATGGCTTTGCTAGTTGCCCGTTTTTCTGTAAGTGATGGTTTCAAGACTTCGATTATAAGCCCGCGGTGCAATCGCGGCGCCAGCTCCGTTGCGGAACCACGACCGTGAGGAGCCGTGAAAAAATCCCGATACGCAGGCGAAACCGTGTGCTAACCGGCCTGCTTCTTGCCGGGATCGTTCGCGACCTCCACCAGAATCTTGCGGAATCCCTCGTTGGGATTCGCCGCCGGATAGTAGGTGGCGGTGTAGCAGTTCCCCAGGTCCTCGCGGATGTCCTCGAAGGCTTCCACCTGTTTCTGCCACGTCTTGGCCCAATAGGCCTTGCCGCCCGTGCGCGTCGAAAGACGGCGGAACGAGGCGCTCGAGATGGGGTCCTTGTTTCCTTCGCTGGTGGAGATGACGTAGATCGGGATGCCTTCGTCCGCAGCCACCGCGGTGACGTTGCCGGGCGCCGCCATGATGGAGCCGCATGAAATACGGTTACGCCCGCACCAGCACCGGCGACCAGACGACTGCCCTACAAGCTTGCCGCGCTGAAACGCGCCCGCTGTTCGCACATCTTCGAGAACAAGGGCTTATCGGGAGCCACAGCGAAGCGGCCCGCCCTGCTCCGCTGTCTTCGGACGCTTCGACCCGGCGACACGCTGATTGGGTAGAAGTTCGACCGGCTAGGCCGCAGCTTGCGTGACCTGATAGCGATGCTGGACGAGCTGCGCGAGCTCGGAATCCGTTTTCAATCGCTCCCCGAGGCCATCGACACCGAGACGCCAACAAGCCGCGCTATGTGAAAGACGATTGCCGTGCTTGCCGGGTCGGAGCAAAGTCGGATCACCGAGCGCACCCGCGCAGGGGTAAATCCGCTCAGCGCCGAGGCGTCAAATTCGGGCGCAAGCCGAAGCTCTCCGCCGCGCAGATCGAACCCGCCCGGAAGTTGATCGACAACGGCGAGAGCCGCCAGTACGTCGCCGACCCGCTGAACGTGGGCCGCGTCACCCTCTGCCGGGCGCTGAGCGCGCCACTCTCCGGTAACCCCACTTTTCAAGGAAGTACCGCAGCCGCACGTCTGTGCCGGTTCCTAAACGCTACGGCGTTTTGCAGGAGTCATCCGCGCCTCGTGCCGATGAACACGCAATCTGGGATACTTTGCGATCCCGCAAGCCTGGTTCTCTACGGGCGATGCCAAGCCAGTTCGAGACCTCATGCGCGATCTAGCTAGAAAGGGTGAATCGCGGCGAACCTTGAGCGAACCGTTTTCTCCATGCGAATCGTGTATAATCCACACATGCAAGGCATACCCTGGAGCACAATTGCGCTCGGCTCGCTGTTGCTCATCCCGGTCTGCTCAAGAGGAGGACAGGACGTGCAATCTCCGCAACCTGAAAAGTCGAAGCCGCCTGTCAAAATGGAGCAGCGCGGGCGCATCCTTGGAATCGGCGGTGTCTTCTTCAAATCCGCTAATCGGGATCAGATGCGCGAATGGTATTCGAAGCACCTTGGACTCGCTGACAAAGGCGGAGGCGTGATGCTTCCGTGGCGCGAACACGACGACCCGCAAAAGGAACACGTTACAGTT
>Ga0209517_10008332_pt1 | contig 12183 bp, 9 predicted proteins | sample PeaSoiMetSII2010_FD_187695 | JGI IMG/M metagenome (GOLD analysis project Ga0209517, IMG submission 187695) | Peat soil microbial communities from Weissenstadt, Germany - SII-2010 (SPAdes) (version 2) | ecosystem: Environmental > Terrestrial > Soil > Wetlands > Peat | place: Germany: Weissenstadt...
ATACGTTGGCGCCAAGAGCCGGCCGCGGATAGCCACGCTGGTCGGTATTGAGACTCAGGGGCGGCATGCACTGAGCAAGCGGGATCGCCGCGATCGCCGGATTCGGGCTATTGGGCGCGTTCGTCGGGAGCAGCGCGATCGTATCGGTAGGCCCCCCGTTGGGCGCCAGCCCGTCGGCGCCCGCGAATCCTGCGTCGAGCCCCGGATTGACGAAGCCTATGGGCTGGCCGTTGGCGCCCGTGCCGGTGAAGCCGCACGAAGTGTCCACGGCCGTGTTGTAATAGATGTTGTAGCCGCCATCGTGGATGCCGGCCGAACAATTCAAACCCGGCGAGCCGTTGTCTAGATCCAGAATGGAGTTGCTGATGGTAAATGTGCCGCCGGCGTTGTCGATGTTCGCCCCCGTCCCCGCGAGGCCAGCGGCGTTGTCGTAGAAGGTGCTGTTGACGACGGTCGTCGTCGTACTGCCGGTGCTGCTGTAGATGCCGCCGCCGCTGCCCGTGGCGCCACTGCCCGCGCTGTTGTCGTAGAAGGTGCTGTTGGTGACGCTCAACGTGCTGCCGGTGTCGCTATAGATGGCGCCGCCGTTGCCGTTGGGGGCGCTGTTGCCGGCCGCGAAGGTGGGGAGGGATGGCCCAAAGGTGCTGTTGGTTACGTAAAGCGTCCCGGCGTTATAGACCGCCCCGCCGTTGCCGGTTGCGAAGGTCGTGGTGTTGCCAGAGAAGGTACTGTTGTTGATGTTCAGGAAGTGAGAATTGGAGATTGCCCCGCCGTTGCCGGTAGTCGAACTGCCGCCGCCGATCGTCAGATTATTCAGATTGAGCGTAGCAGTCGAACTCACTACGAATATTTGGTTGCCGCTGCCGTTGATGGTAATAGCCTGGCCGGTCCCATCAATCGTAAGAGTGTGCAAGATGGTAACAGGCCATGAGGGGGAGGTAAGCACAATCGTGCTGGGCGGGCTGAGGTTGAAGGTGATGGTGTCCACGCCCGAGCCGGCTACGCAGTCGGAGTAGACACTACCTGCGGCGTTCGCGTTGGCGATGGCTTCGTACAAGGTACAGTACCCGGCAGCCGTCGGGTCGATGACGTTGTTGACTACGATCGTGTTTGCGGCTGCTTCCAGCGCGGGTCGAATCGGTAGGACGAGCAACGCGGCCAGGAATACCGGCCGCACGAGCCGCAACGCTCCTCTCCGGAGCATTCCGCGACGGCCCGCTTCAAGTATTTTCCTATCCGACACTGAGCCTCCTGCAAGTCGGCCCGGCCAAGCCGGAAGGCGTTACTCTTCTCGCACGCAACAGCATTAGATGTCAACCGATTCCAGTTCAGCCCGGCTAACGTCTGACTCGATCAAAATCATCCCAAAATCCCAAAACACTAGATAGACGCCGCGTCGCAACCGGAAATTCGAGACAAACCGGGCTCGCACCGGCGGTTTCAGGCTAGTGTGCGCGTCGTCTGAGCGTCAAGCCAATGAAATCGCTCTCGGAGGTTCAGGCCGGGCGGATACTGAAGCCGACCTTGGGGAAGTGATTGACCAGCACTCCGAGGCCCGGCTCTTCGCGCTCGACCGCGATCTCCCAGATAGAGCTCGCCACCACCGTGCCGCTAATCGGATCGAACCCGTAGTCGTCGGGTGTGACGCTCACGCTCGTCCCCGGCTTCAACCCGTTGGGATCGCCCGGATCTTCTGCGACGCCCGCCGACGGATTGCTCTCTCGGGCGATCTTGAGCGCCTCATCGGGGTCCATCGGACGGACCTCGCCGTAGCCCATCGCGTCGATCCGCTCGAACCATCGCATCAGATTGGGGTTGCGTTGCGCGAGCGCGAACGAGGTCGGCTCGATTCGCAGGAACCACACGCAATGGAAGCAGGCCGCATCGGCGAGACTGAACGCATTGCCGAGCATGAAAGGCCGCTCGGCCACCTGCCGATCGATCATCGCGAGAAAGGCGCGGACCTGGTTGCGGGCGTCGGGGGCGGTCTGGAGCAGCTCGGTGAAGTTCGCTCCGCGCATCATCTTCGTCCGATCTTCGATGAATTCCTTCGGCACGCTGGCCGCGAGCTTTTCGAAAATCGCCGGCGTGGTCGAAAAGAAAAAGCGGCGGTCGGCCCACTGGCTTACGATCTGGCAGAGACCTTCGCTGGCGCCGGGATAAATCGTCGGTTCGGGAAACAGCTCTTCCAGCTTGCGGGCGATGATCCCGGTATCGCACCAGATCTCGGCGCCGATCTGCATCACGGGAATCCGCCGGTAGCCTCCGGTCAGCGCCGTAAGCTTCGGCTTGGGCATAATCACCGGCTGCTCGACCGACCGCCAACTCACCTGCTTGTGGGCGAGAATCTTGCGGACCTTCTCCGAGAACGGCGAAGTGGCGTACTGATGCAAAATGATCTCGGCCATCGTTTTTTCTCCCGGCGCGGTTCTATCTGTTTAGCCGATCTTCAACCGGCTTTGCGAACGGTCGCACAGCGGTTGATAAATCGCCGTCCGATGCCGTAGTTTGCGCCTCATGCATGGACATCATGAGTTCGACCTGTTCGAGGCGATCTACACGACCCGCTCGATGCGCCGGCTCAAGCCCGATCCGGTCGCGCCGGAAATCGTCATGAAGATAATCGAGGCGGCCACGATGGGCCCCAGCGGCGGCAATCGCCAGCCCTGGCGATGGATCGTCGTGACCAGTAAAGAGACCCGCGATTTGATCGGCGCGCGCTATCTGCAGGCGTGGGAGCGATATTTGACGCCTGAGGCGCGCGCGATTCTGGCGAACGAACCCGAGAGCCCGCAGGGCCGCGTGCTCAAGTCGGCCCGCTACCTGGCGAATCATATCGCGGAAGTGCCGGTGCTGATCTTCGCCTGCGTCAGGCTCTATGCCGACCCCGCGCGCAAGGGACAGCCGATGTCCGGCGCGCTTTTCCCCGCGATCCAGAACCTCTGTCTCGCCGCGCGCGCCTATGGCCTCGGCACCTGTATCACGACCATGCATCGGATGTTCGGCGCTGAAATCGATGCGCATCTCGGCGTGCCGCCGGAGTATGCGAACGTCGCACTGATTCCGCTCGGCTATCCGAAAGGCCGATGGGGCCGTCCCGATCGCCGTCCCGCCGCCGAGGTGACATTCTGGGAGCGCTGGGGCGAACGCGGGACGATGTAGCCCGCATTAGAACCTTTGTGCCATTCGCGCTAATCTGCTAACTGATAGTGGGGAGCGCGGGGGTATGGTTCAACCCAAAGCCTGGTACGCCAGCGCGGTTCTTGCGGCCGCGATACTCGCCGCAACGGTCGGCCACGCGCAGACCGCCGACAGTCCCGCTAGCCTGCTGCTCGGCCAGGTGGACTTCACTCACGACATACCCAATTTCGGCGGGCCGGCGTCGCTGGCTGGCCCGGCAGCGGTCGCGATTGATGCAAGCGGTCACCTTTACGTCTCCGACCCGCAGAACAATCGGGTGCTGGGATGGAAGAACGCATTCGCGCTCAGCAACGGCGCACCCTCTGATCTCATAATCGGACAGCCGGACCGCTTCTCGACCGATTGCATCTCGCCGCCGACCTATCTCCATCCCGCGCCCACCGCCGCCAGCCTTTGCGGTCCCGTCGGAGTGGCGGTCGATTCGGCCGGCAATCTGTACGTGGCCGACAGCGGCAACAACCGCGTGCTCGAATACAATCAGCCGTTCAGCAGCGGGGTTGCGATCGGCCAAGCGGCGGCGGTGGTCTTCGGACAACTCGGGAGCATGACCAGCAATGGCGTCAACCTGGGCGGACAGAGCAACGACAGCCTCGCCTACCCGCTCGGCCTTGCGCTCGACTCGGCGGGTAATCTCTATGTCGGCGATTCGGCCCGCGTGCTCGAGTACAATACGCCGCTGGTAAAGACCAGCGTGCCCGGCTCCGGCGACACCACCGCCGACCTGGTCATCACGAACAGCTTACTTCACGACGTCGACTTCATTCCCGCGGGGCTTGCGTTGGACGCGGCGGGCGACCTTTACGTCGCGGACTCGTACAACAGCGCCGTGGTCGAGTACAACGCGCCGCTCAAGCGCGCGAGAACGGCGCGACCGGTCGACACCTTACCCAACCTGACCATCGGCCAACCCAACTTCGCTGCGGCCTGCCCCACGACGGCGACGCCCACCGCGCAGGATCTCTGCTCGCCGACCGGAGTTGCGGTCGATTCCGCCGGGAACCTCTATGTCGCCGATCAGGGCAACAACCGAATCGTTGAATACAACACGCCGCTTAAGAACCAGGCCGTGGCCGGACGCTACATCAGCGCCAACCGGGTCTTCGGCCAGCGCAATCTCACCGCCTCCGTGTGCGCCGACGGAGAGGTGACGGGTCTCGCATTCGGTCCCGCAGTCCAGGATCCCGCGCCGAGCGCGAGCGGACTGTGCGGTCCGGGCGGCGTCGCGTTCGACTCCGCCAGCGACCTTCTCGCCGCCGACAGCGGCAACCATCGCCTATTGATCTACAACTCACCGCTCAAGCGCACCAAGGTGCGCGGCTCGGGCGACACAGTCGCCGACCTGGCGTTGGGACAGATCGACCTGGTCCACAACACCCTGAATTTCGGCGGTCCCGGCTCGCTCTATATTCCGGTCTCGGTCGCGACCGACTCCAGCGGGCATCTTTATGTCGCCGACAGCTTCAATAACCGGGTACTGGGATGGAAGAGCGCGGCGGCTCTGACCAGCGGCGCATCGGCGGACATCGTTATCGGCCAGCCCGACCTTTTCGCAAACCAGTGCGCGACCTCAAGGACGGGTCTCTGCCTCGGCGCCCCACGCGGCGGCTTCTACGAGATTGGCCAGGTAGCAGTTGATGGCATCGGCAACCTCTATGTTGTCGACTACAACAACAATCGCATGCTGGAATACAAGCGCCCCTTCGACGGCGGGGTCAGCGCCGGCCAGCCTGCCAACCTGGTATTCGGCCAGAACGGGAGCTTCACCACCAGGACCTGTATTGGGCAGCAACCGCCAAGAGTGAACGCCCCTCCACGGATGCTGAACGCCAATACGCTGTGTGGTCCGATTGGCGTGGCGGTCGATCCCGCCGGCAACGTGTATATCGGCGACACCGGCGACAACCGGGTGCTGGAGTACAACACCCCGCTCAAGATGACCGCGGTCAGCGGCTCCGGCGATACCATCCCGGATCTCGTCTTCGGCCAGCCTGATTTCTCGACGGGCCGCTGCCCCACTCCGCAAGGTCCCTTCCTTTCCGCCGAGACGCTGTGCCGACCGCTCGGCGTCGCCACCGATTCCGCCGGCAACCTGTACGTGACCGACTCGGGAAATTCCCGCGTGCTGGAGTACAACAACCCAGCCGCCGGCAACACCGTGGCCAACCTGGTCTTCGGCCAGAACGGCAGCTTCACGAGCTCGCAATGGACCAATTCCTACTTCATGGAAAATACGGCGACGCAGGATCTGTTCAGCTCCGACGGTCCAAGCGCCGTAGCCGTCGATTCCGCCGGCAACGTCTATATTTCGGACACGCAGAACAACCGGGTGCTCGAGTACAACACGCCGCTCGCCAATCCGTCCGCGGTTCCGACCGCCAATTTGGTTTTCGGCCAGGGCGGCAGCTTCACCAGCAACGCATGCGCCGGCGGAGGCCCTCTGAGCTTCGAGCTTTTCCGCTATGGCCCCGTTCCGCTGTCCGCCGAAGGCCTTTGCTTTCCGAACGGCCTGTCGGTCGACGCGTCGGGAAACCTCTGGGTGGCCGATTCCGCCAACAGCCGCGTGCTTGAATTCGCCAATCCGGTCGCGGCAGCCTCGCGCGCGGCGAGCAGGTAGCCGCGCCACCCTACGCGCTCGCGCGAGCGCGCCTGGTGGCTCAGGTCAAGCGTCCCCAGAAGGCGAAGAAGACCGCTCCGACGATGCAGGCGAAAGAGAGCGCGTAATTCCATCGCACCGGCTCTCCGAGGTACAGGTACGCAAAGACCGCGAAGACCATCAGCGTGATGCACTCCTGAATGATCTTCAACTGGTAACCGGTGAAGGTTCCGTAGCCGATCCGGTTTGCCGGGACCTGGAAACAGTACTCACCAAAGGCGATCAGCCAGCTGACGACGATCGCTTCGAGTATCGGGGCAGACCGGTGCTTCAAGTGCCCGTACCACGCCACAGTCATGAATGTGTTCGAGACAAAGAGCAGAAGTACGGTAAGCATGCTCCGCGATGGTAGCAGCCGATTCTCTACTCTTCTATCCGATCAGCCGGCGCCTGCGGACGGCTCGGTGTCGGTATGCACGACGTATTCGACTCCGGTCCGCTTGCCGTCTCGCGGCTTGTTTATAAACGCCAATGGGCGTAGATAGGCGGCGCGGTCAGGTGACGAGCACGTGAGCAACTTCATCGCGGCGCGCACGCTGGAGGTCTATCCCAAGGGCGCCCATCGCTGGGCGATGCTCGGGCTGACGGTGCTCGCCACGATCCTCGCCGCGTACGAATTCCAGCTCGCGCCGCTGCTGCCGCTGCTGCTCCCCTATTTGCATCTGAGCCACGTCGGCTACGGCGCGTTCATCACTTTCGCCGTGCTGATCTCGGGCATCTCGGCCTTCTTCGGCGGGCCGCTCGCAGATCGCTACGGCCGCGTGGTCCTGATCGACATCTGCCTCGGTGCCGTGACGGTCCTCACCTTCGCCAACCTGCTCATCACGGGGATCGTCTCGTTCGTCATAATCCGCGCCGGGATGGGAATCGTCGGCGGCCTGATGGCGGGCGCGGGGGCGGCGCTGGTGCGCGACATGTCGCCGCGCTTGAGCCGCGCGCTGGCCTTCGGGCTGTTCACGATCGGACCGGTCGGCGCAAACTTCATCGCCAACGCGATCGCCGGCGCGACGCTGCCGATCTATCACACCTGGCAATCGCAGATCTGGATCATGGGCGGTCTCGGTATCCTGATGTACATCCCGATTCTGCTCTGGCTCAAAGACTTGAGCCCCACGCTGCGCATGCAAATTTTCCGCAACGAGATCACGGCGATGCAGGCCGAGGGACGCCGGCTCCCGACCGCGGCCGAGCTCCCCGCCAGCACGCGCGAGGCGTTCGCCCGTCTGCTGCAGCATCCCGAGGTCTGGCTGCTGGTGCTCGGCGCCACCGCCAACCTGACGCTGTACTTCGCCATTCAAGTCTTCGGTCCGCTGATGTTCACCGAAGCGTACGGCTACACCCCGGCGGTCGCCGCGCGGATGAACGCGAACTTCTGGTTCACGAATCTGGCCGTGCTGGTGATCACCGGAATCGTCTCGGACCGGCTCGAATCGCGCAAAGCGATCGCGATCATCGGCGGCATCCTGAGCGCCGCGCTGATGGGGATTTGGGCCGCGACTTTCGGCCATCATGTGGAGCAGCGCACGGTCGCCACCATCGCGATACTGATGGGATGCTTTCTCGCGATCGGATATGTGCCGTGGGCCGCGCAATTTTCCGAGACGCTCGAAGACGTCTCGCCGGCGCTTCAGGCGACCGGATGGGCCTTCTTCGGACTGATGGCGCGCGGATGGGTCGCGATCTCGGCGCCGCTCAGCCTGTCGGTCGCCGTGCATCACGGATGGGGCGCGTGGATAAAAGTTTCGATGGCCGGGATGCTCATCTACGTAGCCGCGATGATCCTTTCGCGCGGCCGCTTCGCGACCCATCGCACGGTCCAGCCGTCGCGCCGTCCATCAGCCTCGGCCGCCGGCGCCGCCGACTGAATAGCGTGAGGTTCACTCTGTGAAGATCGGAGATGTCCGGGAGGTCAAGGCGAGGCTCAGCCGCCTGATCAGCGAGCTGCCGAAAACCGGGTCGGTGGTGATAACGAAAAATGGCAAGCCGTGCGCCGCCCTGATGGCGGTTACTGAAGACACCGATCTGGAGGCCCTCGCGCTGTCGCAGAACAAGCGCTTCTGGCGTATGTTCGACGCCGCCTACGAACGCGCCGAAAAGGCCGGATGGATCGATCTGGAAAATATTGATTGACGCGCGAGGATTGACGCGCCGTCCGGCAGCCTCGGCCGCCGGCGCTTCCGACTGAGCGTCGCCGCGGCGGCGATTACGCCGCGCGCAGGCTGGCCGAAATGCTGCGCCGGACCGCAGCCAGCCCTGGAATGAAGCTGCTTATGAACCCGATCGTAATCGCGACGATCATGCTTTCCACCACCACCCGCGTCGGGAGCCTCATCACCAGAGCCAGCATCCCGAACTGCGATGAGGCGTAGGGGATTAGCGACAACGCCGCCCAGGCGAGCCCGCATCCAATCAGACCGCCGGCGATTCCCATGGTCGCGCCTTCGACGAGGAAGCAGAACATAATCAGCTCGCCCGGGTATCCGATCGCGCGCATCACGGCAATCTCCGGCCGCCGTTCCCGCGCCGACATCGCGGAAGTGTTCGCCGCCACCAGGCCGATCGCGACGATCACGATCGCGGCCAGCACCTTGCATCCGTCGAACAGCACCCGCCAACTGCCCATCTGACTTTCGGCGGCGCCGACCTCCGACTCGGTCTCGGTCTCGGCCGGCGAGTTGGCAAAGATCTGGTCGATTGCCGCGATCACCGTTGGGATCGATCGTGAGGAATCGACTTTCACCCAGAACACGTTGACGTCGCCTAAATGTCCGAGCGCCGCTTCGAGCTGGTCGCGCCGAAAAAAGATGGCCGCGGCCGCGCGGATATTGCCGGAGAGCGTGCCGACGATCGTGAGTTGAATCTCGACCGGGTACATGGTCCCACGCAGGAGAATCTGGTCGCCCATGCGCCATCGATAGCGGCGCATCAGCATCGCGCCGACCAGGCCCGCGGTGCGAGCACCCCGGAACGCTGCGGCCGCCTCGCGACTGATGCCGAAGTCCGGGAACATCGCCTCGACATGGTCGGGATCGACGGCGGCGCTGGGAACCGGATCGTTGGGGTCGCGATAGGTTCCCATGAAGATGTTCTCGCCGAGCACCAGCTCGACGTGGGGCACCGCCTCGATTCGGGTGCGATAAGCCTCGGGCAGCGGATAGAAAAATCCTCCCTTGCTGTAGCTGATAAGCCGCAACGAGCCGGCCCGGTCGCGCATGATTTCACGCACCACCGCGGGCAGGCTCATCAGGACCGCGAAGATAAAGAGCGAAACCGCGACCGAAAGGATAGTCAACCCGGTACGGCGCTTGTTGCGCGCCAGGTTTCTCAGCGCGAGCGGAAGGAATTTCATCGCGATATCCGGCCCACTCAGCTATTCTAGCCCTTGCCGAGCCGGTTTCGGAGCGAGCTTGATGTCGAGTAGTTGCAATTGAGCAATCCATTTCTGGAAATCGAAAACCCGCAGGAGTGGGGACCCGGTTCCTTCCATATGGCGTTGCCGCTCGTGCGGGCATGCCGGATCGAGCCGGGCATGCGCGTTCTGGAAGTCGGGGCCGGTTCGGGGCAAATCGCAACCACGCTGGCGAAGCACTTCGACGTGACGGTCTTCACGCTGGAGCCGTGGTTCGGCGGCGAACACGTCCAGATGAGGGCCGCGGATTCGGGTGTGTGGGACCGCGTCGTCGCGCTGAAGACCAAGGCCCAGGAGCTGCCTTTCGCGGAAGCCACTTTCCACGCGGCGATCAGCATCGGCTCATTCGAGATGATCGGCGACGAACGGCCGCAAGCCCTCGCCGAGATGGTTCGCGTCGCGCGGCCGGGCGCGCACGTGGGAGTCGCCGAGCCGATGTGTCTGGCGCGAACGATTCCGCCCGAAGTAGCCGAGCTGGACAAAGCCGGAGCGCACGGCTTTGAGCATCACTTTCGCACCGTCGGGTGGACCGCCAAGCTGTTCGAAGACGCGGGTCTCAAAGTGACGCAGCAGATTTATTTTCTCGACGCCTGGAAGTGGTGGATCGAGTACTCGCCGCGGACCAAGGAAGCCGAGCGAGCCCTGATCAAGCTTGACGGAGGGCGCTGGCTCTCGCTCGGCATGGTGGTCGGCCAAAAGCCGGCCTGAACGAAGCAAACCCGCTTCGATGAGCACGTGCTTCCTGTTACGATCTAAAACCCAATCGCAGCCATGAACGCCGCATCGACACAGGGAAACGGACAACCCGGCGATCTAACGACCTCGCTGGCGGCCTCGGCGCCGCGCGCGCGCGCGATGAAGCTCGCGGGATGGGGGCGCTATCCGGTCGTGGACTCACAGGTCTACCGCCCCGAGAAAATCGCCGAGCTCGCGACGGTGGTCGCCGCCAATTCCAGCAGCCTCACCCCGCGCGGCGCAGGACGCGCCTACGGCGACGCGGCTTTGAACGGCGGCAACCGTGTGGTCGATCTGCAGCGGCTCAACCGGATACTCGCTTTCGATCCGGAGAGCGGCATCCTGCGATGCGAGGCGGGCGTCACGATCGCCGAGATTATCGACGTCTTCATGCCGCGCGGCTTCTTCCCGCCGGTCACGCCCGGTACCAAGTTCGTCACCATCGGCGGCTCGCTCGCGGCCGACGTCCACGGCAAGAACCACCATCGCGACTCCTCGCTCGCAAACCATGTGCTGAACTTCGACCTGATGCTCGCCTCGGGCGAAATCCGGCGATGCTCGCGCGAGCAGAACGCCGACCTGTTCTGGGCCACCGCCGGCGGGATGGGGCTGACGGGCGTGATCCTGGAGGTCGAGCTTCGTCTGACGCCGGTCGAGAGCGCATGGATCGACGGCGAAGTGATTCGCGCGAAAGACGCCGACGCCGCGATGGAGATTTTCGAGCGCACCGATCGCGAATACCGTTATTCGGCGGCGTGGATCGATTGCGCGACGACCGGCGCCTCACTGGGCCGTTCGGTGGTTTTTCTCGGCAACTTCGCGCCGCTCGCCGCTCTCCCGCCGAAACGGCGCGCCGCTCCGTTCGCGGGCAAACGCGGAATCCATCCGATGGTTCCGTTCGATTTTCCGAACTTCGCGCTGAACTCGTTGAGCATTCGCGCCTTCAACGCGGGCATCTATGCACTTCATCGCGGCAAGCATGCCCTGGTCGATTCCGACAGCTTCTTCTATCCGCTCGACTCGATTCACGGTTGGAACCGAATTTACGGCAAGCGCGGCTTCGTGCAGTACCAGTGCGTCTGGCCGCCGGCGGAGAGCCGAGCCGGCCTTATCGAAACGGTCGAGGCGATCGCGCGCAGCGGGCGCGGCTCGTTTCTGACCGTGCTCAAAAAATTCGGCCCGCAGGAAGGAATGCTTTCCTTTCCGATGGCGGGTTACACGCTGGCGCTCGACTTTGCGGTCGACCCCGGACTGTTTCCATTCCTCGATCAATTGGACGAGATGGTGCTCAAGCGCGGTGGCCGCGTCTACCTGGCCAAAGACGCGCGCATGAAACCCGAGATCTTCCACGCGATGTATCCGAACCTGCCGCGCTGGCAATCAATCCGGGCCGAGGCCGATCCCAATCATCGCTTTTCCTCGTCGCTCTCGCGCCGCCTCGGGATGGTCCCCGCGTGACGTCTGCCCGCGATTTCGTCAGCGGCGTGAGCAACCCCGACAAACGGGGTCCTTCGACTCGCGTAGCGCTCGCTCAGGATGACAGACAAGAAAGAGAGGGTAGATGCGCATCCTGATCCTCGGCGCGACTTCTCCGATCGCGCGCGCGCTGGCGGCTGACTTCGCGCGCGAAGACGGCGCGGACCTCTACCTTGCCGCGCGCGACGCCGCTGAAGGCAATCGTGTCGCACAAGACTTGAGCGTCCGGAGCGAACGCGCCGTTTGCTCCGGCACATTCGACGCGGCCGACTACAACTCCCATCCGGACTTCGTGCGCGGCGTGATCGAGCGCCTGGGCGGGCTCGACGGAATCGTGGTCGCCTTCGGCACGCTGGGCGACGAGACCACCGCGCAGAGCGATCCGGCCGAGGCGCTGAAGACCATCGCCGCGAACTTCACCGGCGCGGTCTCGATCATGACGCTGGCGGCCGAGCATCTTAAGGCGCAGGGACACGGTTTCATAATCGTGCTCGCCTCGGTCGCGGGCGATCGCGGCCGGGCGAAAAACTACGTCTACGGTTCCGCCAAGGGAGCGCTCGCGCTCTTCACCGGCGGAATGCGCGGGCGCCTGGCCAACTCGGGCGTGCACGTGATGACCGTCAAGCTGGGTTTCGTCGATACGCGGATGACCTATGGCCAGGAAAGTGGCCTCACGGCGTCACCGGCGCAGGCCGCGCAGAAAATCCAT
>Ga0209517_10008335_pt1 | contig 12183 bp, 14 predicted proteins | sample PeaSoiMetSII2010_FD_187695 | JGI IMG/M metagenome (GOLD analysis project Ga0209517, IMG submission 187695) | Peat soil microbial communities from Weissenstadt, Germany - SII-2010 (SPAdes) (version 2) | ecosystem: Environmental > Terrestrial > Soil > Wetlands > Peat | place: Germany...
CGCGTTCTTCCGATTCCATCGTGAGCAACGCTTCCAGGTACCCAATGTGACTGCGCTGTTCCTTGATGGCCTGCTCTGCTAGTTGCACGAAGTGCGCTCCGATCATCGGAACGCGCAGTGCTTTGCAATATTGCTTCACGCTGGCGTGTTCGAGAGCTTGCGTTTGTTCTTTCATCGCGCCACCTCCGCAGTGGTGGCCGCGATGCCGAGTAACTGGTCATATTCGTTCATCTGCGGCAACGGGCGCTCATAGCGTTCCAGTCCGTTCAGATCGAGTAACTCGGTGTGCGGGCGACCCAGGTCCGTTGCCGTCAGCAGATGCCGCACCGCGGCCGCATCCGTACAACCCAAGGCCAGCGCCTTTTCGACTGCCTGTTGCAGCCGTTCCCATCCGTGCCGCTTGCCGAGTGTGAGTAACTCGATCATCTCCCGTGTGCCCGGCTGTTTGCCGTGTCGTTACTGCAAACTCAGCCAGAGCTGGTCAAAACTCTCCGGCCACCGTCCGCGTTCCCGCCACTGCCGCAGCGGACTCGATCCCGCCAGCGCTCCCGGCTTCTTCTCCAACACATCCAGATAGTGCTCCACATCGAGCACCTGCTCATAGCGCCCGAAACTGCGCTCATGTCTAGCCACGCACTCTCGCTCCCGCCAAACCTCGACGTAGGCCGGAAGCAGTTGTGCTCGGGCGCGGGTGCCCGGCTTCAAGGTGTTGGAGCCCTTGTGACCAGTCTGGACGGGGTGGTGGCGGGCATTCGGGTCAGCGGATCATCTGTTTATGAGCCAATTGTCGCCAAACGCGCTCATTGCAGCCGCCTAGCTAGCCAGCTTCGAAAAATGGCTTACCGCTTCATCTGGATTTCCTCTTCACTGCCGGGATTGCAAGGTCAGATGTCACACTGAAGGACGTAGTTTTCCCTACCGCAGACTTCTTGACTGACGCGTCCTATTCATCCTCCCAAGCGGGAACCTTGTCCACAGGAATACCAAATGCTTCAGACGCCCGGTGTCTGAGCGCCAACTCTAGCTCTTCATTACTGACAAATAGAGAACCCAGCTCTTCGCGGCTCCGATCAGTACCAAATCGGTCTAGCATGGCGGCCACGACAGGCGAAGCTGGAGAATTTGTCTGCGTGATTCGTCCAGTTGTTTGAATCCATTCATCAGCCTCGGGACAGGACTGGCGGCCGACTACCTTGATCGCCGGTCTTCTTGCCATTCGGTTGTTGGCGTTGAACCGTGTCCAAGCGGGGTCTAGAATTGGGTTGTGGCGCAGGAGGGCCAGCTTCATGCCCAACTACGAGTTCTCCTGCCAGACTTGCACCCTTCTCAAAGACGCTGACTTGCACCGAATACAAGGAAGGCACGATCGTCTGTCCGCGCTGTGGCAGCGAGGAAGTGGCGCAGAGATGGTTCTACTCAGTCATGGCTAAGCAGAGCAGAGTGCGCAAACAATTCGAAAGTCTTACCCCGACTGATTCAGCGCGCTCACAACGCCGCGGCAAAAAGGAACGCTTCAGCAAAGTACGAGCGGGGCGGGCCCCCTGCCCCGTCCCAAAGGCTTGCAGCATGGGTCGCTATGCCAATAAGGCAGGAGATCCAACGACAGCCGGAAAAGACAATCCTCGGAATGGACCTGTGGTCCTTTGCTTTAATTGCACTAGTGTCCTGAGTCTAATGTTCGTTTACAAAAGCGGGCGACAGATTCGAGGATCTGGTCGGCCGATTTGGTCCAGACGAAAGGTTTCGGGTGTTGGTTGTGGTGAGCGATGAAGTGGCGGATGGCGTTCTCCAACTGCAGCGTGCTGCGATGGACGCCGCGCCGGATTTGTTTTTCCGTCAGTTCGGCGAACCAACGCTCCACCAAGTTCAGCCAGGAGGCCGAAGTCGGAGTGAAATGCTGGTGGAAACGAGGACGCTTGGCCAGCCAGCGGCGGATCAGTTGAGTTTTGTGCGTGCCGTAGTTGTCCAGAATGAGATGCACGTCGAGGGCTGCGGGCGTGTTGCGGTCGATGGTGTCGAGGAAACAGCGGAGTTCGCGGGAACGATGTCGACGATGGAGTTGGCCCAGCACTTTGCCGCTGGCCACATCGAAGGCGGCGAACAGGCTGGTGGTGCCGTGGCGTTGATAATCGTGGCTGCGACGCTCGATCTGTCCGGGACGCAGGGGCAGCAGCGGCGCGGTGCGATCCAGCGCCTGAATCTGACTCTTCTCGTCCACGCACAGAACCAGCGCGCGGTCCGGCGGGTTCAAATTGAGGCCGACGATGTCGCGGACTTTGTCGATGAAAAGCGGATCGCGGCTGAGTTTGAAGGCCTGGCTACGATGCGGTTGCAGGGAAAAGGCGCGCCAGATGCGGCTGATGCTGCTCTGACTCAATCCGGTGGCTTGCGCGAGCGCGCGCGTAGACCAGTGCGTAGCCGCTTCTGGCTGCGTTTCCAGGGTGCGCGCCAGCACGCGTTCCACCTCGGCATCGCTCAGGCGACGGGTGGTGCCGGGACGGGGCTCATCGAGCAAACCATCGAGCCGTCCCTGGAGAAACCGCTGCCGCCACTTGCCCACCGTCGCCAAGGAGACATGGACCCGGCGTGCCACCTCGGTGTTACTGTGGCCGACGGCGCAGAGCAACACAATACGGGCACGCAAGGCCAGCGCTTGCGCTGTCTTGGGGCGGCGCGTCCATTCCAACAACCGTTGCCGTTCGGCAGGAAGCAGAGTGAGCGGCGCGAGCGGACGACCCAGAGCCATACAGTTCCTCCTGCTTATATCAGATGCAGGAAGGCCTGTACTTATTAAACGAATATTAGACTCAGTTCACTAGCTAGGGCTGCTGATAGGATTAGCAAGCTTGATCCTCCTGGGAGCCCTAATACTGGGTCATTGGACCCGCCTACCGATCGCAATGTTATTTTGATAACGATCGGGGACGTACTCTGCCAAGAGGGCAATAAACTCCTCGATCGAATACCGGGTTGTAACCACGCTTTCTGAGCTCTATGGCGCCAGAGTCTGTCCAAAATGTGGAGAATGACAATTGAAGTTTAGCGGCGTGCCGAAAGTGTGCGGCATTTATTGCACCACCTCGGTTCCAAACGGCAGGTCATAAAGTAAGGGCAAATCTGGTTCTCGGTTTGTTCTCTTCCCCCGGTTGTGCGTAACAATATTTGAGGAGTTTCGCCGTTTCATGAAACGATACAGCAAGAGAAGTGTGAAGCACCAACAACATCTGATCAGACGCGAGTTCAAGAGGCAGGCATCAGCGTGGGCAAAAGAGCGAGTTTCTCCCGATCTTCAGTGGGTTGCGCGCCAACTGCCGTTGAGACGGAGCCTCAGAGTGTTGGACGTCGCAGCCGGAACCGGGTTGCTGAGTCAGGCCGTTGCGCCCAAGGTGAAGCGCGTGGTGGCGCTGGACCTCACCCTTGAAATGATTACCGAGGGTTACAAGAACGTCCAAAAACGCGGATTGCGCAACATCATCTTCGTTTTGGGAGCGGCAGAGACCTTGCCGTTCCCAGCTGGGACATTTGATCTGGTTATGACCCGCTTCTCCTTCCATCACTTCCGCAGGCCGGAGGTCGTTCTGAGGGAGATGAACCGTGTGTGTCGCCCCGGAGGTACCGTGGTGGTTGTCGATCTTCTGGCATCTGCTGACGACAAGCTACGCGCAAGGTACAACCTCCTGGAGCGCCTTCGAGATAGCTCTCATACCGAAGCGCTTTCCCAGCGCCAAATGGAGTCTATGGCAACAGAGCTCGGTCTGAAGATGATGAGCTTCTCATCCCGCCGAGTGAGAATGGACTGTGAAGAGTGGCTGGATTTTGCTCATGCCGGGCCTACCGCCCGAGAGAGGATCCGAGCTGCATTGCAGCAGGAATTGAAAGGAGCGGAACCGACAGGGTTCCAGCCAATCATCGAGAAGGGGCGCCTGGTCTTTCGACACACGTGGGCGGTGCTGGTTGCCAGCAAACTCTGACGTTGACGCTGCAGAATCATCATGCGATCAGTGGCCCCAACCATACCGCGGACATCGAAGAGATTCTTGTGCAGCGTGCCATGGTCCAAGGTGGCTGGTAACCATCCTCCAGACGCAAACGTGATTCCCCGGTTGACAGACTCCAGCAATTGGTAGAGCATTCCTGTCGAGCCGCAACATCGGGTACGAGCGGCCGCCACCAATTGCCAGGAGGACTGCCTTGGCAAACTACATATGCAATCCGACGAAGTGGTATTCGCTTTCCGTCGGTCTATTGTTCCTGGCTCTGCTGGCTGTGTTGCCGGGATGCGGGAAAGGCAGTAAGGGCGGCACCAACGAGATCGCCATCGGCGTTGTGCTGCCCGTCACGGGCCGGGAAGCCAAGCCGGGTCAATATCAACGAGAAGGCATAGAGTTGGCCATCCACCAGATCAACCAGGGTGGAGGCATCTTCGTAAGAGAGCTGGGAAAGAAGCTTCCGGTGAAAGAAGTTTTTTACGATGATGGCTCCGATCAAGCGAAGTCGGCGGGCTTGGTCGAGCGCGCGATGAGCGCCGATAACGTAGTCGCGGTTCTGGGTGGCTATTCCACCGCCCTGGGCGAGGCCGAGTCGGTCATGCCCGACCGATACCAGACTCCGTGGATCACAACCGGTGCGGCCGCAAGCACCATCTTCAGCCACGGCTATCAATACATTTTCGGAACGTTGAGTCCCACCGATCTTTTGGGCTACACCACGGCGGAGTTTCTCGGTAGCGTCGTGGACCATGGGAAACTCAAGAAGGGTCTGAAGCTGGCTCTGGCGCTGGAAAACACCGATCACGGCGTTGACTACGGCAAAGGCATCGACAAATGGATTCAGGAGCACCCCGGATACTTCAACGTGGTCTTCAGTGAGAAATTCGACTTGGGTTCGACCGACTTTTCCGGCCTTCTCCAGAAAGTCAAGAACGCCCGAGCCGATATATTTCTGGCTGACGCCCACCTGCAGGATTACATCACCATGCACCGGCAATATATGCAGACCGCCATGTACCATCAGATGATCAGTTATGGTGCACGCGGCCCGGAAGCGGATGCACGCAAGGCCCTCGGGGATGCCACCAACTACATCTTTGCCGGGATCTGGTGGTCCGGTAAGCTCCCCTACCCACAAGTTAAGCGATTCGCGGCCGACTACCAGGGGTCCACGGGACGTCCGCCTGACTCCTGGTACGCCGCGACCGCTTACGAGGGCATGCGGGCGCTGGCGGCCGCCATCGAGCACGCGGGCAGCCTGAACAAGACCGCCATCCGCGACCAGTTGCGGACCGTAGAGCTGACCGATTCACTGTTGCCAGGCCAGGTTCTTCGATTCGGGAAGAACGGCCAGATCAACACGCCGTTCGTGATCGTCCAGAACAAGCCCGGTGACAAAGTGGACATCGTTTATCCGCCAGACGCAGCCACCGGGGAAGCGATTGCACCCAAGCCTCGTTAAGCGAGCCCCACGATGAGTGCTGTCGATCTGCTGAATTTGCTGATCGCCGCGCTGCTGCAGGCCGGTGTCTACGCCGCCATGTCGGTCGGCATGACCATCATCTATGGTGTCATGAAGATCGTGAATCTCGCCCACGCCGGATTCCTCATGCTCGGAGCTTACTTTGTTTACGAGCTCTACGCCCGGTTCCACATCGACCCACTACTTGGTGTGTTGCTTGCGTTTCCGGTATTTTTTCTCATCGGGATGTCGGTCCATTGGGTTCTGGTCCGGCGGATTCCCACTTCTGATCAGCCCACGCTAACCTCGCTTCTGCTGCTTTTCGGATTGTGGTTAGTGCTGCAGAATCTGGGCTATGTGGTCTGGGGTAACTCGGATCGAGCCATTCTCACCCCTAGAACCCTCGACGTATTGCAGATCGGCCCCATCAGCTTTCCGACTGTCCGGCTCGTGGTTTTCGGTGCTGCCCTGACTTCTCTCGGAAGCCTGGAGTTTGTCCTGCACAAAACCTGGTTCGGGAGAGCGGTTCGTGCGCTCATGCAGAACAGCGATGCGGGACGAATCGTCGGGGTCAATGTGGAGAGAACCGCTCGGGTTGCCTTCGGCGTTGGAATCGCTTTCGCCGGAGCTGCGGGAGGTCTGCTGGCCATGATCTATTCCTTCAGTCCGGATTTTGGCGGACCCTTTTTGCTGAGATCATTTGTCGTCATCGTAATGGGCGGCCTGGAATCGTTCGCCGGCGTGGCCGTCGGTTCGGTGATTCTGGCAGTCGTGGAAACCTTCTGCATTCTGGTTTTACCCGCAAATTACCAGCCCGCAATTGCATTCTCACTGCTGGTCCTCGCTTTAATAGTGCTTCCTGAAGGAGTTGCCGGACTCTGGAACAAAAGGCGCCGCTGGGCATGAACGGAGCCGGAAAAAGTGGCGCATCTGCCCGCCCCAGATTCGCTTTCGCTGTGGCGCCCCTCTTGCTGCTTGCAGTTTTGGCCGCGCTTCCGGCGTTCAGCCTCGGCCCGAACACCGTTCGGCTTCTCTTTGTCACCTTAGTTTGGGTCACGATCAGCATTGCCTGGAACATTTTGGGGGGCTTTGGCGGCCAGGTCTCTTTCGGTTTTGCCGTTTTCTACGGCCTCGGCGCCTATACGGCTGCACTGTCGGTCAATAGCGGAGTCAACTCCATTTTATCGTTGCTGCTGGCCGCCAGCGTAGCTGTCCTGGCGTCAATGTTAGTAGGCCTCCCGACCTTTCGTCTGAGGGGTCCCTACTTCGCCATTGCGACGATTGGAGTGAGTGAGGCGGTCCGCGTCGTGATGACCAATGTTTCCATGACCGGCGGCGCCAGCGGTTACCGGATCATTGAGACACGACCCTTCCACCAGTTGGAGCATTTTTATGCCGCGTTGGCGCTGGCGGTGGTAGCTGTGGCCGTTTCCATGCAGGTTCGGCACTCCAAGTTCGGCTTGGCACTCATCGCAATACGCGAGGATGAGGAAGCCGCTTCTGACCTGGGAGTGAACCCTTATCGTACCAAGTTGCTGGCCCATGCCCTGGCCGCCGCGCTCACCGGAGCAGCAGGAGGCGTTTTCGCTCAGTACGCCGCCTTCATTCATCCTCAGGGTGTTTTCGCATTTGGCATCGGCGTTGCTATCCTTCTAATGCCAATCATTGGCGGCATCGGCACGGTCTGGGGGCCGGTGATCGGCGCGGTGGTTTACGGACTGATTCAGGAAGAATTAATTGCGTCGTTCCCGCAGCTGCATCTTCTCATCTACGGATCTCTGTTGATTCTCATTGTTCTTTTTGAACCGGCGGGAATTGTGGGAATTGCTCGACAAATCGTTCCGCGTCTTCGCGCGCGGATGGAGGGTTAGTGGCTCCCATCCTTAGCATTGACCGCGTGACCAAATACTTTGCCGGGCTGACTGCGTTGAAAGAGGTGAGCTTCGACCTGCAGCCGGGAGGGATTTATGGCCTGATCGGCCCGAACGGCGCCGGCAAAACAACGCTTCTGAGCATCCTCGCCGGCTCCATCCAACCAACTTCGGGAACAGTCGTCTTTCAGGACCGCAACGTGACCGGGGCGAAGTCCTTCGCCATGGCCCAGGCCGGCATCGTCCGGACCCACCAGGTGCCCAGGCCGTTCCGGGCTCTTTCCGTGCTTGAAAACGTGGAAGTGGGCGTCCGCTTCGGTCGCAGCCAAGGTTCGGCCGGCGACCTCTGGGATGCAAGGCGAATCCTCGAGTGGGTCGGAATTGCACACCTCGCAGACGCACCGAGCGTCACGCTTTCGGTCGGCGACCAGAAGCGTCTCGAGCTGGCTCGTGCTCTCGCCACTCGCCCCAGCCTCCTGCTCTGCGATGAGGTTTGCAGCGGGCTCACGGAACCCGAGACAGCCTCTGTGCTCCGCCTGCTTCGCAAAATCCAGGATGCCGGCACGACGATCCTTTATGTGGAGCACAATCTGAAAGCAATCATGTCGGTTTCCCATCACGTCATCGTGATGAACTTCGGGGAAAAGCTGGCGGAGGGCTCACCCGAAGCTGTGCAGAGCGATCCCTCGGTCATTGCGGCCTACATCGGCAGAACGGCGTAAATGGCTGAGCGCCATGACCCAGATCGATTGCTCGAGGCGGAGGATCTCGACGTCGCCTATGGCGCGATCCAGGTGGTTTGGGGCGTCAGCCTCCACCTGAATCGTGGCGAGGTCGTCAGCATGATCGGGCCCAACGGCGCCGGCAAGACAACCACGCTCAGGGCCTTGGCAGGACTCATTCCTGTTCGCAAGGGAAGAATCGTTTTCAATGGATGCGACGTAACCTCAGAGCCAGCGCACGAGCGAGTGCGTCACCGTCTCTGTCTGGTTCCTGAAGGACGCCAGTTGTGGCCCCGGATGACGGTCGAGGAAAACCTTCTGATGGGAGCTTTTTCACCTCCGCTCCGTGTGAAAGCTCATCAAAATCTCGACCGAATCTATCAGATGTTCCCCAGGCTCGCCGAAAGGCGAAGGCAGGCCTGCGGAACTCTGTCGGGAGGAGAACAACAGGTGTGCGCCATCGGGCGCGGCTTGATGGCAGAGCCGCTGCTTCTGCTTCTGGATGAGCCTTCCCTTGGGTTAGCCCCGATGCTGGTGGACCAGGTTTTCCAAATGATTGGCCGGATTGCTGCCGCAGGCGTCAGCATCCTGCTCGCTGCTCAAAACGCCAACGATGCACTGCTGGTTTCTCGCTCTACCTACGTGATGGAAACGGGACGGGTTGTCCTCGAAGGCCTGAGCGAGGAGCTGCGCACCAGCGACCATGTCCGCCGAGCTTACCTCGGAGTCGCCGACTGATGGCGCGGTGACTCCTGAAGAGTCATTCAGGCACGCCCATGCCGGTGGGTTGAACGTTCTAGTGCGCCGCGTCTGTCACGTCGTCAACCCTATGACAAGTTTTCGGCCATCGTATCTCAAGACAGGTCTTCGGATAGAAATGCGCTGTGATAAAAAACGTCTATGCTAGACGCATCCACTTCGGTCAGAACGCGTCAAATCGCCTGAATTTGTAAGTGTTGAAGAATTGAATAGAGCAGAGAATTTTCACATCGGTTCAGAACCGCCTCGGTGATCTTCAAGACCGGGGGGCAAGACATCACCCTTCGGGTCAGCATCCCCGCGGCAGCTCCCCAATGAGACGTTGTCCGGAAATCTCGACCTTGAGTTACGACGATCGGGGCCATCGTCGGCACCGGTTCCGGTCGGATGACGGGCTCCTCTGAAGCAATCCCAAGGTAAGAGTTGCCGACTAGTAGCACAGTGAGGTTCGACAGCTTCAGCCGTCACTCCCTCGGGCCAAGATCGCGGATAAGATGAGCGCATTATAGAAACGTGTCTGCGAGCACGAGAAAGTCGCGGGCGGTGACGTCGAAGGACTCGGGGGTCGCGGGAGCTTGCTGCTGGCCGGGTCCGTTCTCGAGAGGACGCGGAACGAAAGCGGTTCTTAGCCCACATGCGCGCGCGGCATTCAGGTCATTCGGATGAGCCGCGACCATCATGACTTCCGCAGGTTGGCAGCCGAGCAGTTCCGCCGCTCCGAGATAGACCTCGTGATCCGGCTTGTAATGGTGAAACAGCTCGGCCGAGAGCACCATATCCCAGGGCAATCCCGCGAACTTGGCCATCTCCACCAGCAACGAAATGTTGCCATTGGAGAGCGTGGAAACGACGAACTCCTTCTTAAGGCGCGCTAGCCCATTGACTGCATCAGGCCACGGAGTCAGGCGATGCCAAACGAGATTCAAGTGATCCTTTTCTTGTTCGCTCAATCCAGTGATTTTGAACTCGACGAGCAAATCGTCAAGGATGAGTCGGTGCAATTGATCGAGCTTCATCCAGGGCATGGACCCCTGGCGTACTCTGTTCATCGACGGAACGTAACCTGCGCGCCAACGGTCAGCGAACTTACCCCAATCCACCTGTGAACCTTTCGTATGGCTCCATTGATTGCCTTCACGGATGATGGAACCGCGCCAATCGACGACCGTTCCGAACACGTCAAAGGCGAGAGCTTTGACAGCAAACGGATTTGAAGGAGTTGGCATCCACGCTGATTCTCTCACAGCGCCTCCGACAAGGCGGCAAAGGTGGAGAGCGCCGCGGGTACCTGAGACGTAACGCCGAACGGTACGGCGTTCATCTAACTGGTGTAGGCAAGCAATTTCGCTCACGAACAGGATCGAGTAGTACTGGTTCTGGCCGAGTCACGAGCAACCCTTCCATAATCAACCCTTCCATAATCCCGTAAGTCATTATGGAGTGACCGTTCCGATGCGCTAGTCGTGGGTTAGGCTGTGAGTGGATTAGAAGCACAGTTCAGAGCCACGAGCGGAAAGGGACGGTCATGACAGAGAAGGTACGATTTTTGGGATTGGATGTCCATGCCGAGACGATTGCGGTCGCGGTAGCCGAGCAGGACGGCGAGGTACGCAGCCTGGGAACGATAGCCAACCGGGAAGAGTCGATCCACAAGCTGGTGAAGAAGCTTGGTCCGGTGGAGCAGTTGCGGGCCTGCTATGAAGCCGATCCGACTGGCTACGTACTGTACTGGCAGTTGACGCAACTGGGGGTGGAGTGCGCAGTGGTGGCGCCCACGCTGGTTCCGGTGAAGGCGGGCGATCGGGTGAAGACGGACCGGCGGGATGCCGAGAAGTTGGCGCGCAATCACCGCTCCGACGATTTGACAGCGGTGTGGGTTCCAGACGAAGGCTCCGAGGCACTGCGGGACCTGGTTCGGGCACGGGAGGCGGCCAAGCAGGATCAGTTGCGGGCGCGTCACCGACTGAGCAAGTTCCTGCTGCGCACGGGCCGGCGTCCGGCGATGGGGTTGAAGGCGTGGACGGAGCGCTACCTGGCCTGGGTTCAGCAGATCCAGTTTTCACAGCCGGCGCAGGAGTTCACGCTTCTGGATTATCTGCACGAAGTCCAGCACATGGACGAACGGGTCCAGCGGCTGGAACAGGCGATTTGCGGAGGCGGTGAAGTTGGCTTCGCCGCAGGTGCAGGAAGAGATCCGGGGGTTACAGGCATTGCGCGGTGTCGCCCATCTCTCGGCGGTAACGATTGCCGCCGAGTTAGGCAATCTCTCCCGCTTCGAGAGCGCGCGGAAGTTGATGGGTTACAGCGGCGCGGTACCCAGCGAAGACTCCAGCGGCAAACGTCAGCGACGTGGGAACATCACCAAGACAGGCAACGCACATCTGAGACGAATCGCCGTCGAATCGGACTGGAGCTATCGCTTCCGGCCAGCCATCGGGCCCAGGTTGCGCCAGCGACAGGAAGGGGTCCCGGAAGAGATCGCCTGGAAGGCGCAGATCCGGCTGCACAAGCGCTACTGGAAGCTGATGGCGGCAGGCAAGGACAAGCAGAAGATCATCACCGCGGTGGGACGCGAGCTGCTGGGCTTCGTCTGGGCCATCGGGATCAAAGCGGAAACGGCCGGAAAGCCGCAGATGACGGCATGAAGAAAAGCGATCCCACAAAGGCAAAAGCAAGAACTTTCCAAAGAAGGAAAAAGCAAAGGCCACCCAACGAATGAACAACGCTACTCACTTCGAGGGCAGGGCCAGCCGCAGCCAGAGCAGGCACGAAGGAGAATCCTCGTCTTCCCTTTGCGACAGGCTCAGCCGGACTCGCGACGTAAGTCAGAGGCAGCTCCCGACGAATCAAGATTATGCGGTTTCGACCCGCGAATATCAGACTGATCAATCGTCGCTCACATCTGCCCCGACTGCTGCTGGCCCTGTCCTCGAACAACAACAAAAACCACCCCACGGATTCGCAGCTATTGACCGGGTCACTCCATATCAGGTAAGAGTTGCCGACCATCCGGGAACATCCATACGGGTCATCGGTTGTATGGCCGATACCGAAGATGGCCAGGTTTCTCTTCCTGCGAATAGCGACTCCGATGGCCCGCGTGAGCCCTAGAGATTAGAGCAAATGCAGCACAGATTCCATTCTGCATCACGCGTGCAGATAGGCCAGAACTGCTCGTACAATCTCTGCTTTCGCGTCTGCGAGCGACAGACCCGGGGGCCGTCGGAGGACCGCCGCATTCGCGGTCGCTAGACTCGTGCGTCGTCAATCTCTCTTAGGGATATTTACTTGACGCCACCAGGCCCAACAGGTTGTAGTTTGATCAGAATTGCAAACGGGGCCGGATCCACCTGGACAGCCTGTTGAGCCAGTCGATAGAA
>Ga0209517_10008337_pt1 | contig 12182 bp, 9 predicted proteins | sample PeaSoiMetSII2010_FD_187695 | JGI IMG/M metagenome (GOLD analysis project Ga0209517, IMG submission 187695) | Peat soil microbial communities from Weissenstadt, Germany - SII-2010 (SPAdes) (version 2) | ecosystem: Environmental > Terrestrial > Soil > Wetlands > Peat | place: Germany: Weissenstadt...
CAGTACTTGGCCAGTCCCGGCCCACAGGAGCTATTTGCGTCCGTATGGAGCATCCGCCGCCTAGCATCGGCATCGGCATCGCGACGCTGAGGGCGAATGTGATCACCTGAACTGGCCCCGGTAGGCCAGGTTCTCGTCGTGAATATGGCCCGTCTGGGGTGGTGACCTGTGTGGAGTGGTGGCGGCGTATCGTCGCGAATCTTGGCGCACCTTGGTTCGGATCTTGGCTTCGGTGTTGTGGGCGCGGAGGTCCGGGATGCGCGGTCGCGGGTGCGCACAACAGCCACGCCGAATGCGCGCCGAATGGGCCGGGCACACAGCTATTCGCGCTGGTCACGGCGGTGCGGTGCGGGGCCTGTAAAACCGTCGGCTCAGCCTACGTTGGTTCGAACCCAACACCTGCCACGCACGCAAAATGCCAGGTCAGCCCTAGTGTCACTTCGGGACAGACGCTTGTTTCGTGCGGCGGTCCGCAGACCGCTCCCCAAAGGGCTCCGCGCTAGACTCGGGCAGGTCAGCGGCCTGCGGCCGCCCGGCGTACCCGATCTAAGGCTGCTCCCGTTCCCAATGCGTTCCCAGCCCTGCAGGCCGCACCTCGCTGAGTACCACGACGGAGCCGCGCACCCAGCGCATGGGCATGACCGTCGTCATTGGTGCCGTGTCAGCAGGGCGCCCAAGATAGGACGGCGCACAGGCAATTGCACGGTTACCGGCCAATCTTTGGCTCTGCTGGCCGACCGGTCCGGGACTTGTTTTTACTGGCTGTCGCCGGCGCGATGGCGCAGGCTGCGGATTGCTTCCTCGTGCCGGCGGACCCTGACGGCGGCCCGCGCCGAGTGCGTGGCGTAGCTGGCCGGGCTGTATTACCAGGCCAGTCAGGCTGTGTGCGTCGCGGGCGCGGGCGCGGTGTCCTCCGACGGCGGCGCGCAGGGCTGGCTGCCGGCAGAGAGTTGCACGGGAGATGCCTGGCCGCGTGGCCACGCTGGCGAATGTCACCGGGGCGCCTTCCGCGGCGATCTGCGCGCATGCCCGCCCGGCCCGCGTGACTTCCCGGACGCTCATGCGGATTCGGCTCGTGCGATGAGGAGGTCGAGCCGCTCAGCGAGGTGGCGGTGCCGGGCCGCCTGGTCTTCCCAGCCACGGGTTGCGGCGTCGGCGGCGAGTGCCGCGGTGTCGGCGCGCTGGGCGTGGAGAGCGGGCAGGAACGTGGCTTCGGTGCAGAAATTCGGGCAGTGCTCGCAGATGTTGGAGTATGCGCAGGTTCCCTGCTCGGGTGTGCGAAGGCAGTAGCCGGCGGACAGGCGGGTCTTGATGAGCGGCGCGGCTCGCCAGCTGGTTTCCGTGGCCGCCGGGGCGGTATCGGGAAGGACTGGCCCGAGGTATTCCTTGGCCTGCGCCAGTGCCCGGTCGTAGTCGGCGCGCACGGTGGCGTCGAACAGGCGCCCGTACCGCAGGCTCATCTCGGCCGAGACGTGGCCGAGCATCGCCATCAGGGCTTGCAGCGAGCAGCCGGCGTTGACGAGTTCGGTGGCGAATGTGTGTCTGAGCTGGTGCGGAACTACCGGGCCGATCCCGGCTTCCCCGGCCGCGCGGCACAGTTCGCCGCGCAGGCTGCAGGCCGAGATCCTGCGTCCTTGGTAGGTGAGGAGGAAGTCCGCCGGGCGGCCGGTGCGGGGGTGGCGGAGCGGCCGGCCCGGCGAGCGGCGGGCGGCGATCTGGTCGATCAGGTCGACGGTCTGGTCTTCCAGGGGAACCATGCGCTCGGTGGCCAGCTTGCCGAGCGGGACTTTCAGCCACGCTCCCTGGCCGGGGACCTCGTGGACGCAGTCGAGTTCCAGGTCGACCAGCTCCCCGATCCGCAAGCCGGTGGCCCGCAGCAGCAGCAGGGCGTCGGCCCGCAGCCGGCTCGGTGACGCCTCGAGCGCGCTGACGAGGCGGCGGTCAGCGTCAGCGGGAAGGTAACGGGGCAGCGGGCGCGGCAGGCGCGGGCTATCGCGGTCGAAGATCAGCCGGCGGCCGGGCGCATCCGGCCATCCCCATTCGGTCATCGCCCCGAGCATCCGGCCGACGGCCTGGACCCGGCTGCGCTGGCTGGAGATGGCGATGGGCAGGCCGGTACGGTCGTTGACGGCGGCGGCAGCAGCGGACAGGTAAGGCTCGATGTGACGCCGGCGGTCGAGCCCGGCGAACGAGGCCAGGCCCGGGTCGGTGACCGCGAGGAACCGGCCGAAGTGGGCGAGCTCGCCCGCCGTGGCAGACACCGTGGACCGGGCCAGCGTCGCCGTGCAGCGCTCTAGGTAGGCGACCATCGGGCCGCGGAGCTCGTCGCTGACGCCCTCGAAGTGGCGTTCCCAGCTCCAGTGACCCAGGGCCGGGCGCTTAGGGACCATCTGGGCGGGTGCGCCCAGATGGTAGATGACCGCGCTGGCGGCGTAGAGGCAGTGCCGGTAATGCGCGTAGTCGCGTCCGTTGCGGGCCTGGCGCTCGCTGATCGCCGCCTCGAAGGCCGCCAGGTCGTCATCAGATAGCTCGCGCAAGGGCCGGCCGGTCTCGATGAGCAGCCGGGCCGCCACCTGCGAGGCCATCGCCTCCCGTGAGCGCGGCGCATATCCCATCCGCTCCGCCGCATCGAGGAACGCGGCGATGCCGGCTCCGATCGGGCTCACGGCGGCTTCCCGCGGAATGGCGGTCAGCCGCCGCTCGAGCAGGTAGTCGTAGCCGGGCCGCAGATAACCGTGCAGCATCAGGAAGGTGAGCACCGGCCGGACGGTCCCGCTTTCCGACAGCCGTGCCCGCAGCGGCTCGCTGGCGAAGCGCTGCGGGTCGGGGAAGCGGCTCAGGAAACTCCGCGCGCCGGAGAAGAAGGCATGGTTGCCGACATTCCGGCTCGCCAGCCAGTGCGCGAACTCGTCGTAAAGGCCGGCGGCCTCACCGGGTACCTGCCTGGCCGGCATCATCGGCCAGCATCCCCTGCGCGCTGGCGGATCCGCGCCTCGTCGTAGGCGCGCCGCACGTGCGCGGGCGACAGGTGGATGTACGCCGCCGCTGAATCCACGTGGTCGTGACCCAGCAGCGCCTGCATCACCGCGAGGTCGACTCCCGCCTCCGCGAGAGCGGTGCCGAAAGTATGCCGCAGCGAGTGCGGGTTGCCGGCCGGGACGCCGGCTTTCCCCCGGTGGTAACGGAACACCCTCCGCAGCCCTTCCGGGGTCAGCGGCCGGCCGCGGTGCGGGCCCTTGGCCACGACGAACAGCGCCTGCCCGGTGGTGTCAGGGCGCTCGGCGAGCAGGTACGCCTGCACGAGCCCGGCCACATCAGGATCGACAGGGACCCGGCGCTCCTTGTCGCCCTTCCCCACCACGCGGACCCAGCCCCGGCCCACATCAAAGTCAGCGACGCGCAGGCCGAGTACCTCAGCGCTGCGCAGCCCCGAGAACAGCATCAGCCCCGCCATGGCCCGGTCCCGGTCCGAGCGGAAGCTCGCCAGCAGCGCCCGCGTCTCATCGCGGTCAAGCCCGCGGGGCAGCCTCCGCGGCTGGCGGACCCGGAGCTGCGAACGGGCACGCGGCCGGGCCAGGTGCCCGAGCAGCCCGGACCGCTCGCCTCTCGCCGTCCTGCGGGCCGCCGCGCCGCGCGGCACCGGGCTGGCCGCCGCGGGATCCCGCATCGCCCGGAACGCGTAGAGCCCCGAAACCGCCGCCATCCGCCGGTTGACCGTCGCCGGCGCGTACCCGGCCGCCCGGCCGCTCCGCAGATCCACCACGTTGCCGCCATGCTGCCCAGGCAGCACGGCCTCCCGGCATGCAGCCAGGAACCGCAGCAGCGTTTCAGTACTCACCCCATCCAGAGCCGTCCCGTCCGCCGAGAGCCACCGGCAGAAATGCAGCAGGTCGAACGCATACGAACGCACCGTCCGAGGGGAATAGCGCCGGTCACCCAGATAGGCGAGATACTCGTTAACCAGAGCGAAGGCCGCCGCATCCGGCCCCCTCAGCCGCCAGCCGTCAGCACCGCGGAACACGCTCAGCTCGTCCCCGCAACCGGACATCGTCATGAGTCATCCGTAGCACGAACGCCAGACCCGCGAGCCGAACGACACGCCGTTTCCCCAGCTCACAGGACCCTTCTCCGCAGACAATCGACCTCAGATTGGCCGGTTAATAGGGGTGAGTGCGGGTCGCAGAAGAACACCGGCATGCCCAGCGTCTGCGCGATCTCGGTGTGCAGCGCCAGCTCCTTGCCCTGGTCCCAGGTCAGCGAGCGGCGCAGCTCAGCAGGCAGCAATGCCATGGCCTGCACCAGCGCATCGCGGACTGCCTCGGCGGTGTGCCGTCGGGGCAGGTGCAGCAAGATCGTGTACCTCGACGCCCGGTCCACCAGGGTGCCGATCGCGGACCGGTTGGACGCCCCGGTAATCAGATCGCCCTCCCAGTGCCCGGGCGCTTCGCGGCCGGCCGCCTCGGCGGGCCGCTGATCCAGCATGGTCATCGCGATGATCCCGTTCGGCCGCCGCTCGCCAGGCCGGCGATGCGGCCTGCGCCGCCGCCGGCGCGTGCGCAGGACCCGAGCTGGCAGCTCGCGGGACAGCCCGCCCAGTTCGGTCCGGTAGACCGCCTGATAAATCGTCTCGTGCACGACATGCCGCGCCGGCTCATCCGGGAACTCGCAGCGCAGCGCCTGGCTGACCTGCTCCGGGCTCCACCGCTTCTCCAGTCGCCCGGCCACGAACTGCCGCAGTACCGGATCAGCGGCCAGCTTGCCCGGCCGCGGCCGGGCGCGCCGCCGCACAGCCATCTTGTGCGCAGTGAACGGCCGGTACTGGCCGCTGCCCGGATCCCCGTTCCGGCGCAGTTCCCGGCTGATCGTCGACGGGCTGCGGCCTGTCTGCTCCGCGATCGCCCGGACACCATGCCCCGCCTGACGCAGATCGGCGATCTGCACCCTCTCCTGCTCAGACAGGTACCGGTCCGAGATCTCCCTGACACGCCTGCCCGCCCCCGCGCCAGCCACGGGAGCATAATGCAGCTTCCGGCCGTCACGGGTCGTGATCGTGCGGCCGTGTCGCCACCGTTTCCCGGTCCGCCGGTTGATCCCGACGATCCGGCACGCCTCCGAGTTGCTGAAGCCCCGCGCGATCAGCCGCCCGAAGTGCTCCCGCTTCTCCACCTGCGGCAACGCACCCGGTCCCCGCCTACCCATCGCAACTCCCGAACCTGTCGAGTGTTGCGACGATGGCTAGAAACCGCCGGACGAGTTTCGGCCCCACATGTTGATCTTCGAGGCGTTGGTTGACATGTGTCCCCACCCGTTGCGCCCGGCGGGGCTCCAAGCAGCAGCGAAAGGGAATCGCTGGGTGGGCCAACTCTCAGCCGCCTGTCGGCGCTCAACTTCCGGAGATCAGGGGGGTGGGGCCACTGTTCGCTACAAGCGGGGCCACGACTCGTCCGCAAAGCCACGGCGCCGACGCCGGCTGACAGCTGCCCGCCGGGCGGCGCAAGCCAGCGACCGGCGCACTGCCGCCGAGTTCACGCAAAGCAACCGACGCCTCGCCCCTGGGCCGCGCGTAGCGCCGAGTATGAACGGGAAGGGGACTCGGCGGACCGTCGCTGTCGAGCGCTCAGATTGCCCGTTCCGGTGCATCCCGTCGGTCGGTTTGCCGGATGTCTGCGGCATTCGCCAGCGTGGCGGGTGCGAAGACCCGGCCGCAGGTGAGTGCCTCAGCCAGCGTGTCTTCACACCCAGGCGTGGATTCAAGGGGCAGTAAATATGCGACCGCTTGTTTGCCGGGGTGACTCAGACCGACACCTTCTCGCCCTAATCTCGGCCCGCATGACTGAACCGATCGGTTCGGGCACGTTGGGCACCTCCTCCGGGGCCCGCCCCGGGGATGTCAAGGTCACCAGCGTGGCACCTGCAGTCCTCGCTGCGGGATGAGGGCCTTCTGGCCCTCGGCGAGGGGACTAACGTCCCTGGCGCCGATAGGGCACCGGGTGGTATTCGTGCGAGAAGAGCGCCCGCGCTGCGACCCGCGGCAATCCGTGGCGGCGCACCTTCGCGGTGGCCAGGCGCCAGGAGGCCAGGATGACCGAGAATCATGATCTGGCCCCGGGTGCAGCCGAGCTTAGCTCGCAGCAGGAATGGGCGCAGCCGCCGGATTCCCGGGTTCCGCCGGTCCCGCAGCCCGGCGGCTCCGCCGGCCCTTCTAGCGTGCCGGATGACTTCGTCGCCGGTCCCGGCACGGGCGGGCAGCCCGCCGCGTCCGGCGGCTACCCGCCGGGGAGCGGCGTCCCGGCGCCGGCTCCGGCGCTGTGGCGGCGCGGCCGGGTCAGGGTGATCGCCGGGATCGTCGCCGTGCTGCTCGCGGTGCTCGGCTTCGTCCTCCAGCACGCCGCGTCCTCGGCGGGCGGCGCCGCGAGGGGCAGCGTGACGCTGCCGGGCACGCTGCTGGGCGTCCGCCAGAACACCAGCCCGGCGGCCCGCGCCGTCGACCGCGCGCTCGCCCGGGGACTCGTCGCGGCTGCCGGACAGGGCCATTTCCTCCACGAGGTGGTCGGCGTCTACGGCAGCCTGTCAGGCGCCGGGTTCTTTGTGGAGGGCGACGCCGGCTGCGGCAATTGCCCGCCCGAGTCAGCCGCCGCCGCGCTGCGGCGTCTCCGCATGGATAACCCCGATGCCCGGCTGTTCCCGCCGGGCCCGAACGGCGGGACCCTGGTGTGCGCTCCCAGGCCCGCGCAGACCGCAGTGTTCGCCTGCTGGTGGTACGACGACAAGACCAGCGGGCTGGCTTACTACTGGAGCGGGTCGGCGTCCGGCGTTGCCGACGCGGCCGCGAAGACCAACCAGATCCGCGCCGCCATCGAACACTAAGGACACGCGACATAATAAGCTAGGTTTTCAGCTCCGGGGCCCCTATCGTTTGTGCTATGGACGTCCTTGCGCAGGCCGCGGAGTCGGTGGCCCGGAAGTACGCGGTGCTGCGCCCGCATCTGGATGAGCGGCAGCGGCGCCTGCTGCTCGGGGCGGAAGCCTGTGAGCTGGGGCGGGGCGGGATCAAGGCGGTTGCCGGGGCGACCGGGGTGCATCCGGACACCATCGCCCGCGGGGTACGGGAGGCGGAGGGCCGGCCGGAGCCGCAGCCAAGGGTGCGGGCGCCGGGCGGGGGCCGCAGGAAGCTGGCCGAGACCGACCCGCAGCTCGCGGCGGAGCTGAAGGCGCTGGTGGATCCCGGGACGCGCGGGGACCCGATGTCGCCGCTGGTGTGGACGACCAAGTCGACCAGGAACCTGGCCGGGGCGCTGACGGCGGCCGGGCATGCGGTCTCTGACCGGACGGTGGCCCGGATGCTGGCCGGGCTGGGGTTCAGCCTGCAGGGCAACGCCAAGGTCACCGAGGGCCGCCAGCATGAGGACCGCGACGCCCAGTTCGGCTACCTCAGCGAGCAGGTCTCCGGGTTCATGGCCGCAGGCCAGCCGGTGATCTCGGTGGATACGAAGAAGAAAGAGAACGTCGGGGACTTCAGGAACGGCGGGCGGGAGTACCAGCCGGCCGGGCAGCCCGAGCGGGTGAACGTGCACGACTTCATGGACAAGGAACTGGGCAAGGCGATCCCGTACGGCATCTATGACGTGTCCGCGAACACCGGCTGGGTTTCCGTCGGCACCGACCACGACACCTCCGCCTTCGCCGTGGCCACCTTGCGGACCTGGTGGGACACCATCGGCAAGACCCGCTACCCCGATGCCGGCCGGCTGCTGATCTGCGCCGACGGCGGCGGGTCCAACGGCTACCGGGTCCGCGCCTGGAAGATCGAGCTCGCGAAGCTCGCCGCCGGGACCGGCCTGGCGATCACCGTCTGCCACCTGCCGCCGGGCACCAGCAAGTGGAACAAAATCGAGCACCGCATCTTCTCCCAGATCACCATGAACTGGCGGGGACGCCCCCTGAGAACCCACCAGATCATCGTCGACCTGATCAGCAGCACCACCACGGCCACCGGGCTGACCGTCCACTGCGTCCTGGACACCGGCGATTACCCGACCGGCGTCAGGTACACCAGCAAGGACGTCCAGGCACTGCCGATCACCTACCACGACTTCCACGGCGCCTGGAACTATACGATCCGTCCGGACGACACGCCGTAGCAATCAGAGTTTATTTCTTCGCGCGCCCTAAGCTTGCCGTTTAACCTCGGCTGTCCGGCCTGACCCGTATTTCTGATCTCGTCCGGCGTGCCGCCGGGCATGGATACGGCCTTTGCGTGATCATGTGGTCTCGCCAGAGAACCATGATCAGCAGCAAAGGCCGTGATGAGCAGTCTCCAAGATGATCCCGCTGTTGTCGAGTCCCTGGCCGGGCTGTCGCGGTTCCGGCTGGAGTTCCATGCCTGCCTGACCGCGCGGCGTGATGAGCTGTCCGAACTGGCTGATGCGGTGCTGTGTGCGGACGGGCCGGTGAAGACGCTGGCGGGGCTGTCGCTAGCGCCGGAGCACCGCCGCGGGCACGGCGCCCTGTATGACGCGGTGAACAACGGGGCGGATCGACGTTGCGCGGCTGCGCTGGTCGCTGGCCGCCCTGCCGCTGCCGCGGGCCGCCGATGGCCGGCTGATGCTGGCGGTGGACGTGAGTAACTGGCTGCGGCCGGACGCGGCCACCAGCCCGGGCCGGCTGTTCTGTCACGTCTACGGGCGGGGCAAGGGGCAGGCGCCTGACCTTCCTGGATAAGTTGATCTTGCCGTCTTGGCCGACCCGCTAGTCAGGGGCTGATCTGCGCGTTTCCGGTGTGTCGCCTTGCGTCTGGCCGTGAAATAGCCTATGACCTAAAGATATGGCGAGCCTGTACAAGAAGATGATCGGCGGGAAGCCGTACTGGTACCTGCGCGAGATGGGCTGGGTGGACGGCAAGCCCAAGATGATCTCCGAGCGGTATCTGGGCAGCGCGGCCGACATCGAGGCGCTGCTGGACGCCCGCGAGGCCGCGATCCTGCCGGACCGGACCCGCCACCTGGCCTTCGGTGATGTCGCCGCCGCGTGGGGAGTGCTGCAGGATCTGGGAGTTGCCGGCATCATCGACGAGGTGGCCGGGGCGCGCCGCGCCGACGCGCGTGCGACCACGGGCACCTGCCTGGCGCTGGCGGCGCTGAACCGGATCGTGGCGCCGTGCTCGAAGCTGGCGTTCGCGGACTGGTGGAAGACCACCGGCGCGGACCGGTTCACCAAGATCGGCGCGCCGGCACTGGATCACCGCCGGTTCTGGGACGCGATGCGGGCAGTATCGCTTCCGCAGCTGGAGGAGATCAGCCACCGGATCGCGCTGGCGGTCATCCGGGAATCCGGCGTGGACTGCTCCTCGGTGGCCCTGGACATGACCAACTTCGCCACCTTCATCGATACCGGCAACGAGAAAGCGCCGGTCGCGCAGCGGGGCAAGGCCAAGCAGAAGCGCACCGACCTGCGGATCGTCGGCCTGGGCCTGGTGGTCACCCGCGACGGCGGGATCCCGCTGACCTGGCACGCCTACCCCGGCGACCGGCCCGACGTCACCCAGTTCGCCGCGATGACCGGCCAGCTGGCCGGCCAGTACGAGGCGATCACCGCCGCGGCAGCCGGGACCGCCGGCGGCATGACGGTAGTCTTCGACGCCGGGCAGAACTCCGAGGACAACTTCGCCTACCTCGCCACGACCGGGCTGAATTACATCGGGTCGGTGCCCGCCTCCGACTGCCCGGACCTCACCGGCCTGCCGGCCAGCGCGCGCGCCGTCGTGGACCAGGCCAGGTTCGGCCGCCTGACCGCGTTCGACACCCGCCGCGCCGTCTACGGCGCCGCGCGCCGCGCGATCCTCACCCACTCGCCCGAGCTGCACGAAAAGCAGTCCCGCGGGTTCGACGGCACCACCCTGGCGAAAGCCGGCCGCAAGCTGGACGAGCTGGCCGCAACCCTGGCCCGCGGCAAGACCCGCCGGCCCCGCGACAAGGTCGAAGCCGAGATCGCCGCGATCATCTCCAAACCCTGGGCCCGCCGCGTGCTCACCTGGCAGCTGGCCGGCGAGCAGCCCAAAGACCTGCGTCTTACCTGGAGCATTGACCCCGGCGCCCGCGCCGCCCTGGAAGAAGAACTGTTCGGCAAGCACGTCCTGATCACCGACCACGATGACTGGCCGGCCGCCGAGGTGATCGCCGGCTACCGGTCCCAGTCCGAGGCCGAGTTCTCCTTCCGCCAGCTCAAAGACCCGCACGTCGTGTCCTTCTCCCCGATGTTCCACTGGACCGAGCACAACATCCGCGTCCACATGTTCACCTGCGTCCTCGCCCTGCAGACCGCCCACCTGATGCGCCGCAAGGCCGCCCAGGCCGGCCTGCGCCTGTCCGTGCGCGAACTGCTCGGCCAGCTCGCCGGCATCGGCGAGACCGTCCTGCTCTACCCCTCCACCGGAGGACGGCCAAAGGCCCGCCGCATGACCACAGAACTCACCGGCCCGCAGCGGGACCTATATGAGATCTTCGGCCTGGACCGCTGGGCACCGCGCAGTTAGGTCATAGGCGCCAGGACCAGCAGCGCCGCCGCTCACCTGCGGAAAGATCAGCAAGATCAACTTATCCAGGAAGGTCGGGCTAGATCTGCACTCGTCGCATCGTGGTCCTGGTCGCGACGTAGATGAACGGCCCTGGCTCTTCGAGGAGTGCCTCGATCTTGCGCCACTGGCACATGAACACTTCGAGCTGGTGGAACGTGTCAAGGGCCTCATCGCCGCCGAGGACTACCATGCGGGCGCCGCTGCGGCGGACCGCATCGATCTCGGCGCGGTGCTCTTGAATGCGACGGTCCCTGGTGATGATGAGCCATTGCCGCTGAGCCGTCTCCGGGATCCAGCGGGCATCTGGCGTGTCCGTAGCGTTGATAGGGCATGGCGGCCGTTGCCGTCCGCCCTTCACCGGGCCGCCCGGGTCGCCGGGATAGGTCACGTCTCCGCGGATCCTGACCAGTTCCTTCGCCAGGCCGAGCACGTCGGCATCTACGTAGAAGCGCACGATTGCCGGCCTGGCCGGCTTGCTCATGCCGCCCTGGCGGAGGTTTCGTAGGCTAGCGCCCACCTCACGTCGCTCGGCGCGATCCCGAATTCCTCGGCGATCTCTTCTGCGCTCTCGCCGACCCGTGCGTGCTCCCACAGGGCGTCGGTACTGATTCCCCGCACCGCCGGGCGGCCGAACCGGGTGTCAGGTTCAATCCGGACGGGCGACTGGGGGTCGTCATGCGGGCGCCACGCGGCAGCGACGTCGTCTTCCCAAGTCACGCGCTTGACGAACGAGTCGGCCGCTGGGGTCAGGAGCAGCTGGCCGCGGACGGTGGCGACCAGGCAGAAGTCCGGATCAAGCTGCGCCTCTTCCTGCGCCTCCAGCAGCAGCTGACGGCCGCTGACGAACGGCCGCTGATGGGCCAGGGGGAAGGGAATGCCGGTACGCTCCCGGATCATGTCGATGAAGTAGCGCAGCTCAGCCATCGGCACGCCGTGCGTGCGGCGGTACTCACGCAGCAGGCCGGCCTCGATGAACTCCGCCCACGTTACCGAGGCGCCGCTTCCGCGTGGCGTCGGCCGGATGACCGGCCGGTAGGTCCTGCCGTGCCGCTGTCCGCCTTCCAGCCAGTAATTCAGTGTGCGCTGAGGAACTCTCAGCAACCGGGCTGCGGCGGCCTCGGAGTACATCTCTCGGTCCAGCACGCTCACCGACATCTCAGCCTCCCGGTCTCAGTATGTACAGCCAGGCCGACAGCATCGCGAACATCCGAGAATCGCCTGAAATGCCGCCAATGACGTTAACGTTAGCCACGGGAAGCACAGGCTATCGTGCGGGAACCCGGCCGGTGCGGCCTGTTCAGCTGCAATGCCATCAGCCGGGCCGATGCCGGCCGCCGTCGGCATGTCGGCGACGGGCTACCGAGAAGGCCATCCGGCGGCGACGATGGCCCGGGCACTCCCTCGGACGTCATCAGGCAAGCACAGATCTTCGCTCACCCCCTGGAGAGTAGCCGGAGACATCTCCACAACGAGGACGTAACCGCACCCATGGGGGTCCTGTTTGTCAAGAGGGCGTGCTGACCTGACCCGGTGACTTCGTGTCGTCGGGCTGGGTGGCCTGTTCTGCTGGCTTTCCTTGCAGGTGCCGGGTTCGTGCCGTCGCGTGGTC
>Ga0209517_10008338_pt1 | contig 12180 bp, 7 predicted proteins | sample PeaSoiMetSII2010_FD_187695 | JGI IMG/M metagenome (GOLD analysis project Ga0209517, IMG submission 187695) | Peat soil microbial communities from Weissenstadt, Germany - SII-2010 (SPAdes) (version 2) | ecosystem: Environmental > Terrestrial > Soil > Wetlands > Peat | place: Germany: Weissenstadt...
ACATAGTGGTTATATAATATAAATTCACCGTATGCCTAACGCATATTTGGCAATTCACGATAAATACCGGGTGAGATCAGCCGAGAAAGCCGCTGGCAGTTAGGTCTGGCTTATCTGTGGGAATCCAAGCTAGGGTGTGTTCGGCGCAATTCAGCCCAGATGGTCGGAAGATCCTCACGGCTTCCAGTGACGGTACGGCGAGAGTCTGGGAATCCCTGAGCGGCCCAGCGCTCCCGAGGCACTGCAAATATAGCGGAGTCATTATAGGGGCATTTAGTCCTGACGGGCGGCAGCTCGTTGCAGCTTCAGAGGACAACACGGCTCGAGTGTGGGATGCGGAGAGCGCAGCGGCTTTAACTCCCCCCTTGAAGCACAACGGTCCCGTCGAATTCGCGGAATTCAGTCGCGACGGGAAACGGATCGTCACGACTTCGAACGACCACACTGTGCGTGTTTGGGACCTGACGAGCGGACAGCCACTGACAGAGCCACTTATGCACCACTACCCCGTCACGGGGGCTCATCTCAGTGCAGACGGAACACGCGTCATATCAGTTTCATCGAATACGGCCTGGCTGTGGGACGTGCGAAGCGGTCGTCCGGTGACACAGCCCCTAAGGCACGGATCCCGGATACTATCCGCGAGCTTCAGCCCAGACGGAACCAGGGTAGCTACGGGCTCCGAGGACGGCACGGCCCGCGTTTGGGACGCCCAGGATGGCCATCCGCTTACCGAACCTTTGAAACACGATGCCCGGGTGCTTTCAGCGCAATTCAGCCCAGATGGCGGACGGCTCGTCACCGGATCAGCAGATTGTACGCGGAGAGTTTGGGACGCGCAAACGGGCGCCCCCCTGCCGGTTCCACTCCGGCACGATGACCTTGTCGTATCGGCGCGGTTTAGCCCGGATGGCAGGTTGGTCGTCACGGCCTCAGGCGACTACACGGCTCGCGTCTGGGACGCACGGACCAGCGAGCTGCTAGCGGAGCCCTTGCGCCATCATGGTGGGGTGTATTCGGCAAAATTCAACTCGGATGGGAGCCTGATTGCTACGGCCTGTTATGACGGCGCCGCACGAATATGGGACGCGCACACTGGCCAACTGCTGGCGGGTCCTCTCGGGCGTGGAAAACCACTCGTATGGGCAGAATGCAGTGGCGACGGTAGGACCCTGCGTGTCATTTCGTCGGACGGCACGGCGGTGGTTTGGGACATCGCTCCAAGGCCCCGGAAGCCTGACCACTGGCTGTTTGATTTGGTCGAAGCGGTCTCAGGCCAAAGGCTTAACGAACAAGGCGTGCTGGAGATGACGAAGCTAAATCGTCCCGAAAAGCTGGCTGAGCTTCGCGAGCGGTTGGGCCACGAGCGGGATGACGACGACTGGGTGATTTGGGGCCGCTGGTTCCTGGCTGACCCCTATACCCGAACCATTTCCCCCTTTTCCAAAGTCACTGTCCCTCAATACATCGAGGATCGCATCAAGGAGAACACCGATGAATCCCTGGGCGAGGCCCAGCGCCTGGCCTATCGGAACCCTGATGTGTTGCAGCGCATTACACAGGCCCGCGAGGCTCTTGGACAAAAAACAGAGCGGGTAAGGTAAACGACGATCATGGAGTCGGTGTCACAGTGATAAACTGCCAGACCGCAACGTTTTCTGATTGGCCAGTGCAAGGAGATCCTTCACCCTGACCTAAAGCAACGTGGAAAGGGCCCAGGCCAATCTGGCCGGCCTGCGTGGCGAGCGTAGCCCCGTTACTGGTCAAAGAAACCGTCAAAAATCCTGTGGCATCCACAGTGACCTGAAATGTGTAGGGCACTCCCACCGCAGCACTTCCGTAGAACAGGTCAGGGTGGGAGGCACAAAAGCCATCGTTCACTTCGTCTATCCAGATGCCATAGTAGCCGCAGTTTGCGAGGTTAATGTTGCCGAATATTGGCAAGCGCTGAGTCCAATTACTATTGCTCAAGAATAATTCGAAGGCGTTTCCGTTCGCAATTGTGCCGGTCACTGTAGTGCTCAACGTGAACGGTGGGGAGAACGCCGCCAACGATTGGATTCCCGTAAACTCGTAATTGTTGTTAGCTCCGGACATCTGCATCCCGCTCGGCCCAAAACTGAGCATAGGGGCGACGAAAGCGTTCCCTGAGCAGCCGCCCTCCCCGTAACCGGCAATCGTGTCCAGCAGACTCGACCACGCTGCCCAAATCGCTGGGTCGAGAGCGGTGTCATTTTCGAAGTCATCAGTTAATGTCGGCATGGTTGGCGGGGAATTCGTAACAATTGTGAGGTTATCCATGGCGAAGTTCTCACCGTTACCCCACTGCGGTGTGCCGCCTGCCGAGCTGAAAACCACCTGGTCCACTCCGAGGTAGTTAAACTCTATCAGCGTCGGCGCCGTCGCGCTAAGGGTATAGACATTCGAGTACGCCAAATAAGGGCCAACATATCCTTCCACCTGAAGCTGCAGCCCGTCGCGCCAGGCCGCTGTTAAGTAGGCCGAGACCAGATCAAAGGGTAGCAACGGACTTCGGATATACGCCGGAGAGCCGGACCAATTAAACGCCACATTGTTTGAAGAAATGACGGCGTATGAATAGCCGCTCGGATTGAAGTTGTTCGTTAGAGCGTTCAGGTACCCGAAGTTGTTCCAGATCAGCCCCTGGTATCCATTTGGCACGTTCAGGCCGGTCGAGGTATCCGCCAAGTCATCGAATGTGATGAGCAGCGGGCTGCCTTTCTCTGCATAGTACGCAGTGAGGCCGGTCAATTGGTTGTTGGAGATGCTCGCCATCTGATTAGGCGGGCTAACCCATCCGCTGAGAGTCGAGAAGGTAACAATGTGGCTGCCTGCGGGAAGCCCCGAAATGGTGGCGCCGCTGCCCTGCCAGGCGCCTCCGTCCACTTGCCAGCGCGCCCCCGCACTCACGGCGTTCGTAGGCAGGATGGTGACCTGCAACGAACCGTATTGGACGACCACCGGGCTATATATCCCCGTTGGCGTGGCTGTCGAGTTCGCGATAATCGTCACAGTTTCGCTGGAGGGCGCTATCCACCCCGAGATGCTACTGAAAGTAAGCGTATGATTACCCACCGAGAGTCCTGGGAGCGTCGTGCCGCTGACCTGCCAAGCTCCGCCATCGACCTGCCAAGCCGCACCTTGGCTGGCAGCGTCTGGCGGGTTAATTGTTACCTGCAGGGAACCCGTTTGAGGAATGGCTAGATACGTCGCTTCCGCCACGTTGGTTTGGCTGGGCTCGATGGACACCGTTTGGGAGGCTGGTGTGCTCCACCCGTCGACGGTCTTGAAACCGACAGTGTGGTTGCCTTCCAACAGTCCTTTGAGCGTGGTCCCGCCATTCTGCCAAGTCCCAGCATCAACCTGCCACGCAGCGCCTTGGTTGACCGCTTCGGGCGGGTTGATGGTTACCTGCAACGAGCCGACCCTCCCCAGGAGAGGAAAGCAGGACTTCAGGAATTGATTGGTGTAGGAGAAAAGTTGATCCTGGTAAGATAGGTTAATGCCACCTATCGAAAGGAGGTCCATCCCAACTCCTGCATCGAGATCGCCTGTTAGTGAGCCACAAAACTGGGCCTTTGAAAGGTCTAGGTTCGCTGCCAATGTTGCTCCCCCTTCGGTATAAATGTCAGGCCCGGCCAGGCCATACACCATCAACACAAGCTCTGGGCGGACGTATCCGCGCACACTCGCGCTGACGGAGGGAACCGGGAGATTCGTCGCGAACTTTGCTGAATTGCTCCAGATGCCGGTCCAGACGTTATTTTGCCAGCGAGCACCTGCGGTAACGCTGGCGTCCAGGCTGCCGCCGAAACTCATGCCGGCGTCTGCTTTGGCTACCACTCCGGCATAAAGCTCAAACCTCGGAACAACCACCACAGGCACGATACCGACAAAGAACACGAACGGATCGAAGTCCTCACCAATGAGCTGCACTTCGTTCGTGTAGTCCAGCAGCGTATCGTCAATGGATATTTCGGCGTCCTCAACCAGCTCCGCAGTCACGGATGCGGAAAAGGATTGCAGGCCGGAGAACAGGCCGATCTGAGCAGTAAGGTTGGGTGTAATGGTGAGATCGATCGACCCGTTGAGCGTTATATTCGTCGCGAGCTGAACTTCAGGGAAGGTGTAGTCGAAAACGAGCTGGCCGAACGGACCGGAGGCAGCGCGCACCAAGTTGGTCAAGCCTGCGGCTTCGGCTCGTTTCAATTTGGGTGCTGGGACCCTGTTGGTCGCGACGCTTACCCCTGGGGCGGCGTAAACCAGCTTCGGATTCATCAAAGCTATCGTCTGGTCAAACGCACCCTCCTGGATGGCGTCCACCAGGCTTGCGGGGGCGGTTTGGACAACAACCAAGCCTCCTTGCGAACTCACCGAGGCAACCTTGACCAAAAGCCCGCTCCCAACGCTGCTGGCGAGAACATCCCCAGCCTGCACACCTTGCAGCGCAGCCACATTGGTTGGGAAGACGTAAACCCCGTTGGTGCCCGCGGCGTTGCTTAAGTCGGCGCCGCCCAGCACGCGAGTACCCGCGGCGATCGTTACCGCCGCCAACCGGCGCACCTGGAAATCCCCTAAAATCTGCCGGATGCGCCCCCTCGTATTCCAGGTGAATTTAGGCTTCGCAACCGCGACCGATTTCACAGTGGAGTTGGCCAGGACGCCAAAAGGCAGCCCATTGTTGTTGGTATTCGCGCTAGCGAGCGTGACGCTGCCGATCTTGTCTGCTGCGAGCACGGAATTGGCAAACACCGGCCCGGTCGAACCCCTTGTTCCAGTCACCGACACCGAACCAATTTGCATCCCCGGCGCAAAAGTACCGCCCGCCATGAGATTAGTCCCGATGGCTGGAGTGTACCCAGCCTCGATGATAGAATCGACGATACGTCCGGCTGTCACACGCCCCAGGCTGCCGGTTACGCTAACCTGTGCATTGCTCATCACACCGCTCACTTGTAGCGTATTCAGAGCCGGCCCATTCGTTCCAAGACCGGTAGCTGAAATCACGACGGCAGCATCCAAGATATTCCCGAGCATGACGTTCCCAACTTGGCCAGTGATGTTCAAGATGCCGCCGGAGAGGCTGGCAGAGCTTGCGGTGATGCTCTTCAGGGAACCCTGCACGGAGATATTCTCGATTTCTACGAATGGACCGCTACTCTTTCGTAACCTCACGCTCAAAGCGCTCGCTGGCCCCACGCCATCGAGAACAATTGATTGGATCGCCCCCCGCCCGACATTTCCGGGATCATCGAGCGTCACGAGCAGGCTTCCCGGTCCGGTGAGGGAAACAGTGACCTCGTCACCGACGGCGTCCACAATGTTTGTACTCATGCCGGTATTGCCCGCGCAGCGCCCGTTCTCGGCGAACCACACCGGGACCGTGCAAAGGAGCGTGGCTCCAAGCCATCGCAACAGGACAGTGGACCTAGGGAAATATAGCAGAAGTTTTGTTTTCACGTTCGCGGAATAGTTACCAAGTTGGTTTGCATCAGCATTCAATTAATCCATGTGCCAGCTCCCGCCCCCGCGGGGAATGACCATCTTAACCACCACCGTGGCCAAGCCCGCAAAGACCAAGATGGCCACCCCGAAGACAATGTACGCCGACCGCGACTCACAGCTGCCGTCGGGAGGACTGCCCTCCGAAGGGGAAATTGGCTTTTGAGGGGCAGGTTCGGCGATCCCAGGGCTGGGTTGCGCCACCTCGAGCGCCGTGCCAGGAGCCACCCGCAGTGTCTTGTTTTCGGGCTGAGATTCTGGTGCGGGAGTGGGTGGGGTCGGCACCACGACAACCTCCTGAGGGACCGGCATCTGCGGGTTGTCCGAGACCAGACCTGTCGGTTGATCCGAGAAGATGAAGACCCCAAGCAGGTCAGCCATGTTGTTCGGATCCTGGCCAGCACCCGCTTCAGCCTGAGCACGAAGCGAGGACGTGGATTCGCTGATCTCGTACTGGCCTGGGCCCAGCTCAGCGCGTCCGATAATAATCGGCTTGGCATTTCCTTGCGCCGTGCTGGCTTCCTGCGCCAACTGGCCTGGCCCATGGAGCTCCAGATATTGGTGGCCCCCACCCAGCGCCATTGCCACCACCAGCGCACGACCCTGAAGGCTGAATTTGACAGAGGCCGATAGCGCACCGGGAGAGCTACTTTGTCCATACAGCGCCTGGACGTACTGAGAGCCCGACACCCCGAATCCGCCAATCGAGTGCCACTCCGTTTGGGTTTGGTAGTCGTTCCGGTTGCTGGTCGTTATGGCCAGGCCGGCGGTAATCCTCCCATTGGCGTTTTTGAGCAACTGCTGGGAACCATTCGAAAAGGCGCTGCTATCGTAACCGCCACCGGTAGCGAAGCCGTAAATGTACGCCTGGCAACCGGTGGAGAGGCTCAGCTCGGTTCGTTGCTCAACCGCCCTGGCTTCGATAAGAACGGGCGCAGCCTGGCTTACGGTGATTTCTCCAGCCAAGAATCCTAACGCTAAAAATAATGTGAGTTTCATTTCAAGTGTGAATCAATCAAAACCACTCCTTGCGGCCGTTGACGTAGGTTCTGACAAACTCCTCGTCAGACTTGGTGAGGTATATAATCCCTTCGATTAGGCCGATGATCTGGATGGCGAAGATACCTGGCCAGAGCAATCCGCAGGTCATCAGGCCGCCGACAAGCGAGCACAGCGTGGCCGCAAGCATAATTGTTCCGGCGCGGCTGTACCCAAGAATGAATTTGTGGATGCCGAGGCCGCCTAGCAGTATTCCGCAAATCCCTGTGGCAATTTTGTTGGAGTCAGACGACGTATCGCCGCCAACTCCTGTCCCAGCTAAGTGTTCGGTGCCGACGGTCAGCGCTGTCCCACAGTTCTTGCAGAATCTCGCGCCACTCTCGTTCCGCGTGCCGCAGTTAGGACAAAAGGTAATCGCAGGCTCCGGCGTCGAGGGAGCCGCCGAGCCGCACGAGCCGCAGAACTTGGCGCCAGATCGGAAGCTACCGCCGCACTTTGGGCAGGTGCCCTCGACTACGACAGCGCTCTGGGTTTGGTCACTCATGGACAATTAGGTGGCAAGGACAAGCAATGGTTTGCCACAGGTCCGGCAGAACTTCGCGCCAGCAGCATGGTTCCCGGCGCAGCGAGGGCAAGTGACCGAGTGCTGTTGTGCGGTGACACTGAAAGCAGCACCGCAGTGCGGGCAGAATTTTGCGGCTGGCATGGCCTGGTGTCCGCATTGCCGGCAACGCTTTTGCGCCGCCATTCCGGCCGCGGATCGAGGAGCAACCTGCGCCCTCAGCGAACCGAACGTTGCCAGGACCAGGCACAATAGCACGAAGGTCGCAATTGGAACCACAAAGCCAGCCAGCGGAGCGAGCCAGACAAGCAGGATGGCCGCAGGGGCGATGCATAGCGCAACCGACAGTCCGTACCCACAGTCGCCAACATCCGTTCTCTTGCGCGCCGTGAAATAGGCGCGGAAGCTCTCGGCGACTCTCGGAAAGACGAAGAAACTCCAAATGACCGAGAAGCCGGGAATCAGGAGCAGCCAAACCAGCCCGGGGCGTTGCTTCCGGAAGGGCGCGGGAATGAGCCTCAGGCAGGAGGCCAGAAAGGCACAGATCAAGACCGAAAGCGCCAAGCAGAAGCCACAAACGACTATTATTAGCCCCACGGCCCCGGCCACTAATTTCCAAAGGTCGGCAGGATTAATCATAAGACAATTGGTTGTTGTTCCAGGGACTTCCCGCAATGCTCACAGAACCGCGCTCCTGGGTCCTGTTTCGCCTCGCAGCTTGGGCAAACAGGCTCGGCTTTCTTAGGCTCGGGCACGGGCGTGCCACAAGCGCTGCAAAACTTGACTCCTTCGGCGAGAGTGCCTCCACACTTTGCGCAGGCTCCGGGCAAGGAGGCGGAAGCCGACCCATTTCCTAAGCTTTTAGCCCCATCGCCGCTTGGCAGAGCCGCCGGCTGGGAAGATCCCACTGCGAACTGCCTGCCCGATTTGAAAACCATCTCCGTGATGGCGTCCAGGTTGCGGGAACCTACGGCGATAAGACCAATCACTGGCAACAAACCAAGCGTCAGAAAGAACCAGCCATACAAGGGCGCGTGCCTTCCGAGCAGCGGAGGAATCACGCCCAAGTAAGAATGATAAGCAAGGGCAACCACGCCGGTTAAGATAAGCAGGGAAACCATCAGCCCCCCTTCGGGAAGCCGCTTAACGTGCGTCCGAAAGGACCGCTCGAATCCCATCGCCATTCCGATAAGGACCGCGAAAATAAGAGTGTCCACTACGGCGTTGGCGATGGAAACGGGCAAGATAATACTGATCGAGTGTTGTTGAAATTCGTGTGGCGATTGGCCGGTCTTCATGTATTCTTCCATCCACTGCGCCCAATCCTGCATTTCGTTTGCCATGACCGACTCAATGCCCCCCACCACAATTGGCTTGGCGTGTGTCAGCATGGGCAGGTTGTGCAGCAACAGGCGTATAATAAGCAGTCCCAATATGGCGATGGCCGCCTTGAGCAGTCGTCGTCCGATTTCAGTTCCAAAGCTGTTTTGATTTGTCGGTGTCATAAGTGCCTTACTTTCGATGCGTTGTTACTGTTAAGGTTGCTGAGGAGCTGGTATTCGCGCCAAACGCATTGCTGACCTGGACCTCGTAGGAACCAGCATCTTCCCGCGTTACGTTCTGGAGCGTCAGGGTCGCGGTCTTCGCCCCGCCTACACTGGCTGTATCCCGGATCGGCTTTCCATTCCTGAACCACTCATAACTCAACGGAGTCGCCCCGGAGGCCGTGACCGTAAACGTCACCTCGGCTCCCGCGGCTACGCTCTGAGTTTCCGGCCCTTCGGTTATTTCGGGCGGTGTGGTTGTCAAACTCGGAAGTTCATATCCAACCCGAAAGATCTTCCCCAGTTTGTTCTGCGTGTTCGCAGTTGCCCCATATAGGTTCCCATCGCTTCCTTGTATCAAAGCCGACGGCGAGCCTTCATCGCCGCTGAAGACATACAGGGTACTAGACACCCCGTTCGTGTCGATTTCAAAAACCGTGCCACTTCCCGTTTGCCCGTAACCAGCAAGGGAGCCGCCGCCCGCAGACGTCGTCCCATACAAGTTCTTGTCACTGCCCTGGATGAGCGTGTTCGGCGACATCCCATCGCTGCCAAGAAAATTGAAGACGGACAGCGTCCCGAATCCACTTGAGTTGAGGGTGAACACCGTGCCCTCGCCCGCCCCAGTGTCAGGCGAACCTCCGCCGCGGGTTGTCCCGTACAGGTTATGATCACTACCCAGGATCAACACATTCGGGCTCTGTCCATCCGGGCCACTAAAGGAATACTCGCTGGCAAACGGCTCCCCCGAAGGCGCTAAACCAAACACGCTTCCCTGGCCTGAATCGCCGCCACCACTCGTCGTTCCATAGAAGTTCCCGTCATTGCCCTCTGTCAGCGCATTGGGCCCCTGTCCGTCATCGCCATTGAAGGCGTGCAGCATCGCCAACGCCCCGGATTTCGTGATCCTGAACACCGTCCCGGACCCCGTATTGGTGCCGTAGGTGTGGCCGTGGTAGTGAATCCCTGACGCCGAGGGCCAGCCCGCATCGTAGTTCGGGCCTCCGAGCTCCGTTGCCCCATACAAGTTACCATCACCGCTCTGCAACAACGCGGATGGCAAGTACCCATCTGGGCCGTGGAACGTATGGAGCGTTTTGAACTTTCCCGAAGGAGTGACTGTGAAAACCACTCCAACCCCAGTGTGAGTCCGATTCCGCGAGCCACCAAACGTCGTTGTCCCATAGAGGTTTCCGTCGCTGCCCTGCACCAAGGTATTGGGCCCAACTCCGTCGCTGGCATTGGAAAACCGGTACAAGACTGAAAAAGCTCCCGAAGTGGCCAATTTAAACACTGTGCCGCCGCCAGAAGGGGCAGTACGGCTCGTTCGGCCGCCAAGCTCAGTTGTTCCATACAGGTTCCCGTCGCTGCCCTGAACAACTGCGATGGTTCCCGGATCATAGGAGAAGGTATGAAGAGCCTGCAGTGTTGGTTGCTGGTGCGCCTGGACAGAGCTCAGGGCGATGATGGCGGGAACTAGCCCTCGCCGCATGAGGCTGCTGCCTCGCTCCGTCAGCTTATTGCTTTGATTTGTTGTGGTCATAATGGATATCCGCCTTTCCTGTTACTTGCCCGGTTGCTTTTTTCTCGAGCTGCTCCCAACGACGTTCTTGCCGGGGGGCAGCGAGCCGCCAGAGGATTGTGCCGCCAATGAGTTCGCAGGGGTGTTTGCCGAGGCCCGTTGCAAGGAACTCCCCGATTTGTCGCGGATGTCAGTGAAGGCAGGGCGACTCGGCGGAGGTTGGGCGATGGGCTGCGGGCGATCTTCGTTCCGGGGAACGGGAGGGATCGTTTGGGAAGGCACTTCCTTAGTAGGGTGTGGGTTTTCGTGGCCTGTCTCCAATTCCACTAATTTCGTCGGCTTCGTACCGGCCTTGAAGTTGGGGATGTTCTGTGCTCGTACCTCGACGTTGTGCCGCTCTTCGTCTCGCCGAAGCTGCTGCGCCCCCCGAAGCCGAATGTCGCGGACATCCCGGTGAGTCAGGTTGGCCATGCGTTCGCGCGCCAACCCTTCATGGACGAACCGGCCATGATCGAGGCGGTAATGGTTTTCGATGACGCTCCGGCGAAAAACGAAAGCCAGCCGCTCAGGTGGCACAATGAAGCGCTGCCAACCGGCGTCCCAGAAATGGTCGCCTGCCACAAAGGCGAAGCAGCCGGTGCCTAAGCCAAAGTCAAAGTCAATGCCTACGCGGACGCCCCGAAAAACCCAGCCGCCATCGACAAAGAGCGCCCCGAAGGGCAACGGCGCCCAGCCAATATAGCCATCGGCATCGGCGTGGCGCCAGAACACCCAGGCTGGCGCATACTCGTAACCCGGCATCCAGATCCACCCGTATGCGCCAGTATAAGCCCACCGCCCGTAGTGGAACGCCAAGTCCCCCCAGGGATAACCCGATTGCCAATACCAGCCCGCATCGGTGTACTCCCAGTGTCCGCGATCGTAATATGGGCGCCACCCGACCTGAATATCTGGTTGCCAACAGACGCCGTAGCCCGACACTTCAATCCATTTGCCATAAGGGGTAAGATGCGTCTTGAAGTAGTCCAGCGTCGGCACGGGCGGCACATCAGCCGGCGAGTTAGCGACAATCGGCGTGGGAGCCACCGTTGACGGACGTGAAGCGGGGTCTGATACAGCGCTGCTACTAGTGCTAGTGGCGTCTCCAGAGGACAGATGTAAAGCGGCATCCACAGGCGGCGGGTCGGAAAACGGCGAATTCGCGACTGACGCAACGGTCGCGTCCGTCGGCCCTGGCTGAGGCGACGTGACTGCGCCGGGAACTGCAGAGCCGACGCCAATGGGTTTCGGCAGTGTGGCCAACGCTTTCACCCCGTCTGAGGAGAGCGCGCGACTGTAGATGCGGACCTCGTCAATGGCTCCAGTGAATCCTGTCGAAACTCCGCCTGGCGTGTCGGGAAACCAGTGGGTGCCGAGTCCGGCCGTGGTTCCGGACTGGCCGACCGCGGCACCGGCCATTGTCGCCACCGCCTGCCCGTTAATGAAGCCCGTGAGGGTGCCATGGTCATACACGAGCGCATAGTGCGCCCAATTGCCGACACAACGGGTAGGGAGCGGAGTCAGATGGACCTCCCCGCTAGGGGCAGGACCACCGGAGACGAAGTGGATGCTGCTCTCAGCGCCGAGGTAAAAGTAGATGGTGATGAAACCGCGGCCGTCTGGAAGGTGGGTTGCCCCGAAGGAAATCAATGCCTCGCCACCAATGCTGTTTATGCCGTCGATCTTGGCCCAAAGCGCGATCGTGAACGCCGGGTAGTTTGTCAGCGGGATATACGGCAGCAGGACATACTGTCCATCCGAGCCAAAATAATTACCGCTCCCGACAAGGTAGATGGCCGACCCTAGGACGCCGTTTGTGAACGAGGGCGAGTTCATCAAAGTTGCATCGCGGCCATTACCGCTGTGGTCCCGGGCGTCCACGTCGAAGGGGTAGTGAGCGATCAAGCCCTGGTTCAGGCCAAGTGGCTCACCGCTCGAACTGGCTTGGCCGGGGCCACCGGCCCAGCACTGTCGGCTGACGATAGCACAAA
>Ga0209517_10008343_pt1 | contig 12175 bp, 10 predicted proteins | sample PeaSoiMetSII2010_FD_187695 | JGI IMG/M metagenome (GOLD analysis project Ga0209517, IMG submission 187695) | Peat soil microbial communities from Weissenstadt, Germany - SII-2010 (SPAdes) (version 2) | ecosystem: Environmental > Terrestrial > Soil > Wetlands > Peat | place: Germany...
GGCCCAACCCGTCACGTTCGCGAAGACGGCGGGGCTGAAGCCCCGCCCTTCCACAACACCCCGTTATGACGGCCATTTCCGTCATTAAGTACTGGGGCCAAGATGGACCCCCGCTTGCGCGGGGGTGACGGCTCGGGCAGTCGTCATCGATAATCCACATTAAACAGCCCACAATCGACCATCGTCAATCGAGAATCTTACTTCGCAAGCACTTCGTTGTAGACCTGAAGTGTCGCCGCTGCCACTCGCTGCCAAGAGAATTCCCGCGCCCGCGCGAGTCCCTGCTGAATCATTTTCTCTCGCAACTCAGAATCCTCGACGGCGCGGCGGACTTTCTCCGCAATGTCGCGAGGATCGTGTGGATCAACATAAAGGGCGGCATCTCCGCCCACTTCCGGAAGCGAAGCCGTCTGGGAAGCCACCACGGGCAAACCGTTCGCCATGGCTTCGAGCACAGGCAGTCCAAAGCCCTCTTCGAGAGAGGGGAACAGCATCACGCTGGCCGCCTGATAGAGATTCCGCAACTCTTGCGGGGTCACATACCCCCGCACTTGCACTCGGGACCCAAGCCCCTGGCGGCGTATATAATCGTGGACGATTTCGCTCCCGTGCCCATCCCCTCCCGCAAGAATCAGACGATACGGCTCCGGCAAAGTTTCGAGAGCCCGCAGCGCGTTCAGCGTGTTCTTGCGCGTCTGGATTACGCCGACACTCAGGATCATCTGCTTCCCTTCCCCGACCAACCCGGCCCGGGCGCGCTGCCGCTCGTCACTCGAAACGGTCACAGAAGGAAGATCGACGCCCAACGGGATTACTCGCAGTTGGTTCTGCGAGACCGAAGTGTGGGCCAGTAATTGCCCGGCCGTGTAATGCGACGCAGTGATCACGCAAGCGGCGCGATCTACGGCCTCGCGCAGCAAAACTGAGAATTTGCGTCGAAAGTCTGCCGTGGAATAGTCAAGGCCGGTGATGGGGAAGATGTCAAAGATGGTGACCATCTCCCGCTTAAATCGAAACGCGGGAGGGCGCTGCGCCAGGCTATGAAACAGGTCCGCTTGCCAAGGCAGCCAGAACGTTAAGGGCTCTTGATAAAACCTTACCGAGAACTGCGATTCCGGAGAGCCGGCCCGGGGCGCTGGACGCAGGAAGTCCTGGCGACGTGAAAACCGCGAAAGGCGATAGCAGAGCAAAAACCGGTGGGGAGTCTCAAGTCCGGCGAGCGCTTCGATGAGCCTACGCGAGTAGACCGCGATGCCCGAGGGTTCGGGGTCGACCGTGTAGGTAGCGTCCAAAGCAATGGTCGACATCGGAGTAATCCGGCACCCACGACTCACAGCGGAACTGCCCGCTCAGGGGTTTTAAGAATAGCAGCCGGCCTCGTTTCTGGAGAACAGCTCTGCCGCCCCGAACTACGAAATGCCGCAGAAGGTGTGAAGAAATCCTGAATGCGCCATCCTGAGCGGGAATCGGTCGTGACCCATCCAAAGGAATGAAAATCACGTTCGTCGTCACCCCCGCGAAAGCGGGGGTCCATTGTGGGTTTGGAACACAATGGGTTCCCGCTTTCGCGGGAACGACGTGATTTTCGAGAGGCAGTTCTTCGCCTGTCAATGCTCAGGATGACAGGCCCTAGTTCTATTCACACCTTTCTGGCCTTTCCGTGAAGCACGCGGGGGAGCCGCACTTCTCGTTCAGCCTTCAGCCTGTGGGTCCACGGCATCTTCTAATCCGTATTCTTTGATTTTCCTGTAGATCGTTGTCTTTCCGATGCCCAGTAGTTTCGCGGCACGCTGCCGGTCGCCTTTGGTTGCCTCGAGGGCCTGGAGGATCTGGCGCTGCTCGAGCTCGCGCAGCGTAGCGACGACCGGCGGCTCAGATGCCGGCTTGCCTACGAAATAGAGGATGGTGGAGGGCAGATCAACCACCCGGGCTTGCGGGGCGCTTCCGAGCGCCAAGACGCGTTGGATGCAATTCTCGAGCTCCCGGATGTTTCCCGGCCAATCGTAGCTCATCAAGCGCGCCATGGCCTCGTCGGAGACGTCTGTGATGCCGGCCTGGCTCGCTTTGTGTTTGGCAAGAAAAAACCGGATCAAACCAGGGATGTCGTCGCGTCGCTCGCGGAGCGGCGGCAACTTGATAGAAACCACATTGAGGCGGAAGTAGAGTTCTTTGCGGAACGTCCCGCCCTTGATGGCGGCTGCAAGGTCCTGGTCAGTTGCGGCGATGATTCGGGCTTTCATGGGAATCCGCTGGTTACTTCCCAGGGGCCTGATTTCACGCTCTTGGAGGACGCGCAGGAGTTTCGGCTGAAGTTCGATCGGAAGCTCCACGATCTCGTCCAGAAACACCGTGCCTTCGCCCGCCGCGGCCAGCAGGCCTTGCCGGCTATCAGTCGCGCCGGTAAACGCCCCGCGCACATGCCCGAACATTTCGCTCTCAATCAGTGTGGGGGACAGCGCGCCGCAGTCGATCGGCACAAACGGCCGATCCGACCAGGGGCCTTGGGCATGAAGGGCACGCGCCACAAGTTCTTTTCCGGTACCGCTTTCCCCGAGGACCAGGACCGGTTCCCGAGTCTGGGCGAGTTTAGCGACGGTGTGGTAGATCTTCTGCATGCGCGGCGAGGCGCCGCACATCCCCGCGAAGTCGCCTTGATACCCGGCGCGGTCAACGCGCGCTTCAATTTGCTGAATTCCCATCTTTTCCTCAATCCTCGAACGCAACGGGCTAATATACTAACGGGAAACCGAATAGTCAAAAGGCAGAACGTCAGGACACCACCGTCCGGCCCCCGCAACGCAACCCGGATGGGTATTGCTGAAATGGATGAGGGAGAATTCGTTGTATTATAGTGCTGAGAGGATAATCCTACTACTGTGGTCAAGAATGCCAAAATACTGATAGTCGAAGACGACGCCCACGAACGTCAGGGACTCGCCGATCTGCTCTCTCTGTGGGGCTACGAAACCGAGACCGCCGAGGACGGTGCCGAAGCCCTCGAAAAAGTCGCATCGTTCAACCCTGCGGTGGTGATTTCGGATCTTCGCATGCCGCGCGTAACGGGCATGGAGCTGTTGAGGCAGGTCCATGAAGTCCACCCGGGTTTAAACTTCATCATGTTGACGGGCCAAGGAACCATCGAGGAAGCGGTAGAGGCCACGAAGCTGGGGGCCTTCAATTTTCTCGAGAAGCCGTTGGACACCAAGCGGCTGGAAGTGGAGCTGCGCAATTGCCTGGAACGGCACGAGAGCGAGCGGCAACTCGAGGCCGCACACCGCAGGCTGCGCGACCTGGGCTTCCTCGGGAACATCGTGGGCCGATCCAAGAAGATACAGGAAGTGACGACGCTGATCTCCCAGGTGGCGCCTTCGCGTGCATCGGTGTTGATCACCGGCGAGAGCGGCACGGGAAAGGAACTGGTGGCCCGGACGATACACGACTTGAGCCCCCGCCGGGCCCAGCCCTTTGTGGCTGTGAACTGCGCCGCCATCCCCGAGACGCTGATGGAGAGTGAAGTTTTCGGCCACGAAAAGGGCGCCTTCACCGGAGCCCTCGAGCGCCGGGTGGGTTGTTTTGAGTTGGCCGACGGCGGGACCCTGCTGCTCGACGAGATCGGCGAAATGCCTGCCGGCACGCAGGCCAAACTGCTGCGTGTCCTGGAAGACTCGAAGGTGCGCCGCCTGGGAAGCAAATCGGAAATCTCCGTTGATGTGCGGGTCCTTGCCGCTACCAACAAAGTTCCAGAAGAAGCGGTCGCCAAGGGTCAATTGCGGAGCGACCTTTACTTCCGCCTGAATGTCGTCAACATCATTTTGCCCCCGTTGCGCTCCCACCTGGAAGACCTGGAGGAGTTGACAACGGCCTTACTTGACGACCTGAACCGCAAGCACGACCGCGCGGTGAAGGGCGTGGACGCCGACGTGCTTCAGGCTTTCCACCGCTACAACTGGCCGGGAAACGTGCGCGAGCTGCGCAACGCTCTGGAACGGATGTTGGTGACTTGTAGCGGCGACCGGTTGACCAGCCACGAATTGCCCCGCGGCTTCGGCCGGGCCGGGATTGCCGAAACCGAAGATCAACTCCGGCTCCGTCCTGGCATGACGGTTGCCGAGGCTGAACGCCGCCTAATTTTTGAAACCCTTGAATCCACCCAGAACAATAAGACGCGGGCTGCCGAACTGCTCGGCATCAGCCTGAAAACTCTCCATAACAAGCTGAAGGAATATGGGGCTCAGTCTGAAGATTAAGCTTACCGCCCTCACCACCCTGCTGGTCCTGTTCATGGTCCTGGGCATCTCGGCGCTTTACCTCTCCCACTTGACGCGGCAGGCTCTCGCAGAGGTTCAAAGCAGAGGGGAATGGCTCGCCAGCGAGATCTATCACCAGGCCAGCACCGTCTTGTTGAAGGCGCGAATGCCGCGGGGCTCGAACCCGGAAGATCTCGAGGCCCTGCGGAGTTTCGTCCAGGGCCAGCTTAGGAAGGACCCAGGGCTTACCTCGCTGCTGGAATCGGCAGTCGGTTATTCACCATCCATCTATTACGCTGCGATCACGGACTCCGGAGGGCACATCCTGGTCAACACCACCCCGGAAATGAACGGGCAAGAGTTAGCCAAAGCACCCCGTTTTGACGAGTTGCTTCATGCCGGATTGGTGACGCAGCTCAAGGTGATTTATGGACCTTCCAAGGTGTACGAAGTCGTGCTCCCGCTGGAGATTGGTGAACATTTCCCGTGCGACGTGCGGGTGGGAGTTGGCACGCTCTTCGTCAGCAACGAAATGAGTCCGGAATTGAGCGCTGCCCGCAACCTCTCGATTGCCGTCATCCTCTTAACGACTCTTTCTTCCATTCTGCTTTCCTACATCGTTCTGCGTCCCTTGCAGACCATTTCCAGAAGCGTTGACCTCCTGGCGCGCGGCCAGTATTCCGAGTCGGTGCGCCTGAAGCGCAGCGACGAGTGGGGCGTGCTTTCCTCAAAACTGAACCTCCTGGGCGAGCAGATGCGCGGCGAAAAGGCAGCCTTTGTGGAATTGAAGGAAAATCTTGACCAGCTCTTTTCCAAACTGAGCGACGGCCTGCTGCTCTTTGAGCGGCAGGATCGCCTGGTTCTGGCTACACCCGCCGCCGCGCGTCTGCTCGGTTGCAGGGCGGAGACTATTCTTCATCGCCAGGCGCAAGAGATATTCACCGCCGACCATCCTCTTCATGACCTCTTGCGGCAGGCCTTCGCCTCTCGCCAGTCGACGGCTTGGCGAACCTTGGACCTGGGAGGCGAGCCGCCAGTGCGCCTGGCAGTGAGCGTCCGCTTCATCGTCGAACAGGGCGAACCGATGGGATGCCTGGTTACCTTGCGGGACGCCAGCACGCGCGCTCAGATTGAGGACCAGATTGATGTGACAGCGAAGCTGGCGGCCCTCGGCCGGCTCACTTCCGGCGTCGCCCACGAGGTAAAGAATCCCCTCAATGCCATGGTCCTCCAGGTCGAGCTGCTGAAATCCAAACTGAAGGATCAGGGCGATCAGGTCGGCCCGCACCTGGCCATACTCTCGAATGAGATCCACCGGCTCGATCGAGTGGTTAAGACCTTCCTCGATTTCACCCGGCCGGTCGAGCTTCGGCCCACACCCACCGATGTGGAAAAACTGGTGCGCGATGTCTTTTTGCTGGCCGAGCCTCTGGCCCGGAAAAACAACGTGCACTTGGTCTTTGATCACCAGGGAACGCTTCCGGAGGTAAGCATCGACCGGGACCTTATGAAACAAGCGCTCCTGAACCTGGTTCTAAACGGCTGCCAGGCGATGCCCTCCGGAGGCGAACTCAAGGTCAAACCGAAACTCGATGGTCGTTATCTGAGCCTCGAGGTTTCCGATGAGGGCGAGGGTATCCCGCAGGAAGCCCGTCAGAAAATCTTCTCGCTCTTCTATACCACCAAGCCCGGCGGCACCGGAATCGGGCTCGCCATGGCCTTCAGAATCCTTCAGCTCCACAACGGCTTCATCGAGTTCACCAGCGAACTCCACCGGGGCACGACGTTCCGGGTCTTCATTCCAGCAACTTGATCGGTTGAGGGCTTGAAGAGCAAGTCAAAAGGCAAATCGCAAAAGGCAAAGGGTAAAGTTAAGGACAGAACAACCAGCAGTGAGGTTTGCCTTTTGACTTTTGACTTTTGCATTTTGACTTGCTCTCCTGCTCTGTTACTATTTTGGGTCTTCGAGATTAGACCTGCATGGACGCGCAACCCTTACCGCTAACGCCCCTCACGCATACCCCATCACGGGGTCAAAGCCCCCCTGCGCCGATTTCAGCGCCGGGCGCGATCCTGTTTGCCCTCGAAGATACCCTTCGGCTATTGTTCCGCCCCTTTGACGTTTGGAGGTGGGCTAAGCTCGGCCTGCTTTGCCTCTTCCTTGGAGGCGGGACACCCACGGCGGCATTCCAGTGGAGCCTGGGTGCTCTGCCAGGCGATCTTCGGCTGCCCAACCTGCTGAGTCGAGCGCGCCAATTCATAGGGCAGCACCCGTCTCTAATAGTCCTGGTCATCGTGGCGGCTCTTGCGCTGGGGCTCGGTGTGCTGTATTTGAGGTCGCTGTTTCGATTCATGCTGGTGGATTCTCTGGTCAATCGGGAAGTGTCTCTAGGCCGCGCCTGGTTCGCCCTTCGCCCCCTCGGGGAGTCGTATTTCCGCTGGCTGGCCTCAACTCTAGGAGGCCTCGTCACAACATTTTCGCTTGTGGTCATCCTCGCTCCTCCGGGTCTCCATGCGGTTTCCGCGTCCGGCCCCGGCAGGCTCTTCGCCACTGCAACGCTGGCGCTGATTCTCTCCCTGATCGTGCTCGTGGGGCTGGCCGTAGCTCTGCTGATCATGCTCACTGACGATTTGGTAGTCCCGTTGATGTATGCGGACCGACTGCCGCTGGCGCCGGCGTGGAGGGCGCTGTGGCGAAAAATGCATGCTGACCCGGCTTCATTCGCGGTCTACATCCTGTTGCGATTTTTACTTTCAGTTGGGGTCAGCGTCGGCGTTCTCCTATTCCTGGTGCCGTTACTCGTTGGTCTGTTTTCCGGCTCGATCATTGTGGCGGCGGTCATCGTTCTGGCGCTGCATTTGGTCGGCTTGACCTGGGTATGGAGTCTGCCGACAATCGTTCTGGCCATCCTTGCGTTGCTTTTGCTTGCCGCCCTGTTGATAATTCTCTTGAGTATCGTTGGGATGCCGGGCCAGGTCTTTCTTCAGGACTTCAGCCTGCGCTTCATCGCAGCCCGCTCTCCTTCCCTCGCCACACTCTGCTCCTTGGTTGATATGGAAGATGCAGCTCAATGAGTAGGGGGACGGCTTGCCGTCCCCGCACTTCCGCTGGCCCTGACGAGGCTAGGGCAAGCCCCAAGCTTGTCCAAATTGCGATCGGTTCCTTCGATGGCGACCTGCGGCTTTGCCGCCTGACTTGCGGAAGGGCTACGCCTTTCCGAAGGATGGGCACCCCGGATAACCTCCTCTGCGCAGGCCGGAAGGCGCAGCCTTCCGGCCTGCGCAGAGGAAGGGTAGGAACTGGCAACAGCCGGAAAGCCCGAGGCTTTCCGCAAGTCAGGGCGGCAGAGCCGCTCTTCGGGCAGCTAATTTGGACAGCCATGGGCAAGCCCTACCCCTACACTTTGTGAGTCCAGCCGATGGCCTTGCGAGCCTGCCCTCCTCGCCCTCCCTTATCGGCAGATTGGGGCCCTAGGTGAGTTAGCGAGAAGATGGTAAAATCTGAGATGACATGAAACCAAGGGCCATCCCGCTCTTGTGGTGCAGTCTGGCTCTCCTCATCGGAGGTTGTCCGAAACGGCAAGCTCCCCCGCGGCTCGTGTACGTTCCTTCGCCGCCTCCTGCGGCAATGCAGGCTTCGGGTCCAGAGACCCCGGCCACGATGGTGATCGAAGAGCCCCCACCACCGGAACAGGTGGTAATTGCTCCGCTGCCGGAAACCCCAACCCCCAAGGAAGAGGAGCCAAAGCCCCACCGTGCGCCGCGCAAGGAACAAACTTCCGCCGCCCCTGAAACCGCTCCAGGATCGGACGAGGATACCGCCCCCTCGGGGCTCTCGCTCGAGCCGCGCGAAAGCTCTACGGAGCAAGCGACCCAACGTCATGAAGTTCTGGCTTTGCAGGATGACGTGCAGAAGCGGATTGCAAAACTCAGTCCCGCAGGACTCTCCGGAGTGGATCGCAAGACCCTCGATGATGCCCGCACTTTCTTCGCCCAGTCCACGCAGGCTCTAAGTGAAGGCGACCTTCAACGCGCCCTCATGTTGGCGCGCAAAGCCTCCCTGTTAGTTTCAGCGTTGGAAAAGTAAGCCCGTGCTCTGAGCGCGGCTGGACCTGCGCGGTGTAGGGGTAGGGCTTGCCCTACCCCTCGTCGGGACCTGCGGAAATGCGGGGGCGGCGAGCCGTCCCCCTACAGCGTGTCTACCCCAGCACGCGACGCTTCACGTTCATCACATCGCGCGCCGGGACTGCCCCCAACATGACGTTATTCACGCTAACCACCGGCAAAGCCCTGAAACCGTACCGGGTGAACGAATCCAATGCCTCCTTCATGGTGCTTGCGGGAGTAAGGGTGATGACGTTTTCAACCATGAGGTCCTTCAGCAGTTCATGATCCCCGGCCATGAACAGGGTCTTCATATCCGCCACGCCCAGAAGCGTGTCGTTTGCATCCACGATGTACAGGTACATCACAACGTCGATTCGTCTGGCCAACTGCCGGCACTTCAACTGGGCCTCCTCGACAGTGATGTCGGGAGGGAATTTGAAGAAGCGAGTGGAGGCGAAATTGATGATCTTGAGATCCTGCTCCTCCAGGATCTCCTCGATCTTACTGACTTGAGCCGGCTCGAGGAGTTTCAGTATGGCTTTCTTATCTTCACCGGGAAGAATCGAGAGAATATCGGCCGCCTGGCCGGGTGTCATTTCTCTGATCAACTCGGCCACACGGTCTTTCCGCAGGGAGCGAACAATGTCGCGTTGGACAGCCGGCTCAATCTCCTCGAGAGTGTCGGAAGCCTGTTCTGTGTCCAGTCTCTCGAGGATAGTAGCCCTCTGCGAGCTGTCGAGTTCTTCGAGGATATCGGCCAGGTCCACAGGATGAATCTCCGCCAGCCGTTCCTTGAGGATGCTGAGCTGGAGATCCCCACTCAGCGCGCCGAGTTGGGGCGGCAACGGCTGGACGTAGGACCAGGGAATGAGGTTTTTTTCCGTGTCACCGCTGCGTTTGGACAGGCGGTTGGCTAGAGCCTTCAGTCCCAGTTGCCGAAGCAAGCCGTAACGGCTGATGTCGACATCGCTCACGTAGACTTTGTCGCCGGTGACCGCGAGCCGGATGTCGTATACAACTTCCACTTCCCTCCCCTCGATGTCCAGCACCTTCTTATCCAACAGGTAGTCCCTCAGCGGAATTTCTCCGGCGGCCAGCCCTCGCACGTAGTTTTGTGGACGATCGATGTCGATCGTGATCTCTCGAGGGCCAAGCGATCGGGCCTGTTGCTGCGGCACCAGCAACGCCGGGTCGCCGAATGGCCTGCTGATCTCAAAGTGGGTGACCTCCGCCAGCTTACCCTGGTCCACCACGATCACATCGGTCAGCTTGCCGATCTTCTTTCCCCGGAGGTAAGCGCGCGCGCCGATGAGTTCGGTTAAGAAATACCGCTGCTCGACGCCATTTCGTGCCGTCTTCGTTTCGCTCATTCGCCGCCTCCACTTAACGTAGTAAGGTGATAAACCTGTAGACCAGAATTCCGACCAGGAATATCAAGTAAAGCCGGAGTGCCAGGAGCGAGACCTTCACCATGGGGGTCATCTTGATCTGCGGCTTCGCGTACTTCTGGTTAATGGACCTTACCGTGCTCACGGTGTTTTTGAAGAACTCGAGAATCATGTTCAGCCTCCGGGTCTACTGAGCCTCGCAAAATAGAGTGACGAATGAACCCCCTCACCCGCCCTCGTTCCTCGGGCACCCTCTCCCCCAAGGGGGCGAGGGTTGGGATTTCCGTTATTAACCCTCGCCCCCTTGGGGGAGAGGGTGGCGAGCGCCGCGAGCCAGGTGAGGGGGTCCTCCGTCTGTCGTCCTGAGTTGCGAGGCTCAGTAGGGGCAGCCCCTGTGGCCACCCGGGGACGGCAAGCCGTCCCCCTACACTCGCAGCTATCTCATTTCAAAATATTCGGAAACAGCGCGCTGACGCCGTACAACGTTGAGACCACGACGATCAGCGTCACAATCGTAATGTTGGCGATATTCTGGAAGCGTGTATTCTTGTATTGGCCCATCGTCTCTTCGTTATTCAATAGCAGGATCAGAAAGACCAGCGCCGCAGGCAGCAACGTCACCGCGATGACTTGCACAAACAGTGTGATCAGAACCAGGGGCGCGCGCGGAATCAGAACCACTATGCCTGCCAGCAGGACGCCGAAGAAGTAGTAGGCATAAAACCAGGGCGCTTCCTTCACCTTGTTGTTCAGCGAGTGGGCCCAGCCGAACACTTCCCCGAATGCCCATGAGCTGGCAAGCGAGATACAGATCGCTCCCAGAAATCCCGCGTCGAACAACCCGATGGCGAGGAACGTGCCCAGTTGCTTGCTGATCCCCATAAATTTGGCGGCGGCGGAGGCGGCATCGTAGATGTTCTGGCCGGGCAGAAGTGTGCCGGTGAGGATCACGCAAAAGGCGGCAACCAGGACCGTGAAAAAGGCGCCAATCCCTGTGTCCACTTTGCCGCCCGGGATGTCCTTTTCCTGAAGGCTCTTGTCCACAACCGCGCTTTGCTGGAAGAAGATCATCCAAGGCGCAATCGTGGTGCCGATATTCGCCATTAGGAAGAAAAACAGTTCGTTCGTAAATCCCCCCGGCGGAAGCTGCGGAATCAGACAACCTTCGAGAACTTGCCTCACGGGAGGATTGATCATGAAGGCGGCGGGGATATAGATGAGATTGAGCACGCAGAAGATCATCGCCGCCTTTTCCCACGTCCAGTACCGCCCTTGAATCACCATTGTCCCCATCAAAGTTGCCCCCAGGAGCACCGTTAGGATTCGTGGCACTCCGAAGATGCTGAGTGCCGCTGTCATACCGATAAACTCCGTAATCATGGTGAGCCAGTTCAAGACGACAAGGTCCATTAGGGAAAACCATCCCCAGAAAGACCCGAAGGCGTGAAAGATCGCCTCCGCATGGCCGCGTTTGGTCACCGCGCCGAGCCGTACCGTCATTTCCTGCACAAAGTAGGCGACCGGCCCCAGCAGGATCAGAAACCAGATGAGATGGAAACCGTACTTCGCGCCCGTGGCGGTGTAGGTTGTTATGCCCCCGGCGTCGTTGTCGGCAACCATGACGATGATGCCCGGGCCGGCAATGATGAGGAAAAGCCGGATGACCTTCAGGATTTTCTTGTACCGGTAATAAGCCTTGGAGAGAAAGTTCATGGACGCATCGCCACGGCGGAGCGGGGCTTTGCCGTCCATGACCGGCGAGGGTGCGCTCTCCCTCTCAACCACCGGCGCCGCGGTGAACTCCTTTTCCATTCCACTTCTCCTTCAGCGGCATCGCCGCTGCTTTGTAGGGCTGCCCCTACGCGTCCTCCACCTGCACCCTTGCTCAGCCAATAACGGTACCCGCTGTAGGGGGACGGCTTGCCGTCCCCGCATTTCCGCTGGCGACGACGAGGGTAGGGCAAGCCCTACCCCTACGCCGCGCTGGTCCGGTCGCGTGCGGCGTGCGCAGGCTTGTTGCTGTTCTCTGGAATCGAAGGGCTAAGGTTATGGGAGGTGTGATCGGGAATGACGCAGAATGGGATGACCCACCGAGACCCGTTTCTAACACCACCGCGCGTGCGAGCCTTCATTCCAAGGCTTGTCAATTCTGTTTCGCATATACCTTTCCGGAGGTGAGACGTGAATCCAGGGAGGAATACTACCCCCTCCCCGGAAGACGGAGAAGGGGCTAATGCCGAGGGCTGACCGCAAGGCCCGAACCTCGAGCCTCTGTCGAACTGGTTGTCCTCACTCGCCCGAGTTTCAGCACCGCGCGCCGTCAGGTCCCGCCCTGCGGGATCAGCCACCTTAGACAAACCCTTAATCCGGGAGTGCCTGTTCTACCCTGCTTACAAGCCTCTTTCGATGCTCTTGGGCAGTGGCTTGTGTGTC
>Ga0209517_10008345_pt1 | contig 12172 bp, 10 predicted proteins | sample PeaSoiMetSII2010_FD_187695 | JGI IMG/M metagenome (GOLD analysis project Ga0209517, IMG submission 187695) | Peat soil microbial communities from Weissenstadt, Germany - SII-2010 (SPAdes) (version 2) | ecosystem: Environmental > Terrestrial > Soil > Wetlands > Peat | place: Germany...
GCAAAGCTGACGGACAATGGTGAGTTTTGAGCCGGTTGGAAGTTTTTGGTTTTTCATTAGCCTGCCGTGTGGCAGGTTTTCTGAGAATTTCCAACCATTTTTTTCAACTTTCTATGGGACGGGAGTGAGTGTTGTTATAATGCAAACTCCGGCCAGCCAGACTTTGCGTCTCAACATACTCCGCCAAACAGCGTTATATGCCTGAAGACACGGCATTTGAAGCAGACCATGCCTCGCTTGCGCCGCCGAAAGTAACGGCTTACAGCCTGGTGAGGTTCTCCTACGGCACGCAGGCGCTTGGTTCAAGCGAGCACCGTCAACTTGAGCAGTGCAAATCCGAATGTGCGCGCCGAGGATGGGAATTTGATGAGTCTCTTTGCATTTCCGATCTTGGCGTCTCAGCATTCAGAGGCAAGAATTTCACGGTAAAGGCCGCGCTGGGCAGATTCCTCGATGCCGCAAAGAAGGGATTGCTCCTTCCCAACCCCGCACTTGTCGTTGAAAACCCCGACCGCTTCAGTCGGGCCGAGCTGGACTGCGCGGATTCCACGCTATGGAGCCTGGTGAAGTGCGGCGTTAATGTCCTCTTCCTCAGCAATGGCCTGTTCTTAACGAAAGGAGATGAGAACGAGGTCACTAAGCGGGCCATTTTGATGTTCGAGTTTCATCGGGCAAACCAGGAGTCCAAGCGCAAATCCGAGCTGGCGAAGGGGTCCTTCAGAAAGAAGCTGATGCTGGCGGAACAGGGCCATGCGGTTGATCTCGGCGTTCATATGCCAAGCTGGGTGGATTTCGTCGGAGACTCCAGGCAGCCGGGAGCATTCAAGCTTAATGATCTGGCAAAACTGATTCGTCGAGTGGTGGAAATGACCTTTGAGGGCCATAGCACTTACAAGATCGCCAGGACTTTCTGCACCGAAAAAATTCCGACTCCGCGGGGTCGTCACTGGAACAGGTCTTTGGTTTGCCACATTCTGTATTCACCGCTGCTCGTAGGCACTACCAAGCTATGTGGCAAGACCCTGGAGCATTACTATCCGGCCGTCGTTACTGACGCAGAGTGGGAACGCTTGCAGATGACGCTCGCTCAGAACTCAAACCGCCGGGGCGGGCCACGGTCGGGATTTCCGGTCCGCAACCTATTCCGGAACCGCTCGAAGTGCTCTGAGTGTGGCGGCCCGGTTAGCACGCATCAGGGGCGCCCGCTAGCCTCGGGGCAGATAAATCACTACTTTGAATGCTGCAACACGCGGGAGGGGCGATGCAAAGTGGGTCACTATTTGCGCATGGACGCAATCGAGATGGACTTCTTCGGCAGCTATTTGAGAAATTATCCAGTGCAGGTCCTTGCCTCTCAAGATCAGGTGCTTCAAAGCAGGATTAATTCGCTGCAAGAGCGGATTCGCGTTTGCGATCAGCATCTCGCTGACGCAGCGGAGCTGATAGGTCAGGTGCCGGTCAAAGCGCTTGCTGACAAGATGCGCAAAGTCAATGATGAAAAGGTGGCCGCGCAGAGGGAACTGGAGAAGCAGCTCAGGCAGAATTGGCAAATGAACGCGGCTCCAAAGGCGTGGCAGGATGTTCTGAACACATTCAAAGCCACAAACGGCGAAACTATCACCGAGTTCAACGCGGCGTCGGAGGAACTGCGGAAGGAGTTATCCGACCCGGATATTCGCCGCAGGCTACGCGAGCTAATTCCGGCGGTCATAAACAATATCGTCGTCGATTTGAAGAACGAGCGTTACGCGGTGGTGGACCTGTCAGGCAAACGAGGTCCATGGCGGGATGTCTCAGCCTATACCGCCGCGATGCGGGGCGGGTGGCGACATCGTACGGACTGCTTAGGCGATGCGCACCGGCGCAACGTTCAAGACGGCACGTTCAAGGCTCAGGTGCGTGAGCGCAAAACCACCGGCTCGGTTCTTCGGCCGGGTTCTGGCCCAGAGGTGGCCAAATAGGCGTCAAGGTCCTCCCTGGCAAAGTAGGGCCGACCCCCGCCCTCAGGCCGCGTGAGTTTTACGCGGCCTATCTCCACCAACTGTGCCAAAACAAATGGAGTTACCCCCAAATATGCGCACGCGCTCCCTGGCTGCTTGGGTTGCGCTTTGCTCCGAACCGCGATGCCATTTCTTGATCGCTTCATACCATCGCTTGAATACTCTCCGAAAACGTGACTTTTTCCGCCATGTTCGCCGAATGTTGGTCGCGCAAATGCCCATAGGTCTTCATGGCCAGAGCGCCGCCGTCCTTGTGGCCGAGCCAGCGCGAGACGGTCGGAATGTCCACCCCGGATTCAATGCAGCGGGTGGCGAACAGGTGGCGCAAGTCGTGATGGGTGAAACGGGTAATCCCCAGTGATTTGCAGGCCGAGTTGATCGCCCCCTGGCATTCGTGAACAAGCATTAAGGGATTGGCCAGGAAGTTCTTGTCACCTCTATCGCTCTTGATGCGCTCAAGCAGTCGGTGCATGTCGGGAATCATCGGCACGCGACGAATTTCCCAGTTCTTGGTTCCGGTCGCCGGGTCGCCCAGAACCGCGATTTCCCGCTTCTCAAAGTTACAGTCCGTGCCGTGGACGCGGGCTGCCTCTCCCTTTCGGCAACCGCTGTAGGCCAGAAACTCCACAAGGTCAGCACAACGCTTGCCCCACCCGCCGTCCGTTCTGCGGATGAAGGTAACCAACTCCCTGAACTGGTCCTGGCTGGGAAGGTGCAGTAGCTTCTGCCGAACCTTCTTGCGCTTGATGTGGACGGCCGGGTTGTCATACCGCGCCCCCGCCTCAACCGCCAGGTCCAGAACGAGCTTGAGCGTGCCGGCGGTGTTGTTGAAAGCTGATGGGCTGGCCTGCCCAAACCGCGCAGCCCAGGAGAGGCAATCGCCTTTGGAGATTTGGGCCACGTCGGTTTGCTCCAGCTCGGGCCACGATTTCAGCAAAGCGGTGATGCGTTCCTCGCGGTAGGTCTTGCTGCGGTTCTTTAGCGACTGGTCGCCTTTGAGCCGCTCGCGGTAGGTTTCCAGGGCTTGGCCAAAGGTCATCTTGCCGCGAGCTACGGCCTTATGCGCATCGGCCCGGTGGCGTTCCTCTTTGTGGAAGTCGCTCAAGCGAAGCTTGGCAACGCTGATGCGGTCGGTTTTGAGGGTCTTCCAAATGAGCTTGCCCCGGAGGCGGATTCGGGCATAGTAGTTGCCTGATTGAACGTGGCGCACGAGATTGGCCACAGGCGTTTTTTGCCAGCGCTGTTCGGTATTATTGGTCTGATCGTCAATCACGCCGATAGTATAGAACGGCAGTATAGAAAACGCAATCACTAGAATCCAAGAAGTGCTATTCTAGTGCATGAAATCAGACGAGTGGAAGGGTGGCTGAGTGGTTAAAGGCACCTGACTCGAAATCAGGCGTAGGAGTAATCCTACCGGAGGTTCGAATCCTCTCCCTTCCGCCAACAATCCACCGGAGAGGCCGAGCCTTTCCCAATAAAAACTTATGGCGACCGAAATTTTCAAGGCCAGCCGCTGGACGCGGGGCAACCGGCTTTTCCCAACCTACATCATCGTCAACGACAAATCGATCACCCGGCGCAAGCGTTCCTGGTTTCGCATGGACGAAATGAGCATCAGCATCAATAAGGTAGCTTCCGTCCACATCAAGACGGGGATGGTCTGGTCTGAGATTTTGATCGAATCGTCCGGCGGGAGCGATCCGTTCGTCAGTCACGGCCACCGAAAAGCGGACGCACTGCGCATCAAGCAGTTGATCGAGGATGCGCAGGCGGCGCTGCCGCGGAGCACTTGAGGTTTTGATTTCAGCTTGCGGGCGTCCCGGCCCGCCCTATGCGCATACGCGCGTTCGCGCGTAATCTCCGCTTGCGCCGGGACTTAAGCCGGTGTAAAGATTTCCTATAGCGTATGAGTGACTCCACAAAACAGGATTGCCTGACGGTTTCACGCCGCGCATTTCTGAAAACTTTCGGCACTTCGGCGGCCGTGGCGGCGACCGCCCAGGTCGAGGCGGTGGCTGAGGAACTCCAAAAGGCGAACCAGGAAAAAATCTACGGGCCCGAGACAGTTCCGATCACCCTGCAGGTCAATGGCTCGCCGATCAAGCTCCAGGTCGAGCCCCGGGTGACGTTGCTTGAGGCCCTGCGCAACCACTCCCATTTCACCGGCGCCAAAGAAGTTTGCGACCGCGCCACTTGCGGCGCCTGCACGGTGCTGCTCGACGACCTGCCCATCTATTCCTGCTCGAAATTGGCGCTCGAAGCGCAGGGACATGCGATCACCACCGTCGAGGGCCTCGCCGAAAACGGCCAGCTCTCGAAAGTCCAGCAGGCCTTCATCGACGAAGACGCGCTCATGTGCGGCTACTGCACGCCTGGTTTCGTCATGAGCGTCACGGCACTGCTCAAGAAAAACCCGCATCCCACGGCGGAGGAGGTTCAGCACGGCTGCGCGGGCAACCTGTGCCGTTGCGGCACTTATCCGCGCGTCTTGCGGGCGGCGCTGAAAGCCGCCGGCGTGCCCCTGACCAGCCAAACGGAGGTTATTTCCTATGCCAAGCTGGCCTGAAAAGCGCTCTTATATCGGCTCCCTGGCCAAGCGCGTCGATGCCCCTGCCAAAGTCAGCGGGGCGGCCAAATACAGCTCCGACGTGCAGCCGGAAGGCTGGCTATACGGAATGATTTTGCGTTCGAAATGGCCGAAGGCCAAAATCACGAAAATCAATCTCGAGAAAGCCGCACGCCTGCCGGGCATCAAAGCCGCGGTCCTGGCGCGGGAAGGCGAACGCATCGTGCGCTTTTACGGCGAGGAACTGGCGGCGGTGGCAGGGCTGACCAAACAGGCTTGCTTGGATGCCTTGCGCGCGATCGAAGTCGAGGCCCAGCCCCTGCCCTTTGTCGTTCGCGAAGAAGATGCCCGCGAGGAATCCTCCCCGCGCGTCTGGGACGAGCAGCCCAACTACTCCCGGCCGCAGCCCAGGGACAGGGGTGACGTGGACAAGGCCTTCGGCGAATGTGCGGCCGTGGTGGAGGGCTTTTATTCGACGCCGGTCCAGATTCATCACCCACTCGAAACCCACGGCAATACCATTTCGTGGACGGGCGACAACCTAACGGCGTGGTCTTCGACCCAGGGTATTTCCAGCGTGCGCGATGGTTTGGCGGGTAACCTGAACGTCCCTCAAAACCAAGTGCGCGTGATCTGCGAATACATGGGCGGAGGGTTTGGGGCCAAATTCGGCCCGGGCGTGGAAGGCGCGTTGGCGGCCCGGCTCTCGCAAGCTGCCAAGGCGCCGGTGAAACTAATGTTGACGCGCTTTGATCAGGCGCTCGCGGTGGGCAACCGCCCGTCGAGTTTCCAAAAAATCAAAATGGGCGCCACCGCCGACGGGAAATTGCACGCTTACCAACTGGAATCGTTCGGCACGGCTGGCATTGGCGCCGGCTCAAGCGAGGGCGGCAGCGGCGGTGCCGCCTTTCCTGCGCCTTACATTTACACGGTCCCTAACACACGTATCGCTCAGGCCAGTGTCGCAGTGGATGCGGGTTCAGCACGGGCGTTCCGCGCGCCCGGCAATCCGCCGGCTTCCTTCGGCATGGAATCCATTATGGACGATCTGGCGGTCAAGATGGATATCGACCCGGTGGAATTCCGCCTGCGCAACGATCCTTCCGAGGTGCGCCAAAAAGAATACCGTTTGGGCGCCGAACGGTTTGGCTGGAAACAGAAATATAAGAAGCCCGGCACCTCTCCCGGTCCGATCAAAACCGGCGTGGGCTGCGCCGGGGCGCGTTGGGCCACCGGGGGCGGCGGCACCCAGGCGCAGGCGCAGGTCAGTCCTGACGGCAGCATCGAAATCCGTTGTGGCACGCAGGATTTAGGCACCGGCACCAAAACGGTCATCGCCGTAATAGCTGCCGATTTGCTCGGCTTGAAACCGGAACAAATCCAAGTGCGCGTTGGGGACACCAATTATCCGCCCTCGGGCGCTAGCGGCGGCAGCACAACCTGTCCGTCGGTCGCCCCCGCCATTTGCGACCTCTGCACGAACGTTCTGCAAGAATTGCAGAAGCATTCCGGCCTGGCCGAGGTCCGGGGCGAAAACTGGCTGGCTGCTTGCAAGAAGCTCGGGGTTGACCCGTTGCTCGTTTCGGGCAAGTGGCAGGAAGGGCTCTCCGGCAGCGGCGCCGGGGGGGTCCAGTTTGCTGAGGTCGCCGTGGATACGGATACGGGTTTCGTCAAAGTTAAGAAGATTACCTGCATCCAGGACGGCGGCCTGATTGTGAGCAAGCTGACATGCGAGAGCCAGGTCAACGGCGGCATCATCATGGGCCTGGGCTACGCGCTGTACGAGGAGCGCATCATGGACCGTCATTCCGGCGTGCTGCTCAATCCCAATTTCGAAACCTACAAACTGCCGGCCTTGGCCGATATGCCGGAAATCGACGTCGTCCTGCTGGACATGCCCGAGCGCGGCGTCATCGGCATTGGAGAACCAGTCACCATTCCTACTGCCGCTGCCATCGGCAACGCGGTCGCCAATGCCTTGGGTGTGCGCGTGGGCAGTCTGCCGATTACCCCCGCCAAGGTCCTGGCGGCCCTGGGCAAAGTGGATAAGCCCGCCTGATCCCCGTTTCAGCCATGAAATCTTTTCAATACGCAACCGCCGCTTCTCCCGCCGGCGCCCGGCACTTGGCCGGCGACAATGGCCGTTTCCTGGCCGGAGGCATCGACCTCCTCGGCGAGATGAAGGAATACATCAGCCAACCGGACATCCTGGTGAACGTAAAGGCACTACCGGGGCTGGACAGAATCGAGGCGAGCACAACTGCCTGGACGATTGGCGCCAATGTCACTATCTCCCAACTCGAGGAGAATGCCGAACTCAAACGCGTTTTTCCCGCTCTCCAACAAGCTGCCGCCGAGGTCGGCTCCAAGCAGATTCGCAACGTCGCGACGGTTGGGGGCAACCTGGCCCAACACTCCCGTTGCTGGTACTACCGGCATCGCGACATTCTTTGCTTGAAAAAGGGCGGGGACACGTGCTACGCGCGCAACGCGGACAACAAGTACCACAGTCTCTTCACCGGCAACACCTGCATCAGCCCGGTGGTTTCAAATCTCGCTGTCGCCCTCGGCGCTCTGGATGCGACGGTCGTGGTGCAGCGGGAGGATAAACCGCTGCGCTGGAGCATTGCCCAGTTTTACGCCAAAGCCTGGGAGAATCCCACCGCGCACAACTCGCTGGAACCGGGTGATCTGATTTTAAAGGTCGAGGTGCCCCTGGCGCAGCAACGTAGCGCGTACTTGCAGGTTAGCGAGAAATCCGCCTTTGATTGGGCACTGGTCAGTTGTGCGGCCGCCGCCAAAGTTGAAGGTGGCAAATTCAGCAAGGCCCGAATTGTTCTGGGCGCGGTCTCCAACGTGCCACACGAGGTCCAGGCCGCCAACGATTTGCTCGAGGGAAAGGTTCTGGACGACGGTCTCGCCGAGAAAGTCGCCGACCTTCTCGTCGCTAAAGCTCATGCCCATTCGGAGAACGGCTACAAGGTCCCCATCGCGCGTGCGCTCATTCGTCGCGCGCTAACGAGCTTGGCCGCCTGAGTTGCTGACTTATGAACCTGCGCCTTTGCAAAAACCTTCGCACCAAAAAGATGTTTATTCCGGCCCAGGCCGAAGAAGCCTTCGCCGCGACGGTCGAGGCGCCGGAAGCCTCCGGGCATTGCTGGTGCAACTGCACCCTCACCGAAACCGGTCCTGATGACCGCCCAGTTGGCCCGGCCAAGTGCAATGACGCCCGCGCTTGCTTCGAGGAATAGCAGCGTGGCCGCACCGGTGGAGACTCTCGGTGGCATCCTTGCCCTCGCCTGATGATTCAACCCACCACCACAGTCGAGCCTTCCAGGTTAGAAACCGATTTAAATCGCGGCTACGTTTGGCTGATCTGCACGGTTGCTGCTTTGGGGGGCCTGCTTTTCGGTTGGGATTGGGTGGTCATCGGTGGCGCCAAGCCGTTCTTCGAACCTTACTTTGGTCTGAAAAATCCTGCCTTGGTTGGCTGGGCGAACAGTTGCGCGCTCGTAGGATGTCTCCTGGGCGCGCTGATCGCGGGGACGCTCAGCGACCGGTTAGGACGCAAGCGACTGCTCATCGTCTCCGCCGCGCTTTTCGCGGTCACCTCTCTGGGCAATGCGCTGGCGCCCACTTTTGCCGTCTTCATTTTCTGGCGCATCCTGGGCGGGGTGTCCATCGGTTTGGCCTCGAATCTTTCGCCGATGTACATCGCCGAGGTTGCTCCGGCGCAGATGCGCGGGAAGCTGGTCTCGATCAACCAGCTCACGATTGTGATCGGAATTCTGCTCGCGCAGGTCATTAACTGGTGCCTTGTGCGCCATCTTCCGCCTGGTGCGACGGAGGACTTCATTCGCAATTCCTGGTTCGGCCAACAGGGCTGGCGTTGGATGTTCGGGCTCACCGCGGTGCCCTCGGCCCTGTTCTTCTTCGGCATGTTTTTGGTGCCGGAGAGCCCTCGCTGGCTGGCCAAGAATGGCAAACCCGAGCGAGCCCTGAGCATCCTCCGTTCGGTTGGTGGCGCTGCTTATGGAGAGGCCGGTTTAAAGGAAATCCAATCCACGCTGGCCAGCGAGGAAATTCAGCATGTGCGCTTCAAGGATTTGCTCGACCCCCGAATGCGAAAGGTCTTGGCGTTAGGCGTCGTGCTGGCGGTCTTTCAACAGTGGTGCGGCATCAATGTCATTTTCAACTACGCGGAAGAAATTTTTCGGGCCGCCGGCTATGACATTTCTACGGTGCTGAAAAACATCGCCTGGACCGGTTCCGTCAATCTGCTCTTCACCTTCGTTGCGCTGGGCACGGTAGATCGTGGCGGGCGGCGGCCGCTCATGCTCTTCGGCGCTGCCGGCTTGGCCGTCATTTACCTCGCCTTGGGCTGGTGTTACCATGCTCATGTCCAGGGCATGCCGATGCTGTTGCTGGTGCTTGCTGCCATCGCCTGCTACTCTATGTCCCTCGCGCCGGTGACTTGGGTGGTGATCTCCGAAATCTTTCCCAATCGGATTCGTGGCGCAGCCATGTCTGTAGCCGTGATCTCTCTCTGGACGGCCTGTTTTCTGCTCACCTGGTCGTTCCCGCTGTTGAACAAGAGGCTTGGGCCGGATGGCACGTTCTGGCTCTATGGCGCCATCTGCCTTGCCGGGCTGGCCTTCATCGCCTGGAAACTGCCCGAAACCAAAGGCAAGACCCTCGAACAGCTTGAAAAAGAGCTCGTGCGGTGACACTGAGTTGTCTCAATTAAAAATCACTCTGAGGCTTCGGGTGTGTGCAAAAATAAGTTCCGGTTTCAAGGCGCAATCCTAACAGATGCCTGCGCGGCGGGGTATGCTACGGCGGCCGACCTCGCGAAGCGTTTGGAGTGCGCGCAGCTTGCTGCCGCTTTTGAGAACCAACCGCGCCCGAACGCGCCGCCTAGCCGCTACGCACTCTGATACCCGAGCCTGCTCCCTCTCCTCCTCTCCAAAGGCTTCGCGCGTGACAATCCGAATTCATTTTTGCACTGACCCTTACTGCCGCGCAGGTCCTTCAAAACTCTCCGTTTCCTCCTGTTCCTTTCTGAACAGCTTATTTGCCGGAGGGGCTTACTACCACGATCATGAACGAGTCAGGTTTTGGACGCGGTCGAGCTTGACCTTCTGACCCGGGCGCAAACTCCGCCGTGGGAAGATACAGCGAACGCGTCGTGGGATCGATGCCCATGGTCCGGGCGCCCCGTGGAGTCTTTACCGTCTGCACCACCTGGAATTTGCCTGGCGTCACCTCCCGCGCAACAGTTAGCGTACTGTCGCCGCAGCTCGCAAAGACGTCGCCGTCGAATTTGGTCGCGTCCACCCCGGCGCCAATCGCGAGGTCGGCCAGGACCTTGCCATCATCTGCGCTCATGACGATCAATTTTTGCGGCTTGCGACAACCGATGAAGAGGTGGCGTCGCGCGAGATCCATCGACATCCCGACCGGTGAGCCGCCGGGGGCTGTGGGCCATTTACTGATGACTTTCATCGACTTGGTGTCCACCACCGCGACCTGATCTTTGTCCACCAGGTTGATGTACGCTTTGCCCCGCCCGTCGGCGGCAAGAAACTCCGGCTTGCCTCCGAGGTCCACCGCCGCGTCCGCTTTGCCGGTCGCGAGATCCAAGTCCGGCGAAATGGGAATCAGCACACCGGCGTCTCCGCAGACCACCAGGACCTTGCCACTGGCCGGGTCGTAGATGACCCCGTCGGAGTCGTCAGCAGTCTTGACCTTGCCGAGTGCCGCGTAGGTTCTTAAGTCGAACACCGTAACGGAGCCATCCGCCCCGTCGGTGATGAACCCGCGGCCGGCGCTGCCGACGATGGCCACGCCGTGGTTGCGCTTCTGGCCTGGGATGTCCGCAACGGTTCTGCCGGTCTTGGCATCAAGAACCATCGTGTGCGTCGAGCGCGGAACGTAAAGCAGCTTATGCTCGGGATCGACGGTCAGGTAGTCCCAGCCACCTTCGCCTCCAACATGGAACGTTTGGGAGACATGATACGGGTCCGTCGCGTTCGGTGTGGGTTCGGAAGACTGCGCGTGAGCAAACGATGTGCAGAGCGCTGCCAGTGAAAGCCGCAAAATGGGCTGCGTGATCCTACTTATTCTCATGAGAACTCCAAGGGGTTGAATTTCGTTGGCTTAGGGTTTGTGCAAAAATAAGTTCAGGTTTCAAGGCGCAATTCTAACAAATGCCTGCGCGTTTGGCTATGCTGTGGCCGCCGGACTCGCGAAGCGTATGGAGTGCGTGCCCCGAACGCTCCTGCTCGCGAACGCCTTCGGAGCCTGCTCGCGAAGGCTTTCGGAGCCTGCTCCCGAAGGCTTTCGGAGTTCGGGGCTGCCGCTTTCGAATGCCAAGCGTGCCGAAAACGCCCGCACGCCGGCATCCCCCAAGTGCTTCGCGCGTGAAAATCCGAATTAATTTTTGCACCGGCCCTTAGCGTAATTAAGTTTTGCTGTGGATGTAATGTTCCAACGAAATCGAACTGGGTCAAGGTCGAACGGAGCTTACCCAAGGCAGGGCGACGCTCCCGCGGAGCCGTTCCCCTTTCCCCCGTAGCCGCCGACGTGAGTCGGCGCTAACTTTGCCTTCCGAACCTCCCTGTCTCCGCTCGGATTGGCCCGCAAACAGCCTATCGGCGGCGCGATGCCAGGCGTTTCGCCAAACGCAAAGTTCGCCGGAGGATGGGCAGAACGGCGATGTCCTTTTCACGGTTGGCGGCGCGCTTGCTGGCAATGACGCGGCGCAAGGGCAGCACCCTCACGCGGACCCCAGCCAACTTGCCCCACCGAGAGATCCTCCACTCAGCATCGAAGGAGCGGAGACCGTCCGGTTGGAAGATGGCGTTGACCTGTGTGCCATCGCGCAACTCGTAGAGGGTGCGGGCGCGGATCGTTCCACCTTGTCGATGCGCGATCGTCAGCAGCCGGACGTATTGACGCTCCGGCAGGCGAACCCAAAAATCGTAGTCCACTGTCATCAGGGGCGCGCCTTGCTCAATCGCCGCCATCGCCCCGATCAGGATGCAGTCTATCTTTTCTTCGCGGAGCGCCTTAAGGAAAGCGCCGAGCGGGCTGTCATGAGACTGAACTGGCATCGTTCTTCAGGAGACATCGCAAAAAACAGGGCGTGCTGCCAGCGCTCAGCTTCGTCCAAGCCGCGGGCACCAATCAACTTTCGATAGATGCGCGCTGCCGGATCATTGCGCCTGCTCTGTTTTGGGCCCACCGCGGAACCATACCGGGCACCGCCCTCGGCGGCAAGGAGCTTTGTGGGCATCAGGTCCTGCCTAGAATCCTAACTGCACGCATTGGCTTTGGACGGATCGGGAAACTCAAACGGCACGCCACGCAGATCATCAGGAAATCCCAGGATTTCCCAGGACAGGAATTCCTCCAGTACGTGAACGGCCCCGGGCGGCGGAACCCTTTAATGTCAATCAATATCTTTGGTCTTAGCCCGACTTCGCGGATTCGACCGCTGAAAAATTATTTTTGATCCGGCCAACCCTCGATTTGTTGGGGAATCTGCTGGCGGCGCTGTGAAAAAGCTCTGTAGTGCAGACCCACCCCCTTTTCACCCTCG
>Ga0209517_10008346_pt1 | contig 12171 bp, 10 predicted proteins | sample PeaSoiMetSII2010_FD_187695 | JGI IMG/M metagenome (GOLD analysis project Ga0209517, IMG submission 187695) | Peat soil microbial communities from Weissenstadt, Germany - SII-2010 (SPAdes) (version 2) | ecosystem: Environmental > Terrestrial > Soil > Wetlands > Peat | place: Germany...
TCTCGAAACGCCTTTCATTGATCATCACTTCTACACCACGGCGGGACTGATCCACACAATGGAGGAACTACTGGAACTTCCTCCGATGAACCTGTTCGACGCGCACGCGCCGGTGATCGCGGCACCATTTGCAGGAACCGGAACGCAACCACCCTATCAAGCCGATTACAGCAATTTGCGCAGTGGGCTTCTCTACGAGATGAATGACAAAAGCGCTCCCGGTGCGAAGCAATCGGAAAAGATGGACTTTTCTCGTCCTGACGCGGTCAACGCGCAAGAGCTGAATGCGATTCTCTGGCAGGGCGCCAAAGGTAAGAAACCGAATCCTGTTGTGCGAAGCTATCGATAGATCTGTACTTCGCTGCCGATCGCGTAAATCATGGGCGTACCGTCCGCCGCCCGCACGCGGATCTTATTAGCCTTTGGGGCGAGGTCTGATGGTTTCCAACTTCTGCCACCGTCGCTGGTCTCGAACCCTCCGACGCTGGTTCCGACCCAGCCTTTATCCGGCGAGACGAAGCCGATCCCTAATTCTTCGGCGCCCTTGCTGGTGACGAGCGGGATTTCGGACCAATGCTCGCCACCGTCAACTGTCTTTACGACACGCTGCTGTAGATTCTCCGGGTCGTTGTTCTGTACCGACGCGTAACCGACGAGGTTGTCCGGGAAGGAGGCCTTCCAGATGATTTCATTCAGCCGGGTCGAGCGATAGACTTGTCGCCAGGTTCGGCCACCATCGGTGGTTTTCAGGATCAGCGCGTTTGATTGGGCAAGGTCGCCGCTGGTTGCCGCGAAGACGAAGCCGATGTTCGGATCAAAGAACTTCACATCGAGGATCATGCCCGCCCGATCCGACAAATCGATCAGGGCCCAGCTCTTGCCGCCATCTTCGGACCGGAGAAATTCAGCGGGACCGTTCGCCCGGCCGGCGGCGTGGACGTAGTAGCGCTCAGAGATATCGCCCTCATGGATCGCGCGCGACTTCAGGATATCGATCGAGCAAACGCCCGGGATCGCGGTAGAACCGATTTTGGCTGCCTCCCAGGTCACGCCGCCATCCTTCGTCTCATAGAGCGGCGTCGTATCGGTGATGTTGGCAAGACCTGCGCCGAGATTGCCCAGGAAACCGTGCCTGGCGTCAATGAATCCCAAAGAGCGAATGAACGTGCCGGGTTTCGACCAGATTAAACGCCAGCTTTGTCCTCCGTCCTGGGTGCGATAGAGCTTGCCCTTACCGGTGCCGTAAAAGCCAGTCAGTGCGTCGGCGAACACGATGTCGTCGCGTTTCTTAGGGTAGGCTTCCGTCGCCAGTGTATGCCAATACGGTGCTGGCCCCAGTAAAGCGTGCTGCCGTCTGACCTGCAGGAACTCCTTGGCTTCAGCTAACTCTGGCCGATCCTGACTGGAGCCCTGACAGTTTTTCTGGATTTGCGCATAATAGGCCGCCGCATCGTCTGGTTTGCCCACCTTGGCGGCAGAACGCGCCGCACCATAGAGAGCGTCGAAGCGATTCGGAGTAAGATGCAGAGCTGCCTGGTACTCGCTCAGCGCTTCGGAAGGCCGGTTCAGTTCCAGTAACAAGTCTGCCAGCATTTCACGCGCGGAGGCACCCATCCAGTCGTGGGCTGTCGTATCCGCATTTTGCTGGAGTTGATTAGCCTCGCGTAGCTCAGCGATAGCCTTGTCGTCTGCTCCTTCGATGTGTGCGACCCAAGCCGATGCCTCGAGCTGCTTCGCGTGCTCCACGGGATCACTGAGACCTGTGGCTGATTCGACTTCTTCGAATTGATGCAAGCCTTCTCGCGCTTGGGCCAAGTTGCCGCTTCGAACTGCACCGATCGCCCGTGCCCAGTAGGTGATTGCCTGCGCCGTACGCGGCGCCCCATCCGGCGGCTTAAGCGACGCCGCCCGTGACCACCGTCGGAGGTCGAGTGTGTAACGTGCAGGTATCTCGGCGAGGAGCAATCGCGCATGGTTCTGCATCATGGGCGGTAGCTCCCCGACGCCAGCAACGAGCTGCTCGATGATTTCCTGTGTTTGGTCTTCACGCCCCACTTGCAAGTACGCATAGGAAAGAAAGTCGAGAAAATGCAAGGGAAGAATGTGGTGTTGGCTCATGGAGCCTGCCGATTGCTGGCCCGCCTTTTCTGCCGCGAGGTTGGAATCTATGTCCTCTTGCCACAGACCCAGCAAAGTAAAAATGTGTGCCGGCATGTGCACGGCGTGCGGAGCAGACGGGGCGATTTCAGAGTAGTGGCGCGCCATCGGTAGGCCGAGTTGCGCCAGCGATGGCGTGTCATAGACATGAATAAGGTAGTGGGTCACGCCCGGGTGGTTTGGCAACGAATCATAGAGTGGCCTCAAAATCTCAGCCGCTTTGTTGCGATTGGACAGTGGCGCCTCTTTTGGTGGCGTTGCACCGAGCAGCGCCAGGGCGTAGAAGATCGCGGCCTCATGATCATCGGGATAACGGGCCGCGAGGTTTTGCATGGCGTGAGCGTAGGCTTCGGTTCGAGCCTCATAGGCCGTATCGGGTCCTTGGTAGAACGTCGCCAAGACATCAATGTAGCCTCGCTCCCGCTCGGTCTTGGCCCCGACCTTCTGAGCTCGTTCAATAAGTTCCCGGCCGTGTTGAATCGTGCTGGTGCTGGGTTGGAACCACAGCGGGTAATAAATGCTCATGGCCTCACCCCAAAGGGCGATCGCACAATGAGGGTCCTTCTTGAAAACATCTTCAAATTGGGCCTCAGCATCCTCATAAACGAACGAATGCAGAAGGGATACTGCCCGCTCGAATGGCTTCTGTACGTCTGCTGCACACGAGGTTGGGAAGCTCACACTGCCGAGGCGTTCGCTGGTTTGTGCGCCAAAGCGCACGGCAGTAAAGACGAAAGTCATTAGAACAACGCTAAGAGCCGATACGAGGCGACGCATCACCTACTCCTTTCCCAGTACCAGGTATAGACCGACGAGCGGACCAAACGTTAGGGCAAATCCGACCAAATGAGGGTTGCGGAAGGAGGGCGAGGCATCTTCTTTCGCCGATTGCTCGAACCCGCATGCCGATAAACTCGGTAGAACCGCTTGCGGTACACGTGCTGCCCGCATTTTCGCAGCGAGATTCGGAGCCGCCGATATCGGAGGGATTCCGGTCGGCTATCTAGAAAGTCACAATCGTTCAAGACAGAGCAGTTTCGCACGGAGATGATAAAAGGCTGTGGCTAGGTAATACAGGTGAAGGCGCATCAAGAAGTTGGCTGACATGAAATCTCTCATGGGTAAGGCAAACAGCGACTTACGTCTCTGCTTATGGGTTGTGATCTTGTTCGCGCTCAGCACGACGCTGATCGGGTGCAGTCGTGCTGCCAGTCAGCAGGCAGTTGCGTCTCTGGAGTTGAAAAGCAGCAGTTTCTCCGGCGACATGATCCCAAGAACATGTTCTTCTTGTGACCACCAAGACGGCGCGTCACCGGAACTATCGTGGAGTGCTCCTCCTGAACACACGCAGAGTTTCGCATTGATCGTGTTCGACAAGGACTCACCATTCGGGTTTAAGTTTACGCATTGGGTGTTCCACGACATCCCTTCGGATAAACGCGAGTTGCCGGAAAATACCCCGAAGCAGGAACAACTGCCCGACGGTTCCCGCCAAGGTCACAATGACTATGACAGGATCGGCTATGTGGGACCGTGTCCGCCGAGGGGAACTCATCATTACATCTTTACGCTATACGCGCTCGATATAAACCTGAACCTGCCACCGAGTGCGTCGAAGAAGCAGGTGGTGAAAGCAATGAACGGGCACGTTTTGGCGAGCGGCGAACTCGTAGGCCGTTTCCAACACTAAGTGAAGGAGAGGTTGATGAAGGGATTTATGGGTCTGTGTTTCCTTATTTGCGCCGGCATGTCGATTCTTGCACTGTCCCAAGCTGCAAAGGACACACCAAAGACCGCAGCTCCGGCGGCTGAGTCTAAGGCCACAATCGAAGGCTTGGTTCGGGATGTAGCCTGCCCCATTCAGAACCTCGAAGCAACGGCAACTCACTTGAGCATGAAGTGTTTACTGGCCTGCGCGAGGAAGGGTTCGCCACTGGTGATCTTGACCAAAGATGGCGAGCTGTATTTGCCGATCTCCGACAAAATGCCTGACGAAGATCAGCGCCAAAGGCTTTTGCCGTTCCTGGGAAAATACGTGCGTGCGACCGGCACCGTGTATGAGAGAAAGGGAACGCACGCAATTGCGATCAGCGAGATTGAAGAATTGAAGAATGTGCACTTGAACATAGAAGATCAGTAAATCAGCTGGGGCGAACATACAGATGTCTCTGTCAGCCCAGGATGTTCCCGGCCTGTAACGGCATCTGCGAGATTCGACTGAGAAAAATGGGTCTTCCTTGCAGGAGGAACAGGTAAAAATTGGTGCAGCGATCGCCGACTCAATTTGTTCCTTCCGACGATTGCTGGCCATTGGGCTTATTACGGCTGGATGCGCGACATCGGCCTCGGCCCAGATCGCTCATAACGGATATGACTATCATGAGTGGGGAAGCCAAGAACGCGCTATAGCGCTGCTTGAGGAGAAGTGGCTTAACGCCATCAATACGGCAACCTTCTCGCTTTCTACCGTTCTCATCTTTCTTCCAACAGCTCGAAAAACGGCGTATCGAAGACCTAACAGTAACAATCTATGGGTCGACAGCTTTCGCTAGAGGATCGCTCATCACCACGAATTCTGAAGGCAACGTGATTTCAAAACTCTTGTTTACAGATGTATTCGTGCAACACAGCGGAAAATGGCAGGCGGTGTCAGCTCAAGAAAATAGCGTAAATGTAACTCGACCGAGTCCATGACCATCACGCCAATAGGAAACGCTTCTGAATCCCCATACTGGGTTGACACTTTCATTGAGCCTAGTTTGCGGAGGTCGCTACGAATCCCGAGGACTGCGATCGACTTCGCCACTAGTGCCTGACCCGAATGAAGACATTGAGACCAATTGATGATTGTTTATTGCGCGCAGCCGTCTGTGGATTCGCGACTTGAGTCAGCGAAAGGAGGAGCAACACCACAGCGATTCGCAGCACCATGTTATCCTCCGCAGCGCAAGGAGCTTGGGGCGCGAGCAGCTCGCTCACGCTCTGCCGGGGCTGCACCGGCAGTACACAGGGAGTTGCAAGCCGTATCTCGCTGCGCCTGCTTAACCTTGAATGTTCTCAAGAACCATGTCAACTTATCTGCGTCCTCACAAAATCCATCGCCTGCCGAAAAACCGCAGCCTTTATCGCCGGGGCGTCTGGACCCAAGCAGTGGTAACCGCTGGGACGCGCAAAAATTCGTGCTTTACCTTGAAGCGAGACAGTTTCTCTTCCATCTTTTCGGATTCCTCGAAAGGAACGTTCGTGTCGGTTGTCCCATGAATCAGTACAGTGGGCGGATAATTCACCGAGACATTGCGCACCGGACAATGGGAATCGAACCATCGCGGCTCAACATCCGGGTCACACCCCGCCACTTCCTTCGGCCAGATTCCTTGTTGGCGGCAATATAAATAGAACTTGCCACGGTCATATTTCCCTTGAGGCTCAGATACGCAAGCAGTCCCTATGGATCGAGAAGCTTCTTCTTTCGATACCAGTGGCTGCTGCAAATAGAAGGGACTAGGTCGGGTATACCAAGGCGAGGTAATATCTCCGCATCCCGACAATGCAAGCAGCGCCCTTGGGCGAGAATCTACCGAAAATCCGCTCATCAATGTCAAATAGCCTCCCGGGGATTGGCCGGCGACCGCGACTCTTTCTGTATCAATCCGAAAGAGCCCCGGGCCTCGCTCGCGAATCCATCGATAACCACAACCATCTCAAGCCGATCGAAAACCGCGTCGCGAACAATAGATGCGAGGAATTACACAGCGGTGTCAGGCAGCTTCCGTAAAGATGTACTCGTGCTGGATAGTCGACGCAGCATCGTTTCGCGCGGCATGTGCAACTCGAAGAAAATACCACGAACAAACGGAATACCGGTGGTCTGCACGAAATCCGGGCAAGTGGCTATTGCCACTGAACATCGTCTTGTTCAATATGTTGCCATGTCTCGAGGCAGGTTAGCGCGATTCTTAGTGCGCGGTCGTGTTCTGCAGCCTTTTATTTCTGAAAACTTCCGACAGGAGGAGTCTGCAAGTCGAAAATAAATCCGCGCCAGCCGAGGCATCGGGCGCGGATGCTCATCCCATGCTCGTTGAACTATTCACGTCTGAAGGTTGTCCCAGTTCTGCTCCGGCGGACGCTCTCCTGGAAGAGCTGGACCATTTTCAGCCCTTAGCTGGTGCGCAACTGATTGTGCTCAGTGAATGCGTGGACTGTTGGGCTCATGACGGTTGGAAAGAACTAAACTCTTCATCTGCGCTGACCGAACGTCAGGAGCAGCTTTACGAAGGCGCGCTAGCTGAGAAATGGTGCGTGCGTGCGAAGCATCCCCCATCAACACATGACAATCACAATTCTGTGCCTTCTTTTGGTGAGGGCGACTCCAGGCTATCGACATATCGCGCTTGGCGACGCCGCGACTTTGGCTGTGCCTGCCTGGTTTTCATGGGACCCGTGTTTACCCTACTTCACCGCAGCTCTGCTGTTGGTTGTCGGCGTGAGCATAGCGATGAAGAACCCGCCGCCGCAGGCTCGCCGTCTGGATGAAATTGTACTCTGCGGTCCGGTGTTCATCGGCATGCCTATGGCTGTGTTCGGCACAGAGCACTACTTGGATCCCCGGGGTGTAGGCGGCATCATTCCGCTCTGGATTCCCGCGCATACCTTTTGGGTCTACTTGGTGGGAACGTGTCTCATTCTTGGCGGCTTGAGCATTGTGGTCCAAAAATATCCAGGGCTGTCGGCCGGACTTTTCGGAGTCATGCTTATCTCGTTCGAGTTGCTCATGCACATCCCCAGAGTTGTGGCCGCTCCTCATAACCGGGTTGCATGGGCTCTGGCCTTCAGAGACTTATCCTTTAGCTGGGGTGCATTGTGTTTTGCAGCAACCAACACGAAGGAATGGCGAGCCCAGGGCACGCATTGGCTTATCTCTGTGGCGCGCATTGTTATTGGAATTGTCTTAGTTTTCTTTGCGGTAGAGTACTTCCTTCACCCCGAACTCCTCCCGGGTGTCCCCCTCAGGCAACTGACGCCCAATTTTGTCCCAGGCCATTTGCTGTGGGGGTACTTGACAGCTTTGGTCTATGTCGGCGCCGGCGTCTGCCTGCTCATCAACCAGAACGCACGTTTGGCGGCAACATGGATCGGGTTGTTTGTCCTCTTTGCCGTAATCGTCTTTTGTGTGCCGATCACGGTCCAGCAAGGTTCGAACATAGGAAGTGGACTGAACGTTCTGGTCGATACTCTGCTCTTGAGCGGAGCTGCCTTGTGCCTGGCTGGAAGCCAACGAGAAAAGTCGATGACTCAAGCAGGAGTATAAACATGCGTGGCGTGCAAACGAATGGCTAGCGCCTCGAAGAAGCAGGTCGTAAAGGAATAAGACCCCGTGCTATTGATGTTTTTGCGCTGCTTTAGGCCGAGTCTCGAACGTTAGTGAAGGTGTCATTGTGGATCTGTGCCTGGAAGGAAGAAGCATCGTCGTTACAGGGGGCAGTTCTGGTATAGGATTAGCAACTGTTAAGCTCCTCCTAGAAGAACGCGCCTCGGTTACCACCTGCGCGCGAGATGTCCAACGTTTAGCGGATGCCTATAGCGGCTTGGGTGGAGATCATGCAAAGCGGCTGTTGCTCTTACGTTGTGATGTCCGCAATCGCGTGGAGGTGCACCGTCTCATCGATGCTGCTGCAACCCGTTTCGGGGGAATCGACGGTCTCGTCAACAATGCAGGGCAAGGCCGCACGGGAACTTTCGCGGAAACAACCGACGAGGAGTGGCAGGATGAGTTGTATTTAAAGGTCTTCAGCGTGCTTAATCCGCTGCGCGCGGCTCTGCCTTACTTAGAGGCCTCTCGAGATGGACATATCGTGAACGTCTGTGCCGTTAGTGCACGATACCCACACCCGCAGATGGTAGCAACGAGTGCGGCACGTGCCAGCGTGCTGAACCTCAGTCGGTCCCTAGCGACGGAATTGGCCCCATTGGGAATATTGGTAAACACGATAAGCTTGGGGGTCATAAATACAGGACGGCTCCGTAGCCGCCATCAACAGATTAACTCAGGGCGACCATGGAATGAGTGGGTCACTCAGGAGGTGCGCAAGCGGCGAATCCCTCTAGGTAGGGTCGGAGAACCCGAAGAGGTAGCTCCCGCGATTGCGTTGCTGTTGTCGCCACGATCGTCATTCACTACCGGCGCGAACATTGAAGTGGCGGGAGGCGCTACCTGTAGTTGACTAGTTGACTTATGGGAAAAAAACAATCGTGTCGGAGTTCTTCTCGAGCGCAACCGCGAAGCAGATCCAGTTCACTTCTTTCTCGTCTCTCGAGCGGAACGGTTGTCAGCGTGTTCGAACGCTTGCAAGCCGACGGGTACGTGTCCTGCCGCGTTGGATCGGGTACCAGGGTGAATCGGGTAGCAGCAGTGAATCCTGCTCGGGCGGCGCACTTGACGCTGCCGGTTTACATTCGTCGCATAATTTCAGCTTATGCCACTAAGGAAACTGCAACACGGTTCAACAATCCGTACGCCAAAGCCGGCCGTCCGTCGATCGCGCCGGAGAAGTTATTGCGAGCGCTCCTGCTGCAAGCGCTGTACTCGGTGCGCAGCGAATGGCTGCCGATGGAACAGTTCGACTATAACCTGCTGTTCCGTTGGTTCGTGGGCTCGAACATGGATGACTGCCAACTGGAATGTGACCGTGTTCACCAGAAACCGCGAGCGCGTGCTCGCTGGCACCATTGCCGAAGCCTTGTTCCAAGCCGTGCTCCAGCAGGCACGCGAGGGGAGTTTGCTCTCGAACGAGTACTTCACCGTGGATGGAACGCTGCTGGAAGCGTGGGCGAGTTTGAAAAGTTTTCAGCGAAAGGATGCTAAGAACGCCATTCCGCCGCACGATCCGGCAATGCGACGGTAGATTTCCACGGGGAGAAGCGGTCCAACGAGACTCATGAATCGAAGACGGACTCGGATGCCAAGTTGGCGCGCAAAGGCAAGGGCAAAGAGGCCAAGCTAAGGTACAACGGAAATTTTCTGGTGGAGAACCGTAACAGTCTGATCGTGAACACCGAGGTGTTCGAGGCCAACGGAACGGCCGAACGCGATGCAGCGCTGGTGATGCTGGAACAGATTCCAGACACGATTCCCCCCGGCCCTTTTTCCCCTGTACGGCTGTTTTTCATTGCCGAATTCTCGCGTGCTGCGTGAAATGCACGCTCATGTCTAACTTTCGCCGCATCTTTTTCCGCAGCTTGCTAGACCGATGCGGTTCGTGCACATAGACGGTGTTTCCGAGGCTCTGCTCTGATTGCCGCAGGGCGATAGTGTTGGGAAACGACTGCTCGACGGATAGGCGTTGGATGTCTAACGTCACGGTGGGCAAGTGCGGTTCCGCTATATGGTTGCCTCCGCCAGGTCAAATTCATTCAAGACAGCCCATGGAGCGTCATCCATCCTTGTCTGAAGCTCTTTCAGGGCTGATTGAATTTTAGAGTCTTTTCGACGCCGTGAAAAAAATAGCCGCAGTTGTGTTTGCCGTAGGCGCCAGTTTCGGTCTCGTATTCGTTATTGCGCGCGCGAACGAGAGCTCTCATAGGATTAGTCTTCCTACGGGCAAGACACTTACTGTTCCAGTCCCCGGCTTCATCGCTCGCACCAACAGCTACCCCGCCACGATTGCGCTGAGTCCGGATGGCCGGTACGCCGCGTTTCTCAATCAAGGATACGGCACGCAAGAAAGCGGTGTGCGACAGTCGATTGCGATTCTCGACCTCAGCAACAACCAGTTGCGCGATTTTCCTGACGATCGGCTGCGGGGCGACGAAAAATCAACGCTGCAAAGCTACTTTATAGGGCTCGGGTTTTCGACCGATGGCAAACATGTCTACGCATCCATGGGATCGGCTGCGGAGAACGGCATCGCGGTCTACACATTCGCAGATGGGGAAGTTGTGCCCGAACGTTTCATCACGATTCCTGCGCAGCGGCTGGCGCCAGGGAAAACAGTTACTCTCGATATTGGCAACAAACCAACAGGGACTGCGCCGGCCTATCCCGCCGGCTTTGCTGTTTTGAGTGAAACCAAAGGCGACCGACTGCTGGTAGCGGACAATCTCTCTGACAATGTCGTTCTGCTCGACATTACCTCCGGCCGAATTCTGAAATCCTTCAATGTGAGTACCAGCAAATACATTCCTGCGGCGTACCCCTACACCGTCATCGCGAACAAGGCCGGAACCGAGGCATGGGTCAGCTTGTGGAATGACTCTGCAGTGGCCGAATTGGATCTCAAGAAAGGAACAGTCAAACGCCGGATTGACCTGTGGCGCCCTGCTGATCCTGTGGCACCTGGTACGCATCCCACGGCCATGCTGCTGAATCGAGGCGAAGATACCCTCTACGTCGCCGTGGCTAACGCAGCCACCGCCAACGCCGATGGTGTGGCAGCCGTGGATTTGAAGCGGGGTGTGCCGCAACGGTGCTACCGCTCGGCCCTCGACAGCAACGATGAGCCCGGGGCCGCGTCAATCGCGATCGCTCTTTCTGCCGATGAGAAGCATCTTTACGCCGCGGTTGCGTCGCTTAATGCTGTCGCGGTATTCGAAACCAAACCTATCGATCAGACGGCAGATGTAGGTGTCGTGGAATCGCCTGCCGGTTTCATCCCGACCGAGTGGTATCCGAGTGCCCTCGCCTTTGCAGGAAATGATTTGCTCATCGCCAGCGCCAAAGGGGAAAGCAGCGGGCCGAACAACATGACGGCTAAGGTGCAGACCGGACTGCATCCTGACCCGCATCCCTATATCGCCACATTGATCGGCGGATCGATCCAGCGGCTGAGCGTTACCGAGATCGACACCAAGTTGGCCGCCTATACGCGGCAGGTGGAAAACAACACTCTTGTCCATGCCGCTCCTGAGAAGATTGAGTTTGCCAGCGGCCAGAATCCCATTCGGCATGTGATTTATATTCTCAAAGAAAATCGGACTTACGATCAGATCCTCGGTGATCTGCCAGTCGGCGACGGCGACCCCTCGCTGACCATGTATGGCGCTGAGATTACGCCAAACGAGCACGAACTGGCCTTGCAGTTCGGAGTACTCGATAACTTTTATGACAGCGGCGACGTCTCTGCCAATGGCCACCTTTGGTCCGATGCTTCTGCCACGTCCGACTACATGGAAAAGATTTGGCCCATCATTTATCGGGGCAGCAAGCGTCCACAGGACCAGGGAAACACTCTCGATCAAGGCCTGCCCCTGATGGATGATCCGGGAACCGGTTTTCTCTGGGACAACCTCGCCAAGCACAATTTCACTTACCGCATCTATGGAGAAATGGTGGACGCCGCCTGGTGCAGAGATGAGAAAGTGACCTCGCCAAGAGAAGGCACGCCATCGCCGATTTCTGCGGTTTGTCCTTCTGCTGAAATCAAGCCGGGAGAACCCTTGCCAGCAAGCTTCAGCAATCCCAATGGCGGCCCGAGCCCCTGGCCGTGGGCGATTCCCAGGTTAAAAAGCGTCCGTCCGACGAAAGAAGCGCAACGAGGTCACATCGATCCGCTGTATGCGGATTTTGCAATTGACTATCCTGATCAGCTTCGTGCCGACGAATTTCTTCGCGAGTTTGACGAGTTCGTGAAAGCTCGTGGCAGCGCAAAAGAACTGCCGCAGTTCATTCAATTGTGGCTACCTAACGATCACACTGGTGGAACACGTGTGGGCAAGCCCGCGCCGCGAGCCTCAGTCGCTGATAACGACCTCGCAGTCGGGCGTGTGGTTGATGCAGTGTCGCATAGCCCTTATTGGGATGATACGGCCATCTTCGTTGTGGAAGACGATGCGCAAGACGGAGCGGATCATGTCGATGCACACCGCTCGACCGCATTGGTGATCAGCAAATACTCGCCCCATCTCGAAACGCCTTTCATTGATCATCACTTCTACACCACGGCGGGACTGATCCACACAATGGAGGAACTACTGGAACTTCCTCCGATGAACCTGTTCGACGCGCACGCGCCGGTGATC
>Ga0209517_10008347_pt1 | contig 12170 bp, 7 predicted proteins | sample PeaSoiMetSII2010_FD_187695 | JGI IMG/M metagenome (GOLD analysis project Ga0209517, IMG submission 187695) | Peat soil microbial communities from Weissenstadt, Germany - SII-2010 (SPAdes) (version 2) | ecosystem: Environmental > Terrestrial > Soil > Wetlands > Peat | place: Germany: Weissenstadt...
TCGTGCTTGTTGTGGTAAAGAAACTTCGGTCCGGCATCGTTGGCCACGTAAAGATCGGGCCATCCGTCGTTGTCATAGTCTCCCCAGGTCGCGCCCAGGCCATAGTAATGATGCGGGTCGTCGACTCCCGCCTTTTTGGAAACTTCCTCAAAGGTGCCATCGCCTTTGTTGTGAAACAGCAAATCCGGTTCGCCGGGCAAACCCCACGGGCCACACTGCACCAGGACGCCCTTGAAGCGGCAGAAATGCGGATCGTTGCCGAACTCCGGCAGTTTGTCGATATCGACATGCACATAGCGCGACACAAAAAGATCGACGTGCCCGTCGCGATCGTAATCGCCCCAGGCCGCGCCCGTGCTGAAGCCGCCGCCAGCGACTCCGGCTTTCTCAGTCACATCTTCGAACTTGCAGTTGCCCAGATTGTGATAGAGCGCATTGCCTCCGTACCCGGTGACGTAAATATCCTGCAGACCGTCGTTGTCGTAATCGGCCACGGCGACGCCCATGCCCCAGCCCTTGTGCGTGAGTCCCGCGGCTTTGGTGATGTCGGTAAACTTCGGGTTATTGACCGTGGAATCCGCATCCTGATGATAGAGCGTGATCAGCGGATCACCGCCCTGGCGATAGCGCTCCACCGTCGAACCGTTAACGGTAATAATGTCGAGTTTGCCGTCGTTATCGCAGTCGATCAGGCCCACGCCGCCGCTCATCGATTCCAGAATGTATTTCTTGTCGGGTGTCGAGATGTGCGGGACGGTCAGGCCCGCCTGTTGCGCAACATCTTCAAACTCCGGCACCTGGGTTCGAGAGAGTTCAGTCAGAGCGAGCTGGGTTTGAGAAATCTGGGATTGCGGCGTTGTGTGGGACTGCCCCGGTTCTGGCTTGGGACGCGCGGTCTGGCCGGACGCGATCGCCAACAGTAACAGCACCATCCACAGGCCAAACGGGGTTCGCATAGAAGAGGAATTTGTTGATTATATCCGAGGGCATGTCAGCCTAGGTTCCACACGTCCGCCACGCAATCCGGAACTGGCATGGCGTCGCTAGCACAATGTCGATTCCGTGCCCAGTAGTCTGCGCTAGTGACCCGCTGCCTGCGCGGCGGCTGCCATCGGAACCGTAATCTTGACCGAGTCGGGCTGCGTCCAGACCGGCTTGCCGCTGCTCAGGTCGAGGCGGTTCATCGTGATCTTCAGTTGCTGGTGGTCGACTTCGACCAGCAGGTAGTGATAATTGATTTCCTTACTCTGGAAAGGATCGTCCGAAGCCCGTTCAATCGGATAGGCGTGAGCCGCGCCTCCGCCCGAGACGAAGTAGGTAACTCCGCCGTGTTCGTGACGCTCGTAGTTGTGGACGTGTCCCGAGAAAACCACAATTCGGAAATGCGCGTGGGCTTGCCGCTCCTCCAGCATTTTCCCGAGCGCCTGCTCAGTCTTGCGCGCAGAATGGCCTCCGCCAAGCAGCTTCGCGTCCGACGAACTGGTGTAGGGCGGATGGTGGTCCATAACAAACACGAAATCCACATCCGCCGGAACGTGATCGAGCTTTTCGGCCAGCCACTGGCCTTGCTCGCCCGTGACTTCCTCGAGAGAGCTATCGAGCACAAGCAGGAGAATATTTCCCGCGCGCATGGAGTAGTAGCGGCTGTGCTTCAAATCAGGAAAGCGTTGAAAGTAATTCCCCAGCGCGATTTTTTCGTCTCCGTGCAGTTCGTGATTCCCCAGCGCCGGATAGACCGGGATTTTCTTATGGCGCCAGATGCTGGTTTCGCTGTCCCAGACCTTCCAATCGTTCGTGTCGTAGCCGTTGTAAACGATGTCGCCGGTGAAGCAGATGAATGCCGGGTTGGTATTGGCGATGGCCTGCACCAGCGCGACCCGCACCGCGGGATTCGCCGCTTCCGTGTCCTTAGGATCGTGAAAGCGCGTGTCTCCGTAAGCCACGAAGCGAAATGGAGTCTTCACGTCGAGTTGCAAATCAGTCGTCGACGTTTGCGCGTCGGACTTCTTACTGCAGCAAGTCAGCGCAAGCAGGGTTACGGCCGTGAGCAGCACGGCCGCTGTTCGCGCGAAGCGCGTGCGTTGCAGCCTCATGGAGGAAAGCCCGGTCTTTGACATTGACTCCTATTGTCCCACGACTAGGACTTCGAACTGTCCATTTTCTGCCGTGGAGAGGAAAAGCCGGTGAGTTTTCGGGTCGAGCGCCATAGTCTTGGCCCGGGGCGCGGTCTTCACCGTCTCAACCACCGAGTATTTGTCGGGACTATCCTCATGGATGACGGTGATGGTCCCCTCGCCGTTGGAATTGAAAATCAGCTTGCTCTCCGCATCGAAGGCGGTGGCGTCAACATGATCGCCAATCGGCAGGGTGGTGATGACCTTGCCGGTGTCCGCATTGAGCACGGCCATGACTTTGCTCCGGCAGCCGATGAACAGGCGCCGGGTAGCGCGGTCCATGGCCATGCTGCTGGGGGAAGAACAAGGAGCGGTGGGCCAGCGCTGCTCGACTTTAAGTTCGCGGGAATTGATCTTCAGCACCAGGCTCTCGTCCTCGAGATTGTTGTAGACGAAACCGTTGCCGTCAGCCGCAGCGAATTCTGGGCCACCCTGCAAATCGACCGTGCCCGCGACCTTTCCGGTGGCGGCATCAATCGCGGTGGCACTGTTGCTCCCGCCGTTGAAGGCAAAGACGCGTGAAGTGGCCGGATCGTAGATGATGGCGTCGGGCTTCTGCCCGGTCGGCACATCGGCAATCGGCTTCAGCGTCTTTAAATCGAAAATCGTGACCGTCGAGGCCTGTCCGTTACTGACGAACCCGCGGCCAAACTCCGGAGCGATCGCGATTCCATGCACGCCGGGAGTTTTGGGAACGTTGCCCACAACGGCGAGCGAGTCGATGTCGATCACTTCGACTTGCGTGCCGTGCGAAACGTACAACCGGTGGGCCGCTTCATCGACCGAGAGGTAATCCCAACTGCCAGTGCCAGCGATGGGAATCTTCTTGACGACAGAGTATCCGCCGGCCGGAGCCGGGGCGGCGTAAAGCACACAGCTAAGAATTAAAACTGCTCCCAGACAGAAGGCACGCTTCAGCATTGATTTCTCCTCGACTACAACCTTAGGCCACGTGCCTGAAATTTCCCTGAAGGCACGAAGATCTTCGTTCCCCCAATTCCTCAGAACTTCACGCGAACCATGAACTGAAGCTGCCGCGGCAGACCCGTCCCGGTGTTAGGCGAGGCGGCGTTGTCGTTGTTGTTGTTGAAGTTGTTCGTGCTGGTGATTTGGCCCAGGTTGCCAGCCTGTTGCAGCACATACGTGGCGCCCGGGACCGTGTTGCCCTGCTCGACATAGTTGAACGTAAGATTCCCGCCGTTGGGATCTCCCAGTTGGACGTGGTTGAAGATGTTAAACACCTGGATACCGAACTCCGTGGATACGCGCTCGGTGATCTTGGTGTTTTTCAGCAGGGCCAGATCGAGCTGCCATGAATGCAACGCACGAATGATCCCATTCGGGGCGGTGCCGAACCGGCTGATAAGACCACAGGAGAGTTGGCAGACGGGGGTAAACGTGCCATCGGGGTTGGTGATAATGCTTTGGATTACGCCGCCGGGGTCGAGCGGCGGCGGAGCAAAAGCGGCGGGATTGATGGGTAGGGTATGGCCGGGCTGCAGCCCTCCCGGCAGGGTTACAGGCACTCCCGGAACAAGGTCCGGCCTCTGGCTCGTTTGGTCGTTGCCATCGGGCAGTTGCGAGGGCTGAATATTCAGCGAGATCGTAAGTGGGTGTCCAGTGTGCCACAGGCCAATGCTGCTGAGGCTCCACCCGCCGAACACCGTGTCCATAAGACCACGCTCGTTGAGGAATCGTTTGCCGGCTCCAAATGGCAGCTCGTAGACGCCGTTGGCCACAAAATTCTGACGAATATCGAAAACGCTCGGCCCCTTATCGCAAGGCAGGCAATTCACGTTTTCCGGCCCATTGGACTCACCACCGCCCACCGATCCGTCGTTGATGGAATGAGACCAGGTATAGCGCGTCTGAAACGACAAGCCAGCGCTAAATCGGCGTTCCAAACTAAGACCCAGTGCATTGTAAGTACTGGCGCCGATATCGGACTTATAGTCCACGGAACCGTACGGATCAAGCGTGGGCGTTTGCCCGCTTGGATCGGGGTAGTACTGATCGAGTCCGCGAGTGCAGTTTCCGTTGTAGTCCGGCTTCGTAATGCAGAAGTTAACTCCTCCACGAGAGAACAATCGCACGCCGTGCGACCCGAGGTACTGCGCCGACGCGAGAAAGTTCGCTGGCAGCTCGTGATCGATCGTCAGTCCCCAAGTCTCGGCATAGAGGTCGCGACGGCCATGGCGTTGTAGAGCCCGAGGCTGCTGCTGAATTCCAACCGATAATCCGCTCAGGTCCGGGATGGTCTGCTGATAGGGCGGTAACAGGGGTGTTCCCGACCCACCCGGATCGAGGTGAACGTACGCCGTGTAACGATCGCTCTCCAGCCCGGCGTTGAGGTCATCGTTCTGGGCGGCACCGTGATAGATTCCAAACCCCGTTCGAAATACTGTTTTCCCATGAAACATACCCGGGGCCCAAGCCACACTCACCCGTGGGTCAAAATTCCTGTAATCGGGGTTATATAAAGCGGGATTCTTCGGACAAGCCGGAGTGTTAATCGGCGTCGGGTAAGGCCCGTTTTTTGATCCGGATCCCAGGCAGACCCCGTGAAACTCGCCGTAGTCGAACACTGTCGTTGCATTGTCGGCCTCATTCGCCACACCGTAGTATTCCCAGCGCAGTCCTAAGTTCAGAGTGAGGGTGGGAGTCACCTTCCACTCATCCTGGAAATATGGCATGTAGAATGTGCGCCGCAGCTTATGACAGCACCAGGGCGCGGTGAAGTTGATCTGGTAGAGCGTAGCGGTCGTAAAGGCGGTTTCAAGATTTCCTGAACTGTCGCCGAAAGAGAGATTGTTGTCGGCGGTCTTACCCTGATTCAGCCGAACCCGGCGAATCTCCATTCCAGTTTTGAATGCATGTCGACCATGCGTCCAACTCAGATTGTCCACAACTCCGTAGGTGGTTCCGACCTCGATGTCTGCATTGTTGTTGTTGAGTCCGACGAAGGTGTTGGTGCTCACCGAATAGGGAAGCGCGCTCGACTGCGGGTTGTGAAATGGCGATCGATTGACATAGATCTTGGCTTCATTGAAGAGATTGGGGGTAAATGTGTGCTCTAACGCCAGCAAGTAGTTTGCCGGATGGTTGATAGTTTGGACCTTGTCGGCGGGTAGACTGGCGCCATTCGGGGCATCCACCAGGCTAATGTCCCGTTGGGCGCGTCCATAGAGCAGGTTGTTGTCGTTGAGTTTGTAGTCAACCCTTACCAGCCAGGTGTCTTCATGAACGAGGGTGGGCGTCGCCGCGGTCACCAGATCGGCGTTGGAGTTCGAGTTCGGGTCAGTAAAGTCCTGGGCATTCCCCTGCCACGCGAAGGCAGTGTCCGGATAGGTGAAGCGTGGGCTGCAGCCGTTGATGGTTCCGACGGAGGCCCGCCAGGGAAATCCCTGCAAGATGGAGCACATCTGCGGGGACTGAGTCAAAACGTTTTGCAGGAATGAGGTCGCGAGTGCAATGGCAGGTGGGCCGTTCGGGTTCGGGTCGGCAGCCTGTCCGCAGCATAACCCCGACGGAACCAAGAACTGCTGAGTCGTGGACTGCAACTGGCGCAGTCCCTCGTAGTTAATAAAGAAAAAAAGCTTATCCTTCTTAATCGGCCCACCAAAGGTCATGCCATACTGCCCCATCCGAAACGGGGGTACCGCGGGGAGGTTCTGAAGGTTGTAATCATTGAAGTTGCGCGCATCGAACACGGAGTTTCTGATGTACCCGAACGCCGTGCCGTGCCAGTCATTCGTGCCTGACTTGGTCACCACGTCGATCTGCCCACCCGCCTGCGTTCCGTACTCCGCGTCGTACAGGGCACTGTTCACGCGATATTCCTGGATGGCATCCTGGGAAATCTGCAGACGGGTTTGCGATTTTTGCGCCTGCTCCTGAATGCCGCCGGCATCGACGCCGTCGAAGCTGAAATTGTTGTCGTCGCGGGCGCGGCCAGCGAAACGGATGGTGCGCTGATCGCCACCACCGTCGTCTTGGGCAAAGGGCGCGAGCAGGGTGAAGCTGGCCCAGTCACGTCCGTTGTTGGGCAGTTCCGAGATCTGATTCGTGTCGATGACCGTCGCCGCCTCGGCTGAACTGCGGTCGGCGGGGCCGGTGGATGCCTTGACCTCGACCTGCTCGTTAATCGTTCCCACGGCAAGCTGGACGTCTAGAGTGCGGGTTTGGCCGACACGGAGAACGACGTCTTCGGTCAGCTTGGTCTTAAAGCCGCCAGTGCTAACCGCCACCGTGTAGCCACCCGCCGCCAGGCCAGGAAAGCGGTAATAGCCCTTGGAATTCGTATGCTGTTGTTCGCTCAGGCCCGTATCGACTGCGACGATCTTCACCGCGGCGCCAACAATCACGCTGCCGGAAGGGTCACTGACCGTGCCTTCCAGTTCGGCGCGATCTACCTGGGAGTAGGCTGCAGGCGTTCCGGCCAGCAGAAGCAGCGCGGCGAGTGCCAAGGCGAGTGCAAGTCTGAAGGACAACGTTAAGATAAGAGAGGGATGATTGCGGTTCATAAAGCAGCTCCTTGGAACCTGAAGTCGCTGGCTGGAGAGCCACCGTTTGCGGGAGATAACGAATTCCCGCGGGGTCTAGGCCTGTCCCCAAAAACTTCTATTGATGGGATGACTAGCAATCCTAGGCAACCGCTGTGACGCAGTGATGAACGCGGGGTTAATATTCTTTCAGGTTGGTGTTTTTTGCGGAAAATCGCAACGCCCGTTCTACACTCTTGTTGCGATTTCACACGTTGTGATTTCACCAACGGACTCGCGATGAAACTTCTGATCGTAGAAGACGAAGCGCGCATGGCTGACCTTCTCCGCCGCGGCCTGACCGAGGAGGGCCACATGGCGACTTGCGCGTCGGACGGCGCCGAAGGTCTGGCGTTGGCCAGGTCCTACGAGTTCGACGTGATCATTCTCGATATCATGCTGCCCAAACTCAGCGGGTATGAGTTGGCCAGGCGTCTGCGCGCGGAGAAAGTTCCGACTCCCATCCTGATGCTGACGGCCCGCGACTCCGTTCCCGATATCGTCAAAGGTCTCGACTTGGGCGCCGACGATTACCTGACCAAGCCGTTTTCATTTGATGAACTGCTGGCGCGGCTGCGCGCGGTGAAGCGGCGCGCCCTGGTCGCGCAGGATACCAGCCTGCGGGTGGCCGACCTGGTACTCGATCCAGCCAGCCGCGAAGTTCTGCGCGGCGAAGAACGGATCGCGCTGACTCGCACCGAATACAATCTGCTGGAGCGCCTCATGTACCGTGCCGGCAAGGTGGTTTCACGGCGCTCGCTGATCGAATCGGTCTGGGGTTTTGACCGCGACATCGAAGAGAACACACTCGACGCCTTCATGCGCCTGTTGCGCAACAAAATCGATTCTCCAGGCCGCTCCAAGTTAATTCACACTGTGCGCGGCGTCGGATACATGATTCGCCCGGATGGTTTGTCGTAAGAAGACAGTCGTGAGAAGACTGGCATGAGAAGGCAGCCGTGAGACAACCGTCATGAGAAGACTATCTATCGGCGTTCGTCTCACCCTCTGGTATCTGGCCATCTTCGCCTTGGCCCAGGTCTTGTTCGGCGTGGGCATGTGGTTGATCCTCCGGCACAATCTTTATGACATGGTCGATGACGACCTCGAGAGCCAGGTCGACGACTTAAAGAACTTCCTGGAGGCACAGAAACCCGACGCCTCGGTCGCCAAACTTCGCGAGGAAGTCACCGAGAGTTATGGCATTGAGCACTCCGGCGATTATCTTGCAGTGTATCTTGAACGCGGTGATCTGATTTATCGCTCCGCGTTCCTGGAGGCGCATCAGTCAGCCCTTTTCCCGCCGGAGCAAATCACGCGCCCCATCAAGAGAAGCCGCAGGATCGAAGGCCGGCCCTTCCGCTTCATCTTAACCAAGCTGAACCAGATCAACGGTCACATCTATACCGTGGAGATGGGCGTTCCCGCCGACGATGTTGCCGAAACGCTTTCTCAGTTCCGCTCCTACCTCCTAATGTTCGCGCCGCTGTTGCTGCTGGCAGCGGCCGGTGGAGGTTACTGGCTAAGCCGCAGGGCGCTGTCTCCGGTGGATGCGCTGGTGCAAACGGCGCGCGCCATCAGCGGAACGAATCTCAATAGCCGGCTGCAGAAATTAGAAACCGGGGATGAACTGCAGCGCCTGTCCGACACGTTGAACGAAATGCTTGACCGGATTGAATCCGCGTTTCGGCGGATCACGCAATTTACCGCCGACGCCTCGCACGAGCTGAGAACGCCCCTATCCCTCATCCGCACCGAGGCTGAGCTCGCGTTGCGCCGGTCGCGCGGAGAGGCTGAATACCAGGAGTCCCTCCGTCACATCCTGCTCGAGGCCGAACGCACCACCGCCCTGATTGAACAGCTGCTGGCGATGGCCCGCGCCGACTCGGGCCGCGAAACCGTGCACCTGGAGCCCGTGGATCTACGGCAAACCCTGGAGCGTGTTGTCGCGGGATGGCAGCAGGTGGCCGCCGTTCGCAACTTGCAATTTTCGGAGCAGCTTGACCCGCAAGACGTTTTTGTCACGGGCGATCAGACCCTTCTTCGCCGCCTGATCGATATCCTGCTCGACAACGCGTTTAAGTACACGACGTCGCCAGGCTCGGTCCAGTTGCGACTTGAAACCGAAGGCGAGAGCGCAGTGATCTCCGTGCAGGACTCAGGAGAAGGAATCGCCGAGCCAGACCAAAGCAAGATATTCGAACGCTTCTATCGCGTCGACCAGGCCCGCAGCCGCGCCCAAGGCGGCGCCGGCCTTGGGCTGGCCATCGCGGCGTGGATCGTCATGCAACACCGCGGCTCCATCCGAGTCGAAAGCCGGCTCGGCCAAGGCGCCACATTCCGCGTCGAGTTGCCCCGGATCGCCTCCCCAGTGAGAAATCCGCTGCCGGCCTGACCATCTTGGAGAACTCGCTGGGCTAGTCACATCCCAAGCAAATTGGGATGGAGCTTGGCGTATCCGTGCTCTTGCGCCCAAAGGTTGAGCGGAACGGAAGCCAGTTCGTCGACGAGTGGGTCGGCGAGACCGTTCTTGGTGAGGTCGATCGTCTTCATATAAGTGTGGCAGGCATCGCAGCACTCCACGCGGATGTAAGAAAGCTCTTCGGCAGTGTAGACCGGAAGCTTGGCGTGATCCTCCAGACCGCATCCGGGACAAACCACGCGGCGGAACTCCCACTCCGCCAGACAGAAGCCGCAGAGTAGGCTGCGGCGGCCACCGTCGCCCTGCGGCCGCAGAACGCCGAGTACCGGCTTGCGATTGCAGAAGGGACACAGGGGATGAGTGTACCCCTCCGACTGCAAGCCGGAGCGGGAGCGGAGGAATTCGGCGCATGGCTGAAGATACGCCAGCACGAGGAATTCCTGGGGTTCGGTCGGCGTCCCGGTGTTGGTCCAGCAGTGGGTGAGCAGCTCAGACCAGGAATCGGAGTGCGCGTTGCGGAGATCATGGGCGACTTCGGCAAGGCTTGCCGGAGCTTTCTCTTCGACGAGGGCAAGGAATGACGGGAAACTGGCCAGCAGTTCGGACCAATTTGGCTGCAAGGCAGAGACTGTTTTTATAGACGAGCGCTCCAGTCGCTGGTAAAGCCCTTCCTGGAAGCGGGCCGTGTGGATGTAGAAGCCGAGGATCTCCGCGGCGAAAGGATGCTGAGCGGCGAGGCGCTCGGCGCGCCGGATGCGCTGCTGCCAGGGAGTATTCGCCACCGCGCGATTATCAGGCTCGATTCATTTTCATGCAACCGCGGGGTTTGGGGCTTCATCATTAACCGTGCCCGGGATTACCCGTTGACTGTAGGCCGCAACGGGGCATATAGTTTTGCGAATCTGGGGTGCAGTCCGCTCGGCTTTGATCGACGTAGTCGGAGGATGCGCAATGGAACTCTCCCGTAGAACCTTCCTCAAAGGCGCGCTCGTCGGTGGCGCGGGTTTTTCTCTCCTGGGGTTCGATTTAACCCCCGCAGTCGCACAACTCAAAGAACTGAAGATTGCGCGCGCCACGGAGACGCGATCCACCTGCCCGTATTGCGCCGTAAGCTGTGGCATCCTCATTTACACGATTGGCGATAAAGCCAAGAACGTGACGCCGCAGGTGATTCACGTGGAGGGCGATCCGGACCATCCCATCAATCGCGGCACGCTGTGCCCGAAAGGCGCTTCGCTCGAGCAGGACATTCTCAATCCACGGCGGCTGCTGAAACCGCAAGTGCGGCGGCCGGGCTCCGATCACTGGGAGGACATTGCCTGGTCGCAGGCCATCGACGAAATCGCGCACTGGGTAAAGAAGACGCGCGACGACTCCTTCATCGAGAAAGATTCGCTGCAACGCACCGTGAACCGCTGCGAAAGCATAGCGTGGATCGGTGGCTGCACCGACACAAACGAATTCAATTACCTCGTCGTCAAAACCATGCGGGCCCTGGGACTGGCCTACATGGAAAATCAGGCCAGGGTTTGACACGGCCCTACGGTCTCAAGTTTGGGACCAACATTTGGACGCGGGGCCATGACGAATGGCTGGACCGACATCAAGAACGCCGACATGATGTTGGTCATGGGCGGAAATCCCGCCGAAAACCATCCTTGCGGCTTCAAGTGGGCGATTGAAGCCAAGCGCACCCGCAATGCGAAGCTCATCGTCGTTGATCCGCGTTTTACGCGCACGGCTGCGGTTTCCGACCTGTTCGTGCAGATTCGCGCCGGAGCGGATATCGCGTTTCTCGGCGGCATGATCCACTACGCGCTCGAAAATAACCGCATCGCCAAAGAATATCTCGTCAACTACACCAACGCCGCTTTCATCGTGAAGGAAGGTTTCAAGCTGCCGGAAGACGGTCTGTACTCTGGCTTCGACGCTGGCTCCCAGACTTACGACCGATCCTCATGGACGTACGAGGAAGGTAACGACACAGGCGGCGCATCCCCGGCACATGCTGCAGCGCCTGCGCCGGCTATCGGGGCCCCACCTCCCGTAGGATCGGCAAAGCCCCTGCCCGCGCTGCCGCCGAAGGTCGCGTACGACCTGACCTTGCAGCATCCTCGGTGCGTGTTTCAGTTGTTGAAGCAACAGTATTCGCGCTACACGCCGGAAATGGTCGAGCGCATCACCGGAATCCCGAAAGATCAATTCCTGAAAGCTGCCGACCTGTTCACTTCCATTCGCAAAGATGGCGACATGAAAAAAGTCGCGACCATCATGTACGCGGTGGGATGGACGCAGCACAGTTTCGGCACGCAAATCATCCGGACGGCGGCCATGCTGCAGTTGCTGCTCGGCAATGTTGGACGTGCTGGCGGCGGCGTCAACGCACTGCGCGGCCACTCCAACATCCAGGGCGCCACCGACATGGGCGGAGTCTTCGATATCTGGCCGGGCTATCTGAAGGTGCCCAATCCGACCGACGTGGACCTGGCCACCTATTTGAAACGAGTCACGCCCACCTCTTCCAAGCCGGCGCCGTGGGATTCGTTTAATTACTACTCGAATACGCCGAAGTTTGCCGTGTCGTTCTTGAAAGCCTTGTACGGCGACGCGGCCACCAAAGAAAACGATTTCGCCTTTCAATACATGCCGAAAGTAGATCGCAACTATTCCTGGACGCAGATCTGGGACAACATGTATCGCGGAACCGTAAAGGGGATGCTCGCCTTCGGCATGAATGGCGTGGCCATTGGGCCAGACTCGCAGAAAAACATCGACGCCCTCAAAAAGGCCGACTGGCTGGTGGTTGGTGAGATTTATCCCGATGAGACCAGCGAATTCTGGAAGTCTCCGGGAATCACTCCCGAGGAAATGAAGACTATCAACACCACGGTCTATCGCCTGGCGTGCGCGGGCTTCGCCGAAAAAGACGGATCGATGACCAACTCGGCGCGCATGCTGCAATGGAAAAACGCCGCGGTGCCGCCTCCGGGCGAGTGTCGCCTCGATCAGGACATCGTGGCGCAAATCTTTCTC
>Ga0209517_10008351_pt1 | contig 12167 bp, 10 predicted proteins | sample PeaSoiMetSII2010_FD_187695 | JGI IMG/M metagenome (GOLD analysis project Ga0209517, IMG submission 187695) | Peat soil microbial communities from Weissenstadt, Germany - SII-2010 (SPAdes) (version 2) | ecosystem: Environmental > Terrestrial > Soil > Wetlands > Peat | place: Germany...
GAGATTCACCGCATCGAACGCGAGGGCGATGAACTCACTCATGCCATCCTGACCAAACTCAACCAGACATTCATCACACCCTTCGATCGGGAAGACATTCACCAGTTGGCCTCCAAGCTCGATGATGTGCTCGATTTCATCAATGCTGCCGGCGCCCGCATTGTGATGTACCGAATCACGACTCCACCGCCGGCCGCTGGGGAACTGGCCAGGATGATCCTCATGCAAAGCCAAGAATTGCAGAAGGCTGTGTCCCTCATGCAGAAAAATGGCAATATCCTGGTCCATTGCGTGGAGATCAACCGTCTGGAAAACGAAGCCGATCTGGTAGCTCAGCAAGCCATTGCTACGTTATTTGAATGCGAGAAGGATCCGATCAACCTCATCAAGATCAAAGAATTGCTGGAATTTCTCGAGCGGGCAACCGACAAGGCGGAAGACGTCGCCGACGTGCTGGAAACCGTGGTCTTGAAGAACACCTGAAAATCAAAATAGTCGGAAAACAGGAACCCTGGTGAAGCCTGACCTGCTACTGCTGATCGTCACCCTGCTGGTGGCATTGACCTTCGATTTCCTGAACGGATTTCACGATGCCGCCAACAGCATTGCGACCGTGGTGTCGACGCGGGTCCTGTCCCCAAAACTGGCGGTAGTGTGGGCAGCGTTCTTCAATTTTGTAGCCGCGTTTCTTCTCGGGACTGCCGTGGCGAAGACGATCGGCGGTGGAATGATTCGGATCGACTATGTGACTCAGTATGTGGTGATCACGGGACTGATTGGCGCCATCGTCTGGGATCTCCTGACTTGGTGGTGGGGACTACCCACCTCCTCCTCGCACGCCTTGATTGGTGGCTATGCCGGTGCGGCAGTGATGCGGTCCGGATGGCACGTGATTATTGCCGAGGGTTGGTACAAAACCCTGATCTTCATAGTGGTCGCGCCCATTATGGGACTCGTTCTGGCATTGGCGTTCATGGTTGCCGTCTTCTGGCTTCTGCGAAACAAAGCTCCACGCCGAATTGACACCTGGTTTCGCAAGTTGCAACTCCTCTCGGCCGCGGCTTACAGCCTCGGCCACGGGGGCAATGATGCACAGAAGACCATGGGAATCGTGGCTAGCGCTCTGTATGGAGCCCACTTTTTGAGCTCGGCAGAACTGGCAGGTAGCTGGGGGAAATTTCACTGGCCCATTATATTGGCGGCACATGCGTCGATTGCCCTGGGAACGTATTTCGGTGGCTGGCGCATTGTTCACACCATGGGGTCACGCATCACCAAGCTCAAGCCGGTGGGAGGATTCTGCGCTGAGGCCGCGGGAGCGATCACGTTGTTCGCCACCGCACTGGCGGGAATTCCTGTGAGCACCACGCACACCATCACCGGAGCTATCGTCGGCGTCGGTGCGACCCATCGCCTCTCGGCGGTGCGGTGGGGGGTAGCGGCGCGCATCGTCTGGGCCTGGGTCCTGACTATCCCGGCGGCAGCAGTGGTCGCCGCAGTCGCGTTCTGGATGGTGCGCTTGATTCACCCCGGAGCATAAAGAACTGCTCAACCGGTGATAGCGCAAAGGTAGTGACCGAGGAAGCCGAATAGTGAGGGTCTCACAGTTTCAGGATTGTCATTGACACTGCTGCGAATAAGCGCCCGCTAGAAGACTATCGGCTGCTTTGTTCCGTTTCCGCGATGCTGCCAACAACAGTACGTGTGCCTGTTCACAGCTTCGGGCTACGGCCATCCCCTGTAAGTACATCTTGGCGAGAACGACTTCCGCTCCAGTGTTTCCTTGACGAACACGGCTCCACAACTCCACAGGATCATCATCCTCGATCTTCGAGATCTCTTTCGGTCGAGATATCGCAGAACGAAAGTCCACATCTTCGGTCGGCGGCTTCTCAGAGCTATTCATCAGAGCAGATGCACTTTGGGTGTTCAGATGGGGAAGAGTGGCTCCAACCGAGGGAACCGCAGCAAGCGTCTTCACTACCATTCGGCTCCGAAGCGTGAAGTAAGACACGGTACAAACCAGCAACAAGAGGGTCGAGACAACAACAGTAATCGGCTTTCTGAGTCCTATGTGTGAAGGTGCTAGTTGTGCAGGCCCAGTGTTTCTAGTGATTTCTAGGCCGCCTCCACTTGCCTCGTTGCCCATCTCAAGAGTTGCTTCATCCCTGGACGCGAGCACTCCGCACATGGGACAAAACCTGCGGACACTTGGGTAGCGAAAGCGGCACGAGGTACAGGTCACCCGTTCATTGTTTTGATCGGAATTAGGGAGAGACACTTGTATAGGAGTGAGTCAGTGGCGGTGCCGACATTATACCTCGGGCTTACCGAACCTAACACCAACGTCCGATTGCGAATGCTCTGGCTACGCTGGGGGACGAAGGACTGATATTGCTCAGGCCCCAATCACTTCCGGCCGGGGGTGGCCGGCTTGGCGGCACTGGGCGAGATAAATTTCCAGTGCTGCGGCGGCGTCGAGGACGGTTTCGACGTTGCCCTTGTCGTCGAGATTCAGATTCGCCCCGCGTATGGCGAACCAGGCGTCGGTGACTTCTTTATTGCTCTCCAGTACGTGCAGGGTGTGCACCGATCCGGCGGGCTCGTAGAGATACGATCCGGTGGTGTTAACCTCGGGGTATTCGAGATACTTCCAGGCACCCTGCAGGGTAAAGCCGAAGACTTCGCCGGTATGCTTGTGGCGCTGAATGGTCACGCCCGGCTCAAAGCGCACCCGAACGACCCACAGCCCGACTTCGACGTCGGCCTGGAGCAGTTGAAAAGTCACGCCCTGCTGGTAAGGAACAAAGGGCAACTCGTTCTCGCCGCGATGCAGCGCACTGGGAACGGGAAAGGCGATGGTTTTGGTGGTCATGGGAGCAGAACCTCCATTTTTGACTTCAGATACGGTGCCGAGTTTACACCCATCCAGCCCGTTCGCGGCATTGTGAAACAATCATCCGGACCGCCACCCACGGTTGTTAATGTAGCGGTCAGAATCCGGTCAATGCGTGATAAAGAGATTTATCGTCAGCTGATCCCGAAAAGACGCAGCTAACTTCGTCACTGCCGATGATTTGCCCATAACTCCGCCTCTCAACGTTGGCGCGTGAATGAGCCGAAATTTCAACAAGTCTCAATAATCCTCGCGCTGCGCTATGATCCCTGCATGATCGCTGCTTCCTACAAACCGAAGAGGAAATTTATGCAGTTGGCAATCGCGGAGGCCAGGCGTGCCCGTGACCGAGGGGATTATCCCATCGGCGCGGTCATCACTCGCGTAACGGAGGGGCGCGAAGTAGTCATTGCCAGCGCAGGGAACCGGGTAAAGACTTCAGGGTCAAGCATCAAGCATGTGGAGTTGGAAACGCTAAAATACGTATCGAGCGGTTATGGCCGCTACCTGACCGAGTTCGTGCTCTACACCACGCACGAACCTTGCGCGATGTGTGCAGGCGCCTGCGTGTGGGCGAGAATCGGTGCAGTCGTATACGGAGTCTCACAGGAAGACATCGCTGCTTATGGCCGAAAGCGCGGGACCGAAGAATACAAGTGGCGAGCCTGCCTCATTCCCTGCCGACTCGTCTTTGAGAAGGGCAATCACTCGATACCCGTCCTCGGCGGTTTTCTACGTGACGAATGTCAGAAACTATTCGCCTACGGGGCTGGATAGGGTCGCGGGCTGCCGCCTGCTGCGCAGCAGCGATTCTTGTGAACAAAGCCGTTTTGCCCTCAATGAGCGCTATGGGGATTTATCGTCAAGTGGCGGTCGACTATTGGCCGCCGCCGGTGATTCCTACGTTAGCTTGCACACGACGCTCGCGAACGTGGGCCACCAGCCCCGCGCAGCGTTGCTTGCGCATAGCGCCCTCTTGGTGGTGGTGAAGTCACAGCGCGCTTCGGTGTAGAATCTATGCTTTTCGCATCGCAACTGGGCGGGCGCCCGCCGACGCTTTGCAGAATGCCTACCACCGTAAAAAAGCACGCCAAGCCACGGAATCTCTCGCACGCGAACACCGACGGTATTCAAATTGGCGGGGAGACAAGCAAGCTCCTTCCGCTCCGTCACTTCGCCAACTGGTTAGGTATTTTCCTGGCTGTTCTCCTGGCCTACTGGCCCGCTCTCCGCGGCGGCCTGCTCTGGGACGACACCGCCCACATTACTGCCCCACGCCTGCGTTCGCTGTATGGGTTGTGGCGGATCTGGTTTGATCTGCGCTCTACGCAGCAGTACTATCCGTTGCTGCACAGCGCGTTCTGGCTGGAACATCGGCTCTGGGGCGATGCCGTGCTCGGCTACCATCTCGTGAACCTCGCCCAACACGCCCTCTCCGCCTACCTGGTTGTGCTGATTGTCCGCCGCCTCGGTTTGCGTGGCGGCTGGCTTGCGGGGTTGATCTTTGCCCTGCACCCGGTGTGCGTGGAAGCGGTGGCCTGGATCTCGGAGCAAAAGAGCACACTTTCGTCGGTGTTCTACCTGGCTTCCGCGCTGACTTACCTGCATTTCGATCGCAGCCGACGGCGATCGCAGTACCTGGCCGCCTTCGGTCTATTTTGTCTGGCGCTCCTCAGCAAAACTGTCACGGCCACTCTTCCCGCCGCCCTATTGGTCATCTTTTGGTGGCAGCGAGGCCGGCTTGAATGGCGGCGCGATGTGCGACCGCTGCTGTCCTGGCTGGCGCTCGGCGCCTTCGCGGGCCTATTCACCGCATGGATCGAAAGGAACCTGGTGGGCGCCCACGGCGCGGATTTTCAGTTGAGCCTGGTGCAGCGCGTTCTGCTTGCCGGTCGCATCGTTTTCTCCTACGCTGCGAAAATCTTGTGGCCATCCAACTTGATGTTCACCTACCCGCATTGGCAGCCGGACCCTAGGGTTTGGTGGCAACTCCTATACCCGTTTGCACTGGTTGTCCTGGCGTTTGTACTGTGGCGCTTGCCCCGGCGTGGCCCGTTGACCGCTCTTCTTCTGTTCTGCGGGACGCTGTTTCCGGTATTGGGTTTTCTGAACGTCTTTCCCTTTCGCTTCTCTTACGTTGCCGACCACTTCCAGTACCTGGCCAGCTTGGCGATCATCGTTCCTGCGGCCTACCTGCTGATGACGGGGGCACGTAGAATCTCGCCTACGAGGGCACCCGGGCCCGCGTTGGTTTTGCTGGTTCCAGCAATTCTTGGGATGCTGACCTGGCGACAGAGTCACATGTACCGCGATGGCGAGACCCTTTATCGAACCACGGTCGCCCAAAATCCGAACAGTTGGATGGCACATAACAATTTGGCAGCCACTTTATTGCTTCGGAGTGAAGCGATGGAAGACCCCGCCGGTCTTCTTTCAGAGGCACTGACCGAGTTTCAGACTGCGCTGCGGCTTCATCCGGGAGATTCACCGGCGCAGTACAACGTCGCGCGGGTGCACGTGGATTTTGGCAATGCGTGGAAGCAAAAGCCCGGTGGACTGCCGCAGGCGATTGCCGAGTACCGCGCGGCGTTGCAGATCGAACCTGAATACGCGCAAGCGCACAGCAATCTTGGGTTGGCCTTGGCGCAAATAGGCCAGCAGCAAGAGGCGATAACCGAGTATGAAACGGCGCTGCGTATCAATCCCAAGCTTGCCGAAACCCACAATTACCTGGGCGTTGCTTTAGCCGGAGTTCCTGGCCGCCTCTCCGATGCCATCGCGGAGTACCAAGCCGCGCTCGAAATTCGCCCCGCTTACGCAGAGGCACACAACAATCTTGGTATCGCTCTGGCGCAAACTCCCGGCAAGCTGCCAGTCGCGATCATCGAGTTCCAGGAGGCGCTGCGAATCCAACCAGACAATGCAGAAACCCACAACGATTTGGGAGTGTGCCTGATGCATACGCCGGGCCGACTGGCGGAAGCAAGGAAGGAGTTCCAGGCGGCGCTGCGAATCCAGCCAGACTACGCGGAAGCGCGGAAAAACCTGCAAGATGCGCTCGCGCAATTCCCGCGCTCACCTAGCACGAGTACGCAACAGCCTGGTGCCCCTCGATAAGAGCGGCGCGGTGAGGACATGATTCTCTGGAAGTGGTGTCGTGAGCGAATCAGCGGCACTCTGTAACGCGCGCTTCTGGGTTCGCCACTCGGTTAAGGCTATGGAGAAGACCCTCGCATTGGACGCTCTCTCTAAGCTCTGAGACCGCGTCATCGCCGAATGCTCAGCACAGATTCGCCCGAAGAGAGAGTTTCATCACACGGAGTCTACCCCTAGAGACTATGCACGAGCAGTTTTGGGTCAGTTTACTTAACCAGGCGTTAGCGCAACTTTGCGCCGTCTGTTCGCCTCTCGCCTCTCCGCGATTGGGATTTGAGCGTGATGGCGATACTTCAACAGCAATTGCTTGGACTATCCTAATCAGGGCGGGCGAGAGACCGAGAAAGGCTAATCAGGCAGAGTGGTCGCCGAGCAAACGTTTCCCCTCCTCACCCTGGCCGATCAAACGAAGGCGCCCCACTCCGGTTGGAGTCGCGGGACGCCCGTTGAACAGCCTCTCCCCGGCTGCTCGAATTTCGAAAATAGGATCGATCGCTCCGGATTGTGAATGGCTCGGGTGTGCGGATTCGGCGGCACGATTGGGTGATGGAGACACCGGCATACCAGGAAACGGCCCGATGATCAGGTTCTCCAAATGCTTCCAAAGGCCGCACCCGCCAAGTGAGCCAAGGCCAAGCTCGTGACTTGCCAGCTAAAGTTTTGCCACCACGTTTGAAGCTGTTATTGCCACCCAGATGTTGGCACCGTCAAAAGCTATACCCAAAGGACTCGTACCCACAGTGAAGGTTCCTAGAACCTTGCCATCGCTCGCCCGCAGCTTCGTCACAGTGACGTCGTTAAAGTTCGGCACCCAGATGTTAGCTCCATCAAATGCCAAAGCGTTGCTTGGGCCGTTTCCCACCGCAAATGTCCCGAGCACGGTGCCATCGCTCGCCCGCAATTTAGTGACGTTATTGCTACCGCTGTTCGTCACCCAAATGTTGGCACCATCAAAGACCACGCCCACGGGCGCAGTTCCCACCGCGAACGTTCCAAGCACAGTGCCGTTACTCGCCCGCAGCTTGGTCACGGTATTGCTCAAAACATTCGCTACCCAAATGTCGGCGCCATCAAACGCCACACCCACAGGCTCTGTTCCCACTGCAAAAGTGCCGAGCACAGTGCCATCACTTGCTCGCAGCTTACTGACGGTGTTGCCGAGGACGTTCGATACCCAAATGTTGGCCCCGTCGAAGGCTATTCCATTCGGCGCATTTCCCACGCTAAAGGTTCCGATCAGTGTGCCGTCGCTCGCTCGCAGCTTGGTTACAGTGTTGTCGCCCTGGTTGGTCACCCAAATGTTGGCACCGTCAAACGCTATGTTGTAGGGCTTTGTCCCTACTGTGAAGGTTCCGAGCACCGCGCCGTCGTTTGCGCTCAGCTTAGTCACCGTGGAGTCGACGAAATTCGTCACCCAAATATTGGCCCCGTCAAACCCCAAGCCCGCCGGGTCTGTTCCTACGCCGATGCTGGTTGTACTGTTCACGCCATACCAGCGCTTGAGGGCTAGTTGCAGCGGGTTCAGAGGGGAACTTACGACGCCCCCCAACGTAATCGTTTGTGAGGCCCCTTGCAGCGGCGCCGAACTGTCCTGCGCCCTCGCGGCCCCGGAAACCAGAAGGGCGGCAAGGCAAAACAGTACATTCAAGACCAGAATCCTAGTTCCCATATTCCACCTCCGCAGAGTTTTGTCCGGAATCTCTTTTTTTGGTTTCCAAAAAATGGCACTCATGATACACCCATCCCCCTGTTCGCCGGTAGTGTGAAACAATTTTCATAGAGATCGCTCCGGGATCCGAACCCGCACCGCCGCGATGTGGCGAGTGAGGCTGGTCGGCTTGAATATAAATACGTTTACCGCGGAACCCAATCCGGCGGGCCCTACCGGAAAATCAATGCTGTTCTTGACCCTGAAACGGCGTATACGGACTACGCGGTCTTCCGCGGGCAAACTTATTACTACGTGACCACAGAGCGCCTACTCCAACGAGACGGAAGTGGTAATTCCTGAAGGCGCAATTGGCCCGCCTCCGCCGTAAGCTACACACTCTTCTGCCCGTCGCGCCGCAAATGCAAGATGGGCGAAGGAAAAGGAAAAAGAGAGGAAAGAGGAAGGCTAATCAAGGCGATCGCATACCCTCCTCATTCCTACCCGGATGCACGCAAAAGACCCTTCTTACATATCGATATAGCAAGCACCCACGCACGACATATTGCCCCGTCTGGTCCGGCTGGGCGTCTCACTGTGGCGGAATCGTAACGGGAATTCAGGTAACGGTGGACACCAGAAAAATGTAGGTCAGAACGACCTCCATTGTATGCCAGAGTGATGTCAAAACTTGACGTCCGTTGCACAGCACTGCATTCTCGCAATGGGGCCGCTGCTTTGAGCTTCACGCGACGGGCCAACATTGAAATTGGTTCAATTAAATCCGGCACTCACTAACGATTGCAGATTGAACCAGAGGGTAACAAAGGAGAACGCATACAATGGACCCACAAAAAGACGACAGAAGTCTTCCCGAAAAGCGACCGGTATCGCTCCGAAAAGTTGAAGCCAATCTCGGGAACGCACTTAAGTCTACCGGTCCCAAGACGGCAACAGGCAAGGAGTACAGTCGGAGTAACGCGGTCAGACTCGGGTTGTTCACCAGGGCATCGCTCAGCCACCGGGTTCGCCGAAAGCTGGATAAGCTGGAACAAAGCTACACACTTCATAAAAGCGTCGATGCACTTAAGAAATACGTGGAAGAAATCGAAGGGTTTTGCGAGGCTGAAATCGACGCGGGCCGTGTTGCTGACACGCCGTTATTTTGGGCACGTATTTATTCGTATACCTTGCTTTCAGTGAAGGCGAAGAGCACTTCCCTGATTGGCAATCGGATGTTCACACTCCGGCGCACGGGTGAAAACCGCCCAGGAGAAGAATTGAGATTTCAAACGTTGCAGCACGAGCTTCTTCTTTTAGTTTCCGAAATTGAGCGCAAATTGGCAGACGCCCTCAAAGATGCCGAGCCTGCCCAAGCCATAGACCCGGTGGGCAAGAAACCGAACGTTGACCGAGAATCGCTTGTTCAGCAACTCTTGAGAGACAAAGGTTGGTCGATAAATGACTGGGCGGTCCAGTCCGAAGTGGATTTCCACACCGCTGATAGTTACTTGAAGGGGCGGAGCAAACCATACAAGTCGACGCGAAAGAAATTGGCGGGGTCTCTCGGTATTAACGTTGAAGATCTTCCGACCTGATAAATCGACAGATACCCCTCTCCACAGCATTCCGGTACTTTGCGACAACTTTCCAGAACTCTCCGATAACTTTCCATAACTCTCCGAATGACAGTCCGAGCGCCCTGCGGCAGACTCAGAGTGCAGGGCTTAACGGAGAAATCACGATTCAGGGAAGCTATGTCGACGAGAAACCGTAGACGAATAGAGCGCCTCGAAAACGGCAATTGCAACAGAAAACAACCCGCGGCTGACTATTTATGGGTTCAAGGTGCAACCCGGGAGGCCCACTTATGGGCGAGGAATCATACTAAAACTTGGAACGAGCATTGGCAGGAGGAAGGGCGCCCGGGTCCCTACGAGTCGTTTCCGCGGTGGCCTTATCTGGCTGATCTTTTCGAACTTTTCTCTTTAGAACGAATCATCTGGATTGAAAAAAGCCGCGACATGATGGTTTCGTGGGCTTGCGTGGCATACCTGACCCTCGAAGCGATGAAGGTTCCTCGGCGTGGCGTCCTTTTCCAGACACAAAAAGAAGAAAAGGTAAAGCAGCTCATTAAGTATGCCAAAGTGCTCTACGAGAAGCAGGACGCGAGAATCAAGAAAGCCTACCCCCTTTTAAAGCCCCTCAAGATGCAATCGGATCTGTCGCTGGAATTCTTACATGGCGGGAAGATTACCGGTATCCCAGGTGGGGCAGATCAGATCCGCAGCTATCACCCTTGGGGATATCTGAACGACGAGAGCTCGTTCCAGCCCGACGCCGGCGAGTGCTACAACGAAGCGCTCTCCGCAGTAAAGGGCAAGATCATTTTCAATTCGTCGGCAGGGCCTGGTTGGTACGCCGACGCGAGAAGGGATATTACACGCAATGTCGAAGACTAAAGTAGCCCAAGCCTGGGAGAAGAGCAAAAGCCTGACTCCGCAAACTCTCATGACTGTGCGCCGTGGACTGCAGATCAAGCGGACGGCGGGTGGGATTTTAGTAGCTAGAGTCCATTACTCAGCGCTTCCCGAGCGTGACCCGGAAAATCATCCAGAGTGGAAAAAGCGGGAGCGTCCAACCTATACCTCGCAAGCCAATTGGGACCGCGAGCAAGAGATTATCGATGAAGCCGGCGGCGGTGAGCTGGTCTTCGCCGACGTGCTCCGCACCTACTGGAACAAAATCGTCATCTCGAATCCTGAATGGAAGCCAGATGAGCGCTGGCGCATCGAGGCTGGCTTTGACCACGGGAAAACCAATCCTACTGCGCTTCTGCGCTGCTACATCGACCATGAAGGCACATTGATTTTCTGCGGTGAGTATTACGTGCCCGGTCGGGAAGTGTGGCAGCACGTGCCGGCGCTCGCGAAGATGTCCCACATTAAGAAGATCTCAGTCGCCTACGCCGATCCGACGATCTTCGATGCCACGATGCAGCAGGGCAACCAGCCGACTCAGCCAGGGAAAGCGGCCGAGCGCGCCAAGTCAATCAACGAACTCTACGTTGAGCAAGGCTTCGAACTCTTCAGCCCATTCTCGGGTGATCGCTCCGATATCAGCTTTGCGGCGCGCCTGGGGATGCACTGGTCAAACCTCGACAAGCGCGAACCCTCAGTTAAGATTGTTTGCCGCAACTACGCCGAAAAGCCACAGCCCGGGCTGCACAACTACGACTGCCCGAATCTGCTCTGGGAGTTGATGCGGCGGCGCCGGGTGAAGAATACCGCCCAGCAGCTCTTGAACCGGAACGCGAGTGAGGCCCTGGTCGCGAAGGACGAGCACGCAAACGACTGCATGAAGTACGTGCTGATGTCTCATCCGGAGCCGACCGTCAAGACCTTCCGCGAAAAGGCTCTCGAAGTAACGAAACCGCTCGCGCAGATGGGAGATCTGACCTCGGCCTACATCCGCTTCAAGCAAATGGAAGACAACGAGGGCTATGAGGACGATGCCGGTTGGTATATGGGCCAACCGACCCCGCGACAGCGCCGCTAGTTCTATTAACAACGATGAAGTGAGAATTCGAAATGGGAGGGTCTTAGCTATGAAGAAAGGCAAGAAGATGGACGCGAAACAAAACGGAAGTCGGTGCAAGGGTCGCACCAAGGCAGGGAAGCCTTGCCGGGCCGCAGCGACTGAGGGAGGCTTGTGCTTCTTTCATGCCAATCCCGAGAAAGCCTCGGAGTTGGGCCGGATCGGGGGCCGGAAAAACCGTCCCGTCGCGGCGGGAGGTGCTGATTCGTTACCTCCAGCGGACAATGCGCTTGCGGTGCGGAACAGGCTAGCGCGTTTGATCGATGATGTACATTCCGGCAAGGTTCTGCCCAACGTGGCCTCTGTTGAAGGTCACCTGCTGAGCTTGCAACTCCGGGCAATTGAGACCACGGACCTGGAGCGGCGCATCGCACAGTTGGAGAAAGGACGGGCCGAGGCCGAAAAAACAGCCGCAGCCTCTGACGGCACTCTGGACGCGCCATCGCCGGATCGCGGTGACGCTCCCCAGGCCGACGAGCCTTTGCGGGCGGACCCTGAAACTGCGGCAGCCTCGGAGGACACTCTGGACGCGCCGTCGCAGGAGGAGGGTGACCCTCCGCTGACCGAAGAGCCTCCGCGGGCGAAAGCCGGGGGAGTCTTTGCTGGCGGAAAAGACGCGCCCCCCCGCAAGCCACCGAGGCGTGCCGCTTCCCCGATGGCTAAAACTCCAAGAAAAGACCGCTTGGGATAGCTTAAGCGGTCAGGAAGTCGAAAGCCATGGCAAGCCATACCGACCGATTTTGTGTGACGGACAAAAACGAAAGCGCCCCAGACTCTGTTTGGAGTCTGGCGCGCCCGTTGAACAGCCCTCCCCCGGACTGCTCGATTTCAAGATACGATCGATCGCCCGGATTGTGAATGGCCCGGGTG
>Ga0209517_10008352_pt1 | contig 12166 bp, 8 predicted proteins | sample PeaSoiMetSII2010_FD_187695 | JGI IMG/M metagenome (GOLD analysis project Ga0209517, IMG submission 187695) | Peat soil microbial communities from Weissenstadt, Germany - SII-2010 (SPAdes) (version 2) | ecosystem: Environmental > Terrestrial > Soil > Wetlands > Peat | place: Germany: Weissenstadt...
GAATACGGTGAAATCCTTGGCGAAGGTGAAGACGGTGCGGCCGTTCACAGTGCCCCAGCCGGTGACGACGCCGTCGCCGGCGATGTGCGACTTCTCCATGCCGAAATCGTTGGAGCGGTGCTCGACGAACATGTCGAGCTCCTGGAACGAGTCGCGGTCCATGAGCAGCTCGACCCGCTCGCGCGCCGTGAGCTTGCCGCGCTTGTGCTGGGCGTCGATACGCGTCTGGCCGCCGCCGGCGCGGGCGCTTTCGCGGCGCTCTTCGAGCCTGTCGATGATGTCTGCCATGGTCTGCTCTTGGTCCGCGTTTGACGGCCCCCGGCCGGCCGGACTCTGTATGCGATTTCATAGCAAGACACGCGCCAAGCGTCACGGGCGGCGCCATTCAGCCCCTCCCCCTTGCGGGGAGGGGTTAGGGTGGGGGTCGGGAGGTGACGCGCAATCGTCGAGGATTTTCTTCGGGCGTCTTCGCTGAGAACTACCTCCCGACCCCCCACCCTACCCTCCCCCACAAGGGGGGAGGGTTTAGTCGGCGTCGCCGCCTGCGACTTCTTTTATGGCCGCGACGATGCCGGCGTAGCCGGTGCAGCGGCAGAGGTGGCCGCTCAAGACTTCGCGGATTTCGGCTTCGGACGGATGCGGATTGCGGGCCAGGAAATCGGTGAACGACATCAGAATGCCCGGCGTGCAGAAGCCGCATTGCAGCGCGTGATTGTTGCGGAACGCCTGTTGCAGCGCGTTGAGCTTGCCGTCGGGCGCGGCGAGCGATTCCACGGTGCGGACCTCGCGGCCTTCGGCCTGCACGGCGAGCGTCAGGCAGGAGCGGGTTGCGACGCCGTCGATCAGCACGGTGCAGGCGCCGCAGATGCCGTGCTCGCAGCCGACATGAGTGCCGGTTGAGCCGAGCACCTGGCGGAGAAAATCGCTGAGCAGCATGCGCGGCTCGGCCTCGCCGGCGAGTTTTCGGCCATTGAGCATCAGCGCGATGCGCGCTTTATCGGCCTTGTTCACGCGGCGCATTTTTGTGCCTCCGCGATCACATCGGGAGCGAGATTTTTGAACAAATCGCGCCGCATCGCCGCCGATGCGTGCAAATCTTCGTAGCCCTCCAGTTCCTGCGCCCACGCCGCGACCGCCCCGGCAGGATCGTTGAATATCCGCCGCACCTGCGGCCGGCCGGCCATGCCGCCGACCCCGAGGCGCGCCGCGCCGCGATTGTCGACCACGGCGGCGACCGCGATGATGGCGAAGTCGCCGTGCCGCCGCGCCACTTCCTGGAAAGCGGTGCCCTGCCCGGCCATGACCGGAAATCGCACGGCGACGATCAGCTCATCTGCGGCGCGCGCCGTGGTGAGCATATCCTTCTGAAATTCGTTCGCGCCGAGAACGCGCTCGCCGCGTTTTTGCGAACGCAGCACGACTTCGCCGCCGAGCACCGCCAGCGCCAGCGGAATTTCTGAGCTCGGATCGGCGTGCGCGATGGAACCGCACACTGTGCCTTTGTTGCGGGTCTGGAAATGGCCGACGAACGGCAGCGCCGCCGCCAGCAGCGGAAGCTTTTCGCCAATCTGCGGCCACGCCATCAGTCTGTTCTGAGTGACCGCGGCGCCGATCTCGACGGTCCGGCCCACATCGCGGATGGCATCGAGCGCGGCGATCCGCGAAATATCGATCAGCACGCCGGCATCAATCAGCCGCAGATTGAGCATCGGCACCAGCGACTGGCCGCCGGCGAGAATGCGCGCGTCGTCGCCGTATTCGGCCAGTAGCGCCAGCGCCTCTTCGACCGTATCGGGCCGCACGTAATCGAAGGGCCGCGGCTTCATTGTTTGCCCCCGGCCAACAGGGCATGAATGCGCCGCGGCGTCGCTGGCAGCGTCACGTCCTCCACGCTGAGCGCGTCGGCGATCGCGTTCGCAATGCAAGCCGGCGTGCTCATGCAATTGCCTTCGGCCAGGCCCTTGGCGCCGAGCGGCGTGAACGGCGACGGCGAGGAATAATGCAAAATCTCGACGTCGGGGATTTCGCTCACGGTCGGCACCAGATAATCGGCGAAGGTGCCGCTGAGGAACGCGCCCTCGTCGTTATAGGTGAACTCCTCGTAGAGCGCCGCCGCAATGCCTTGGGCAAAGGCGCCGCGGATCTGGCCCTCGGCGATGGTCGGATTGAGGATGCGGCCGGCATCGTGCATCGACACGTAACGGTCGACGCGGACAGAATAGGTTTTTGGGTCGATCTCGACGCCGCACATGTCGAAGACAAGACCGTAGGTTAGCGAGGTGTTGATGCGGTCGTCGCTCGACGGCGGCTCGAGCTCTTGCGGCGACCACACGCCGGTCTCGCTCAGCGCCGGCGCCATGTCTTCGGGCAGCATCACCGGCGACCAGTGCGAGGTCGCGGCGACCCGGCCGAACGGCAGCGCGTTGTCCGGGTTGCTGCGGCTGCGGATTTTGCCGCCGGCAAGCTCGACGTCATCCGGCAGCACGTTGAGCTGCTTGGCGGCGATGGCTTTGAGCTTGTCGCGCATCTGCGCGGCGGCGAGATGCGCCGCCACCGCCGTGCCCGAAGCAAATCGGCTCGAATAAGTGCCGGCCGCGATCGACCATTGATCCTTGGCGGTGTCGATTTCCAACACCACCTCGATGTCGTCGGGCCTCAGCCCAAGTTCGCGCGACACGATCTCTGCCAGAACCGTCTCATGACTCTGGCCCTGCACCGTGACATCGGCGGTGACCGACACCGCGCCGAGCGGATCGATATTGACTCGCGCCATCGACACTGCGCCGTTTTTGGGGCCGGCTTTTTCGCGCGCCTGCGCGGTCATCAGGGTCGACAGATAGCCCATGTTCGACATCGCCGGCTCGACGATGGCCGCAAAGCCGATGCCGTATTTGCGCCCGGCGGCGCGGGCTTCGTCGCGGCGGCGCTTGAGCGCGTCGAGCCGGCCGCCGCCGACGGCTTTCTCGACCGCCCGCGGGTAATCGCCGGAATCGTAAAGTGCGCCCGCCGCCGCATGGTAGGGGAATTTCTCCGCCGGGATGAGATTGCGCCGGATGACGTCGAGCGGTTCGAGCTTCAGCTCCACTGCGATGCGCTGCATCAGCCGCTCCAGCGCCAGATAAAGCTGCGGCCCGCCAAAGCCGCGGATCAGGCTCGACGGCATCTTGTTGGTGAGCACGACGCGGTTGATCACCTCGACATTGGCGATGTCGTAGGCGCCGGTCACCGCACCATGCATGCGGTAGAGCGGCCCCGGCATCGGCGCGCGCAAAAACGCGCCGTAATCCTCGAGCTGATCGAGTTTGAGCCCAAGGATGCGGCCGTCCTCGGTGATCGCGGCCTCGATCTCCGTGACGCGATTCGGCCCCGAGCTTGCGGCGACCAGATGCTCGATGCGGTCCTCGACCCACTTCACCGGGCGGCCGACGATGCGCGCGGCAAGCGCGATCAGCACCACGTAGGGAAACACCGAAAGCTTTATGCCGAAACTGCCGCCGGAATCGGGGGGGATGCGCAGGCGCAATTTCGGCCCGGCGACGCGCAACGCGCGCGCCATCACCGGATGCATGGAAAACGGGCCCTGGAAATTCGCCAGCACATCGTAGCTGGCTTCGGCGGGATTGTGCTCGGCGACCACGACGTAGCATTCGATCGGCGTGAACGACAGCCGCGGGAATTCCGTGGTCATGGCGATGCGGCGATCCGCGCGCGCGAACGCTGCTTCGGTATCGCCGTAGGAAAACTTGCGCACCGAGACTTCGTTGGTCTCGGCCTGCGGATGGATGAGCGGCGCGGTTTTTTCGCATGCGGCGCGCGGATCGATGACTGCCTCCAGCGGCGCGTAATCGATTGTCACCAACTCGGCGGCGTCTTCGGCAATATACCGGCTCTCGGCCACGACCAGCGCCACCGGCTCGCCGACATAGCGCACCCGCTCGACGGCCAGCGCCCATTGCTGCACCGGCGTTTTCACCGCGGCGAGAAAAGGCTCCGACAGTCTGCGCACGTCTTCGCCGGTGATGACGGCCCAGACGCCGTCATGCGCAAGCGCGGCGCTCGCATCGATCGCAACGATGTCGGCGTGCGCATGGGGCGAACGGACGACGTGGGCGTGCAAGGTGCCGACCGGCACCGGCAGATCGTCGGCATAGCGGCCGCGGCCCGACAAGAGCGCGGGGTCCTCCTTGCGGAGCATTTTTGCCGGGTGTTCGGCCATTGCTACAGCCGCTGACTCGGCTCGATGCCGAACAGCGCCTGGCCGGCGCCTTCAAAATTGGAAAGATGCGCCTGGCCCTGCGCTGTTACAGTATGCATGTCGCGAAAGCGCCGCTCGAACGCACTGCCATTGAAGATCGCGTCGGCGCCGGCGGCGTGATAGGCGAAGTCGACGACACGGCGCGCCTGGTCCATGGAGCCGGTAATGGCGACGCGCAATTGCGCGCGCTGTTCGAGGGTTTGCGCGCGGTTGGCGGTCGCCGCTTGCCAGAATTCACGCAAGCATTCGTGCAGATAAGCGCGCCCCGACTGCAGCCGGCCGGTTGCCTTGGCGACGCGCGATTGGATTACCGCATTGTCGCGCAACAGAACCGGCGCGCCATGGGTGGGTGCCGGCTTTTTCTTTTCGGCAAGCTTCATGAAAGCTTCGAGGCAGGCCCGCGCCAACCCGAGCGCCACGCCGGAAAAGCCCATGCCGTAAAGCGTCAGCAGCGGGATGTTGCCGAGCGGATCGGCGCCCCGGCGGTCGGCGGGCAGATCGCGCCAATACGAGTAAGCCTCCGGCACGAACAGTTCCGTCACCTCGTAGGCGTTGCTGCCGGTGCCGCGCAGCCCGATCACGTGCCAGATGTCGTAGAATGTCGCCTTGTCCTTGCGGAACAGCATGGTGCGCAGCACCGGCCGGCCCTGCTTGTCGAGGCGTGGCATGCCGTCGGCCTCGATCACCGCGCAATGGCCACCGAGCCACGGGCAATGCTCGCTGCCGCTGGCAAAACGCCAGCGCCCATTAACGATATAGCCGCCGTCCACGACGACCGCTTTCGCGCCCGAGGGTGGGCCCCAGGCGACGGCACCGTCGGGGCCGGCAAAAATCTCGCGCGCCACTTTCGGGTCGAGATATGCAGCCGACTGCGTGCTGGCCACCTGCTGCGCCAGGCACCACGCGGTAGAGGCGTCGGCGGTGGCGATGGTCTCGATCACCTGGTTGAAGGCAACCACGTCGGCCGCGCCGCCGCCGAACGAAGCCGGCAGCAGCATGCGGAACAGTCCCGCCTCATGCAGCGCGGCGATGACCTCTGGCACGATGCGCCGCTCGGCCTCGATGCGATCGCTCGCTGCCTCGATCAGCGGCACGAGCGCTGCGGCGCGTGCGACCCAATCGACCGGCGTGTTTCGATCATCCCGCGCAAGCACGGCGTTCCTCCGCTTGGCCTTGTTCCTGTCTACATCCGCAGCCGTTGCTTGTCAGCACGGGGGCTCCGGCCGCTGGCGCGCGGTTGGCGGCTCCCATAACATGCGCCTCCCGCCCGCAAGCACCGGTGGAGGAAACGTTGCCAGGCATCAGGATTGCAATCATGGCGCTCATGGCGATGCTCGCCGCCGCTGCCGCGATTTCGGCAGGCCTTGCGCAAGCCAATTATCCCTCCCGCGTCGTCAAGCTCATCGTGCCCTACCCGCCCGGCGGTGGCACCGACCTTCTGGCGCGGGTGCTGGCCGACCAGCTCGGCCGCAAATGGGGGCAAGCGGTGATCGTCGAGAACGTCGGCGGCGCCGGCGGCAATATCGGCGCGGCGGAAGTTTTCCGCGCCGATCCCGACGGCTATACGCTCCTGCTCGCCTCGCCCGGACCGATCGCCACCAACGCCTATATGTATAAGGACATGTCCTACGACCCGGCGAAGTGGGTGCCGATCGCGGTGCTGGCGACCTCGCCCTATGTGCTGGTGCTCAATAACGGTTTTGACGCGCCGAGCCTGCCGCTGTTGCTGACCCACGCCAAAGCCAATCCCGGTCGGCTAACTGCGGCGACGCCCGGCGTCGGTTCGGTCGGACAGCTCGCAACGATCGAGCTGGAAATGCTCGCCGACGTAAAACTGCTGCAAGTCCCCTACAAAGGCTTGAGCCCCGCGGTCGCCGACGTGCTGGCCGGCAATGTCGACATGATGTTCGACATGCTGGCGACCTCGCTACCGCTCTACCGCGCGCAGAAGGAAAAGATCCTCGCCGTCGGCGGCACCGCGCGCGTCAAGGATTTGCCCGACGTGCCGACCCTTGCCGAGGCCGGCGTGCCGGGCTATCGCGCGGTGACCTTCTTCGGCATCGTGGCGCCGCCGCAAACGCCCGACGCGCTCGCCGACAAGATCAATCGCGACGTCGTCGAATGTCTCAAGAAGCCTGAGTTCATCGAAAAGACCAAAGCCTTGGGCATGGATCTAGCGCCGGGCAGCCGCGCCGACGCGGCAAAATTCTTCGCCGAGGAGCGCGCGCTGTGGGGCAAGGTGATCAAGCAGGCCGATATTCCACTGCAATGAAGAGAGAACGCACCGATGGCTGAGACGGCAAGCGGCTCCGGCATCGGCCAGCCGGTACGGCGGCGCGAGGATTTGCGCCTGGTGCGGGGCAACGGCCGCTATACCGCCGACGAAAAACTGCCGGGCCAGGTCTACGCCGTCATGGTGCGCTCGCCGCACGCGCATGCGCGCATTCGCAGCATCGCGACCGACGACGCCAAGGCCGCGCCAGGCGTGCTCGCGGTGCTGACCGGCGCGGACTTCGCCGCCGACGGCCTCAAGCCGATCCCGCACAAGCCGTGGTCGCCGCATATGGCGGAGGCAACGCTGCGGATCAAAGGCGACGAGCCGCCGTTCGAGGCGCCGCATTTTCCATTGCCGACCGACAAGGCTCGTTTCGTCGGCGAAGCGGTGGCGGTGGTTGTCGCCGAAACCGTACACGCGGCGAAAGACGGCGCCGAGCGCATCGTGATCAACTACGACGTTTTGCCGGCCGTGGTCGAAACCGTTCCCGCCGCGCGCCAGGACGCGCCACGGGTGCACGACGGCGCGCAGTCGAACGTCTGCTTCGATGGCGAGCTTGGCGACGCGGCGGCGACCGACGCCGCGTTTGCCCGCGCCGCCCATGTGACCCGGTTCGAGACCTGGGTGCAGCGCATCACCGGCGTGCCGATGGAGCCGCGCGCCGCGCTCGCGGCCTACGATCCGCAGACCGGCCGCTACACCGTCTATGCCGGCAACGGCGGCGCGGTGCGGCTGAAAAACGATCTCGCCACGATCCTCGACGTGCCGCCGGAGAAAGTCCGCGTGCTGATGCAGGACGTCGGCGGCAATTTCGGCACCCGCGGCATGATCTACGCCGAGTTTGCGCTGGTGGCTTGGGCGGCAAAGAAGCTCGGCCGGCCGGTGAAATGGATCATCGAGCGTCACGAGTCATTCCTGAGCGACTACCAGGCGCGCGATCTCGCCGTCGAAGCCGAACTGGCGCTCGACGACAAAGGCAAATTCCTCGCAATGCGCGGCTCCAATCTCGGCAATCTCGGTGCCCACACCACCAATTTCGCCATGGTGCAGAAGGGCGTGCAGATGATGTCGAGCATCTATCGGATGCCGGCGGCGTATTTCCGCGCCCGCGCTACGCTCAGCCACACCTCGCCGACCCGACCCTATCGCAGCGCCGGACGGCCCGAGGTGATCTTCGTCATGGAGCGGCTGATCGATCTGGCCGCGCGTGAATGCGGCTATGATCGCGTGACGCTGCGCCGGCGCAATCTCGTGACCGAAAAGGAGTTGCCGTACAAAAATCCGTTCGGCGTCGAATACGACAACGGCGACTATATCGGCGGCATGGATCTGGCGCTCAAGCTCGGCGACTGGGCGGGCTTCAAGCGCCGCCGCGCCGAAGCCAAGAAGCGCGGCAAGTGCCGCGGCATCGGCGTCGGCAATTACGTCGATATCTCGACCGGTGTGCCGCGCGAGAAAGCCGAGATAACCGTTTCGCCCGAAAACTTCGTCGAACTGATCATCGGCGTCACCTCGCAGGGCCAGGGCCACGAAACGAGCTTTGCGCAACTGATCGTCGAGTGGCTTGGCGTGCCGATCGAAAGCGTGCGCTTCGTCACCGGCGATACCGATCGCGTCACCGTCGGCGGCGGCGCCCATTCCGGCCGCGGCATGCGGCTCGGCTCGATCGTCATCAAGAAATCCACCGACGGCATCATCGAGAAGGGCTTGCGTATCGCCGAGCATCTGCTCGAGACCGCAGCAGCCGATATCGAGTTCAAGGACGGCCGCTTCGCCGTGAAGGGCACCAACCACGCCGTCGGCTTGTTCGAGGTGGCGCGCGCCGCGCTCGAGCGCGCTGATTTGCCGCAAGATTTGCGCGGGCCTCTCTATGCCGCTTGCGACGAGACCGTCGCCGAGGCCAGCTACCCCTACGGCGCCCATGTCTGCGAAGTCGAAGTCGATCCCGATACCGGTGCGGTCAAGGTGATCACCTACGTCGCCGTCGACGATGTCGGCCGCGCCGTGAACCCGCTCATCATTCACGGCCAGGTCCACGGCGGCATCGCCCAAGGTATAGGGCAAGCGTTGCTGGAACACGCGCACTACGATGCGGAGAGCGGCCAGATGCTCGCCGGCTCGCTCATGGACTACGCCATGCCGCGCGCGTCCGACTTGCCGTCCTACATCACCGAACTGAGCGAAGTTCCCTCCTCCACCCACCCGCTCGGCATCCGCCCCGCCGGCGAAGGCGGCACGGTCCCGGCGCTGGCCGTGGTCATCAATGCCGTGGTCGACGCGCTGTGGGATTTCGGCGTCCGCCACGTCGAAATGCCGGCTACGCCGCAGAAGGTGTGGCAGGCGATCCAGGACGCCAAGAAACCTGCCGCGCCGGCGAAGACTTATTGATCCGGACGCCCTGTAAACGGCATATCATATTGAGAAATTTATACGAACTTCTCCGGTGAACAATGCCTGGGGACGGCTACTGCGGGCGGTAAGGGGTGGCTGCTTCAGATAATCACTGTCGATCACACTCGATCATATTGCGTCCGCTTTGCCTCCAAAAGCTGTCGCGGCTCTCGCCGAACGGCACGGCAGCAAAGGGCCATTTGCCTCGTCCAAAATATATGAGGTTGCCAATAGTTTGTTTGTTTTCATCGATGAATCCTCGTCTGGATTTTCATCAATGTTCTCGCGCCAATATGGAAGTCGGCGCGCGCCGGGCGCGCGCGCCGAAATCTTCAGCTCGATTTGCGAAGCGATCTGAAGGTTGCGCGCACATCGGACACGAAGAGCGCAGGCTGTTCCCAGGCCGCGAAGTGCGTGCCTTTGGGATGACTGCTGTAGTGGATGAGCTTCACATACGCCCTCTCCGCCCAGCTCTTCGGCGCTTGATAAATTTCTTCAGCAAACGCGCTCACGCCCACCGGAAGCTTGACGCCTCTCGCGTCGAAGAAGCCGCCTGCCGGCAAATTATGCTTCGTGTCCCAGTAAAGACGCGCCGAAGAGATCGCGGTATTCGTCAACCAATAGAGCGTGATGTTGTCGAGAACGTCGTCGCGGCTCAGCCCTTCAAGCTTGCCGTCGAAAACGCGGGCAATCATCCGGTAGCTGCGAATGTCGTGATCGAGTATCCAGCCCGCAAGACCAACAGGCGAATCGACGATTCCGTAGAGCGTCTGCCGACGAAGCGCCATCTCGTTCGCGTAGCCCAGTCCATTCTTATAGAAGTCATCGAGCTGATCCCACGCGTGGTTTTCCTCCGGCGAAAGCCCGGCGGGCGGCGGGCCACCCGCGGAAAGCGCCTTCGAAACATCAGGCGGAACCGTCGCCGCCATGTTGGTGTGAATGCCGAGCAATCCCGGCGGCTGCTGCAAAGCCATCACCTCCGAAATGGCATTGCCCCAATCGCCGCCCTGCGCCACGTATTTTGTGTAGCCGAGGCGTTGCATGAGCGCCGCCCACGCCTTGGCGATGGTAACGGGATTCCATCCCGGCTTCGTCGGTTTCCCCGAGAACCCGTAGCCTGGCAGAGACGGAATCACGAGATGAAAGGCATCCGCTGCGGCCCCGCCATGAACGGTCGGATTGGTCAGGGGCTCGATGATCTTCATCTGCTCGATGATCGAGCCGGGCCAGCCATGCGTGACGATCATCGGCAGTGCATTTTCATGCTTCGATCGCACGTGAATGAAATGAATGTCGAGCCCATCAATCTCGGTGATATAATTCGGCAAGGCCATTAGTCTCGCTTCACACTTGCGCCAGTCGTACTCGGTCCCCCAATAGCGCGCCAGCGCCTGGATCGTCGCGAGCTGTACTCCTTGCGACGCATCCGTAACCGTCTCTCGTTCAGGCCACTTCGTCGCGTTGACGCGCCTGCGCAGATCGTCGATCGCTTCTTTCGAAGCAGTGAAGCGGAAGGGGCGGATCGCGTTGGGATCGGTCGCTGAGGACGGAAGCACCCTGGCAGCGCCTCCAGCTGCAGAAGCAGCAAAAACGGCGCCCGGCGTGTGCGACGAAAAAGTATTGTCGGACATGATCGCTCTCCTTGGTGGAACAATGAGCCGGCAGTGGATTTAATTGTTATTTCACGACACGGTTGCGCGTCATTGCATCAATTATTTGTGAGAAAGGGCACTAGGATTGGGTCAACGCTGCTGACAATTCTCGCAGCGCCCGGATGCGACGTCCGCTTTGGGTCAATCACTGCCTCGCCGACCGTGCAGGCGGTGCGGCAGAAAGGCCCTCCAAAGCGGCCTCGAAAGCGGCCGATCGGCACGGCCGAGAGATAGATGAAGCTATACGCGAGTGGGATTGCGGGTGGGCGCTTTGTGCACGAGCGATTTGCACGGTTTTTGCGAGGCACCTATTTCCTCGCGATTCCGAGCACAGACGCGATATGGGCGACTTGCGCGTATTGCTCCTTGAGGGCTGCGATGAACGCGTCGACGCCCATTGGCGCGGCCGGCTGTCCTACGAGCGCCAATCTTTCGCCGGTCGTCTTGTCGTCGAGCGCGGTAAGCACGTCGGCTGCGATGCGTCGGCGCAAGTCGACCGGCATATCGCGGGGCCCGAGCAGGCCCAGGACGGGACTGGCGAGCAAGGACGGGAATCCGGCTTCGACCACCGAAGGAACGTCCGGGGCGATGGGCGACCGCTCGCGGTCGTTGATGGCAATGATCTTGATCTTGCCGGTCTGCGCATAGGTCCGCATCGCGGCGTAGGATTGCATGGATAATTGGATTCTGTTCTCGCCGAGATCTATGGGCGATTTGGTGATGTCGCGGTAAGGAACCTTGGCGATCGCGAGGCGGTTTTCCTTGACGAATGCGTCGAATACGAATTCCGAGAATCCCGGCGCGACCGAATAGCTCGTCTCGCTCGGCTTGGCGCGCGCCAGCGCAACGAATTCGGCCAGTGTGGAGATGCCGAGACTGGTTGGCACGGCAATGGCGATCTGCACCTTGGCGACCCCCGCGATTGGTGCGAGGTCGGTCTCGGGATCGAATGACATGTTCTCGTGCACGTACCGTTGCACGACGAAGATGCTGCTTGGCCCAAAATACAACGTGTGGTCATCGTTGGCCGAGACGACGGTCTGCAGCGACAGCAAGCCATCGCCGCCAGGCTTGCCGTCGATGACGATGGGCTGCCCCCATTTCTGCTGCAGCTTGTCGTTTATCAGCCGCGCGGCAGTATCCGCTCCGGAGCCTGGACCGAACGGCAGCACCCAGCGCACTGGATGTGTGGGCCACTGCTGGGCGAGGGTTACAGTCGCGGCGATGACGAGAATCGTCAGCGCCAGCGCGGCAACCGTACTGAGACGAAACCAACCGTCGTGCATGACGCCTCCCCCCCCGATTCCGGACTTGGTGTCCGAGCGGCGCGAGCGGTCGACGCCGCCTGCGCGAGCGGCCGAGGTTTGGACCAAGGGAAGCCGTATTGTCCAGTATGTTGCTGCCCAAGCCCTTGACCCAAGACCCTGGCCGAGGAATCTGGCCTAACAAAAGCCGGCGTGGGCGTGCTAGTGTCCTGAACCGAAAGTTCGCGACATTGAGATTAGGCTTTAGCCTGAGCGTTGTATACGCAGAAGCGTTCGATTGATGCGAGGATGTCGTCGGCAGATTTTGTCCAGCGGAACGGCTTCGGGT